>Ga0080064_1004603_pt1 | contig 17390 bp, 14 predicted proteins | sample Subgrocontami54m_FD_69260 | JGI IMG/M metagenome (GOLD analysis project Ga0080064, IMG submission 69260) | Subsurface groundwater microbial communities from S. Glens Falls, New York, USA - GMW46 contaminated, 5.4 m (SPADES assembly) (version 2) ...
CCACGGCCGCCGCCGCGGGCGGGCCCCGGCCGGCGGCCTCCCAGACCCGCGCGGAAACCTGCCGGTAGCGGGAAATGGGAATCCCGCTGACGCGTCGGGCGACCGGCGCCAGGGCCTTCTTCATGGCGGCTTGAGTTTGATCCGGCCAGGCCAGGGACTCGGAGGCCTCGCCGGCGCCGGCGCTCCCATCCTCCAGATGGACCACCACCCGAAGATTGTGGCTGATCCGCTTGCTGCCGGCCGCCGTCACAAACGGCCGCCGCATCGGCAGGTTCAGCGGCAGCAGCTCCACCGCGGCGATTCTTTCACCGTCATTTCGAGGCGAAGCCGAGAAATCTCGCGTTAAAATCGAGATTTCTCCTCGCTCCGCTCGTCGAAATGACTTTCTAGAAGTAGGTTCCACAATAGATCCGGCGTCCCGACGATTCCGCCTCTTTTATCCGCGCTTCCAACGCCGCTTCCCGCACCTTCTCCCCCGTGCCGGGTCCCTCGATGACCTGGCCGTCCCCGGCGTAAAGCATCACGTGCGTGATTTTCTTGGGGTCCTTCGGGTCCGACAGGAAGACCAGGTCCGCCGGTTCAAGCTGATCGCGCCGGATCTCGCGGGCCTTCATCCATTGCTCATGCGCGTCGCGCGGGATGGTCACGCCGTTCATCTGGTACGCGAGGCCGGTCAACCCCGAGCAGTCCACGCCCCGGTGGGGCGGGGGTTTCGCCACGGGGTCATAAAGGGAGCGGCCTCCCCAGTAGTAGGGAGTCCCGATGAATCCCCGCGCGGTTTGAACAATCGCCACCCGTGGCAAATCGGTACCAGGTACCGATTTGTGAAGATCGGTACCTGGTACCGATTGAGGGGTTGGTTCCAGGTCCGACAGCCGGATCCAGCCGGGGTATCCTTCCCACCGCTGGTGGTGGGTCCACTCTTGCTGCTCCACCGCTTCCACGCGGGCCCAGCCGTCTCTTTCTTCCAGGACCCGGACCGGGTCCCCTTGGAGCAGTTGGCTCTCTTCGAGCGGGTCGTGGTCGCGCGACGGGCCCGGCTCCGAGGGTTCTTTCCGCAGATCGGCCACCGGAACACAGACCCGCGCCTCATACGTCTCGGCGAAAGCGGTTGTGAGTCGTGGGTCGTGGGTCGTGAGGAAAAGTAGAACACCCATCGTCATTGCGAGGGTGCAAAGCACCCGAAGCAATCTCATTCTTGCATTATAATGTCGGCATGCGTCTGCTTTCGGCCTTACTTTTGTTTGCAGCCATAGGGATCTCTTCGCCGGCGCTCGCCCTTTCGCCGGACGGGTTCAATGAGCGGGAGAAGGAGACCCGCCTTTCCATCATGCGGAAGCTGAACCCTTTTGTGGATCAGCGCAAGCAGGCGGGCGACGCGCCCCTCATCACCTTCGGCGAGCTCCAGGCCCGCCTCACGCCGGAACAGATCGCTTTTTTGGAGGAGTTCAAAGTATTGGATCCGAAACAGCTTGCCGGCTCCAGCCGGCGGCTGCCGCAGCCGGCGCTGGATACGCGGTTTGTCCGGCTGGACCGGCAGGTGGTTTTGAAGGATGGGAAGCCGGTCCGGATGGACACGCAATTCCTGCCGGAACCGGCTTACGAGGCCTACGCCCGGATGATGGCCGCGATGGAGCAGGATCTCGGCAAGCGGCTGCTGGTGGAATCCGGCTACCGCTCACCCGCCTACCAGCTCTACCTGTTCCTCTTCTACATGCCCAAGCACGGCTACTCGGTGATCGAGACCAACCGCCACGTGGCGCTGCCCGGCTGCAGCGAGCACGGCTCACCGGCCTTCCAAGCGATTGATTTCATCACCCCGGCGGGAATCAACGGCGAAGACCGCCCCGAAGAGTTCGAGGAGCTGCAAGAGTACGGCTGGCTGAACGCCCGAGCGAAAGAATTTGGTTTCCACCTCTCGTATCCGAGACAGGGACTGTCCCCGCAGGGGACTGTCCCTGATACTGCCTTCGAGCCCTGGCATTGGCACTGGGAAGAACAGTCCTAACAAAAATCCCCGTTCCACAGCCGCTCTACAAATAAACGCCACGGCAGCACCTGGATCTTGTTGCTGATTTGCCGGGGTTCCTTTTCCAAGCAAACCACCACGCAATGTTTCACGGGGCCGTCTTCAAGAAGCGCGGCCAAGTGCCGGAAATCTCCCTCATGAACCCGGGCCGTCCCCTTGATTTCAATCGCCAGGTCTTTTTCGCCGAGGATAAAATCCACCTCCTGTCCCGAGCTTGTTTTCCAGAAATGGATCGGAAGATCCGGTTTCCGGTACGCCTGATAGGCCCGGATTTCCATGAGGATGTAATGTTCGAACGCCTTGCCGAACTCAAAGCTGCCCAGCCGCGGCTGCCGCCGAGCCAGGTAATTCGCCACACCCACATCGAAAAGGAAGAACTTTTCCGTCAGCAGCATTCGGCGGTTCTTCGATTTCCTCCAAGGCGGGATGCGGAATCCAAGCAGGGTATCCTCAAGGATTTGGAAGTAGGTCCTCACCACCCGGTGGGAGACACCGGTTTCCCGGCCGATGTTCGTGTAGTTGAGAAGCTCGCTGCTGGTCACTGCGGCCACGTGCAGAAATTCAGAGAAGGCCGGGATCTGCTGCGTCAGGGCTTCCGCGGCGATCTCCTCTTTCAGGTAATCCGCCACGTAGGCGCGCAGGTCCTCTAAAGGATCGGGAGACAGGAAGTGGGAAGGGAGCAATCCGGAAGTCATCGCGCTCTCCAAATCAAACCCCTCCACTTCCAGGCAGGACAACGGCGTCATCGTTTTCCTCCAAGCCCTCCCGCCCAGAAGATTCGCATGCCCGCGGCGCAACTTTCTGGCGCTCGATCCGGTCAGCAGGAAGGAGAGTCCCCGATTCTCGATGAGCCAATGCACCTCATCCAGGAGGGCCGGCACTTTTTGCACCTCATCCAGAACGATCAACCCGTGATGGTTCTGGAACCTCTCCCGCAGCAGGGAAGGCCGGGAGGCGTATTCGGAGAAGAGATCCGTTTGGAGGAAGTCGAGGAGGGTTGCTTTCGGCAGGTGTTGGCGGATCCAGTAGCTCTTGCCTACCTTGCGGGGCCCCCAAAGGAACGCCGAGCGTCGGGGCGGCAGGTCCAGCTGAAAGAGCCTTCGGACAATTTTCTTCATGAAGTAATTATATCATGTAATTTTACTATAACTAAGCAGAATAAATTAATCAGGTCAGGCGGCTTCTTCCACGCCGGCGGCGGAGAGGAGTTCTTCGGTGACCGCCTGCGATTGGGCGGCCGGCAGACCGAGATCTCTCAAGATTTGGGGCAAGAGCAGCCGCAGCGCCGCCGGCTCCCGGCGGAGATACGCGATGTCTCGGAAGGAAACCATCCCCTTGAATTTTTCCGCAACACGGTCGGAAGCGGTTGCGTAGCTGAGCAAGGTTTCCTCCGCGCCGGCGGCCAGCACCTTCACCGCGAGCGCGCTGAGTTGGTCGGTCAGCTCCGGCTCAGGAATCGTTTCATCCGGAAGGATAATCAGGCGATTCTCCAGCCCGGCCTGCCGCAGCGCGGCAACCGCCGCCCGCAGCCCCGGTACCCGCGCAAACGCACTCGGCCCGATCACCACCTGCGCCGAACCGCTATTTGCCGGATCGGCGAGCTCCTCCATCCCGGCGGCGGGGGAATAGAGCGGCGGCGCCAGCCCCAGGTCCTGGTCGATTTCATCACTGGTGGTCTTGAGCAGTTTGATCACCTGCAAACGCAAGGCATCGAACGTGCTCAGATCGGCCTCCTCCGCCACGGCGGCGGCCTTTGTCTTTTCCGCGAACCGGTTGAGCATGAGCAGCTCTTTTTGGATGGGCGGCCAAGGGGCTTCCCACCGGGGGCCGGGCCACTTTTCCACCTCGACCGGTTGATTGCGAAACCACCGGACGCGGACGAGCCCATTCAGATCGAATCTCTCGCCGCCGAGCTCTCCACTGAAGGCGCCGAGAGTTTGATCCATCGCCTGCCGGAATTTTTTCCAATGGGCCGAGAGTTTTTCGTACAGATCCGGCGGGATTCCGCCGGGCACCTCTTCGGCGCGAGGAGCTGTTCCTTTCGCGGCGTGCAGGGCCAGCGCCAGCCGCTGGTAGGCGCGGGCCTCCAGCAGCAGCCGGTCTTGTTCCATCCGCTCCAGTTCCGGCTGGGTCTTGGGGTCGTAGACCATCACGACCCGCTGGAGGAAGTCGGTGCGTCCCTCCACTTTTTCCCAGGCCGGATTGAGATCCAGCTCCACGGCGCCGCCATCGTGAACCAAGGGGGCCACCGTGCCCCAGGTCGCGTTGAACATCGGTTCGGTCCAGTCATGCCGGTAAGGGCTGCTGAGGATAAGAGCCAGGGCCACATACTTGAACTCATCCGGCAGCTTACCCTGAACGGTCAGTTGGTGGACATAGCCGGATTCCAGGAGGCCCGCTTGCCGGGCCTTCAGGACCGTGCCGACCTGCTCCTCCATCGTCCAGGTGGGAGCAATCTTGTAGAGGGGCCCGAAGCTGTGAACCGGGTTCAGTCTTCCCTTCGCGTCGAGTGTGTTCGGGATCTTGCCTCCGGCCGGAGGCAAGCGGAGGATCTTGGAGCGGAAGGCTTCGATTTCCGCCCGTTGCGGGGGCTCCTTCAGCCAGTCTACGTGCCGTGTGAAGGCAAGGAGGCTCTCGACGAAGGCCGCCTCAAAACCTTGAACCGCGGGTTCAATCCGCATGAAACCCTGAATGGCCGCTTCGTGAACGCTGGGATCCAAATCTTCGGCGGCCCGGATGAAGTGGGGGAGGAGCCAGCGATTATCCAGCATCGCCAGGGTCTTGAGCGCCTCTTCTCGGACGGATGGAGCGGGGTCTTCAAGCGCTCGGACGAAGAGCGGGATCCCTTCCGCGGGGTTGTTTCGGCCGAGGGCTTGCACGGCCTCCCACCGGACCTGCTCCACAGGGTCGTTATAGGCGGAGACGATCAGATCAACCGCCCGCGGATCGGTCATCTGCGAAAGGAGCTCGATCGTCTTATTTCGAACCACGACATCCGGGGATTTTAGGGCGCGGGAGGAGGCGGCCAAGAGCGCGTCCCGTGTTTCAGGATCCTTGGTCGCTCTGGCCAGGTTGATCACCGGGTCGGGGTTTTCATCCCGGAGGGCTTGGAAAAGAAGCAGGGAAAGCGTCCGTCCATGCTTGGGATCCGCCGGGATTCCTGTCAAAACTTCCGACAAGAGCTTGCGCGGCGCCTCCTTCATCGTCCAGAGCTTAAGCAGCAGGGGCAGCTCGCTGGTTTGAAAAACGCCTTGCTCCAACGCCAAGCGGATCTCAGCGAGTATTCTGTCTTGCGTGGTCTCGGCCCCCTCGGCGAGCACCGCGTTCAGTATGATGAAGAAAAGATCCAATTCCGGGAGGGTTCCTTCCGCGAGCCATCCCTGCGCTGTTTGGAGAGAACTCGGGGTGAGCTGCGGCCACCAGAGTTGGTCGCAGCTCCGGTGCAGCATTTGCAGGATGGAGGGATTAGACATCATAAACAGAATCAGCTGCTCGGTGAAGCGAGGTCCCTGCCGGGGATCCGTGAAGATTTTCTCCATGAGATCGCCCGCGTAGGCAATTGTCCAAATGGAGTCGAAGCTGAGGAGATCCTGGAGATCGGTCCCCAGTTCGCCCGTCTCGCCCGAATGTGCTTTAAAGAAAAGACCCAGTATCCGCTCGTAGTAAGGGACCTGTTCCCGGTTGTAGCGGCCCCATTTGTATTTGCCGAAGTCCTCGGCCATCGCGGCCGAGAACTGGCGCAGGCTCTGCCCGTATTGGGAGATAAACGGCCGGCGGACGTCCACCTGGGATAGAAAAGTCAAATAGGCGAACAGGCGGTTGTTCGCCTTGTCCGGGTTCTTGTCCGATCCCCGGATTACCCCCACGCTTTCCCGGAAGGCCACGGCCCAAGGGGCGGCTGAAGGAGAGAACTCCCGCTCCAGCAAATGCTTGAAGAAATCCTCCTGCTCTACGTGCCACCAGACGGCCCCGGGATCTCTCAGCGCGATGTCGGGCCAGTCCTCCACCATGCCGGCAATGCCGGGGTTGGCCTGCTGCTTGTGCTGCCAACCGTTCAAGAAAAATCCGGCTTGGCCCGGTACGCCATGCAGCAGCTGTTCCCGCTGCCATGGTTCCAGATCCCAGAACCAGCGGATGTCGCTCCAATCCCGCTCCTCCGCCCCGGCGGCGGAAAGCCGGTCAGCGCGCGCGAAGGTCACGACGGGGTTCTGTTCCGGCCACTGGATCCTATGGTCTGGGTGCCGGTCCCAGCTTTTCCTCTGATCCATCATGAAGAGCCCTTCCTCGCCCGGCGTGACTGAGACCCCCAGCACATAGGCGAACGAGCCCGGTTCCTGGAGCGCTTTTTTGAGGTCCGATTCCGAAAGTTGCCGCCCTTCCATAAAACTGTCCAGCCAGAGATTCGGATCGTAAACCTGGCTCATGAGTCTCTCCAGCACGGCCGGTGGAGCCAGCCCTTCCAGCCGAACGAAATGGCGGCCCAGGTCGGGGTCCGATGCGGGTGGGAGATAGACTTCGGCCAATGGAAATCCGAACTGAAGGCGTTCCTTCTCCAACCAAACCGGAAACAACAGACCGTTAGTGAGGATCCTCTCCCCCAGTTCATCCCTCAGATCAATGTGCAGGTGCAGATAGGCTTCACCGGGGGCCCCCTGCACAAGGGCCCAGCGAGCAGTACGCGTGTCGGTGCTGAGCCGGGCATGGGCTGCCATGCGAGGGTGGAGGATCTCCTCCGCCAATCTCCGCTTGATCCTGAAAACGCGAGATTCCTCCATCCCGGCGGCGGCTAATTGATCGAATCGTTTCCTCCAAGCCCCCAGGAATTCAGCCAGCTCCCCGAGCCTCTTCTGATATTCCGGAAGGCCAACCGCCAGCCATGGGCCGGCGGTTTTCTCCTGAAGATTTTGTTTGATATGCAGGGCATGCCTTCTCAAGTTGATCGCCCCATCGGAGGCCTCCCGCCACTGGCCCGCCTTAATGTCACTCCGAATAACCAGCGGCATGGTATGGAGAATTACCGGTAAGAGCTGTTTCAGTTGTTTTGGGATCCGGTCAAGCTGTGCCTTAGGAAGGGGGAGCTCATCGGGGACAGTTCCCTCTTTCGTAAGGTAGTCCACCAATTTCCTCCACCAGTCTCCTTTGTGAAGTGTTTCGAATTCTTCCTGGAACCTGCTTATTCCTTCGTCCCATTTCCGAGCCAGCGCTTCTCTCCTTGTTTTCTCCTCCGCCCCGGCGGGCTTCGGTTTGGTTGGGCGCTGGATGAATACAATGGGTAAACGGTGTTTCTTGGCCCACGCAGAAAGATTGCTGCGAATCGTTTGGATTTCGAAAGATAAAGGCGGCCCGCTTTCTTCTTTCAAGAACACTCCTGCTACCGAGATCTTTCTCCCGCGGGAATGGGTTCCTTCGATAAGGATCTCGTTCTGAGACAGCAGGTCATTTATCCGTTGAAATTCTTGGCTTTTTCGGATGAGTTCATCCGGAGGAAGAACGCCCTTCTTCTCTTGGTGTAAGAGTCCCAACGTTTTTTGCTCTGTCAGAAAATCCCTAACACTCATCCCCAGGTCTGTCGGCGAAACCCAAAAGATGTTCTCATCTGGCACCGAGAGAATGAACCCTTGATCCCTGTGAGTGTTAACGATCCAGCGCTTCTGATCCCTGTGGATCAATGAAGCCGAAAGAACGCGCGCGCTTTGAAGCTCTTCAGGGGTTGGAATCCATCCCTCGGGCTTTCCCATTCTGGGAGAAATGCTATGTACGATGTAGGTAAATTGCTCAGGATTGTGGTGCTTCGGATCAGTCAGCAGGCGCTCATAGCTACCTTGCTCCTCCGCTCCGGCGGCGGGGGAGAGGGCGCGGGTGAGCTCCTCTGCGCCGGCCGATTGCGGGGCGGACTCGATGCGCAGGGCCAGGGCAGGGTCCGGCAGGGCAAAGGTGAAAGACAGCGCGAGCGCGACGGCTCGGGGAGTGAGACGGGTCAGTTTCATCGAGTGCTCTCAGGGAAATCAGTGTATCTCGGTGGCGGTTAGATATCGATAATGTTCACGAGTTTTCTTCTGGACATCGACCGGAAATCAAACAATTATGGTAACGATGAAACTTGCACCCCTTAAAAAGTGACTCCCCCCACGCTGCGGCGGTCGTTGCATCTGCCCGACGCTACGGCGCTTGTCATCGGCTGTGTGATCGGGGCCGGGATTTTCCGGACGGCCGCTTCCATCTCCAAACAACTCCACGAACCCTGGTTGGTGATGGCCGTCTGGGCCGCCGGCGGGTTCATCTCCTTCTGCGGGGCCCTCTGCTACGCGGAGCTGGGGGCGGCTTACCCCAAGACCGGCGGCGACTACGTCTATATCCGGAAGGCGTACGGGCCGGCGGCCAGTTTCCTGTTCGGTTGGACCAAGCTCTTCACCGAACGGGTCGGAACGATCGCGGTGCTGGGGTTCGTCTTCGCGGAGTATGCCGCCTCCGCGCTGAAGTTGAGCCCTTTGCAGACAAAGGAGTTGGCCACGCTGGGGATCCTCTTGCTCACGTGGGCCAATATCGCCGGCATCCACGTGGGCAAGGGGGTCCAGAACCTGCTCACGGTCGTCAAGCTGTTCGCGCTGCTGCTGATCATCGGCGTCGGGTTGTTCGTGGCTCCCGCCGCGGCCCCGGCGGCGGCGCCGGCGGTCTCTCCGTTGAACCTCTCCACGCTGCAGGCGTTCGGGGTGGCGCTGGTCTTCGTGCTCTGGACCTACGGCGGCTGGACCGAGTCGGCCTACGTGGCCGAGGAGATCCACGACCCGCACCGGAACCTCCCCTGGTCTATCCTGCTGGGGTTGAGCGTGGTCACGCTGCTGTATCTTACGGTCAACTGGGTCTACATGCGGGTGATCCCCCTTTCCGAGATGCCGGGCACGCCGCTGGTGGCCGCCGAGGTGATGCGCCGGGGGTTCGGCCCGGCGGGCGCCGCCGCCACTTCCTTAATGATCGCTTCCTCCGCGTTCGGCGCCTTGAACGGCTATATCCTGACCAGCGGCCGGATCCTTCTGGCGATTGGGCAGGACCACCCGCTCTTCTCCCGGCTGGCGACGGTCCACCCGGTCTTCGCCACGCCGGCCCGGGCGCTGGCCTTCAATGCGATCATCGCGGTGTTGCTGGTCTGGATCGGCACGTTCGACCAGATCGTGACCTATTCCACCGTGGTGATCTCGGTCTTTTTCGCGCTGGCGGCGCTGGGCGTCATCGTGCTGCGGGTCCGGGATCCCAAAACCCCCCGGCCATACCGCGTCTGGGGATATCCGGTGACGCCGGTGCTGTTCGTGCTGGCGCTGGGGTTGTTCGTCGCGAACATTGCCTGGACGGAGCCGAAAGAGGCGGCGCTCGGTTTCCTGCTGGCCGGCTTGGGGCTGCCGGTTTATTGGCTGTCCAGGAAGAGGGAGAGGAAAAACCGTTCATGGTGAGCTTGTCGCTCAGGACGAACGCGATTGTTCTTGCCCTGGTTTTTTTATTGACTGGCGCCGGGTCTCAACCGCCCCCGGGATCCCGCGCGGAACAGGAGAAGGAGTTCGCCCAGGAGCGGCGGGAAATGGTGCGCGACCAGATCCGGCACCGGGGCGTGGCTGATCAACGGGTGCTCAGCGCGATGGAGACGGTCCCCCGCCACCTGTTTGTCCCGTGGGAGATGCAGAGGATGGCCTACATGGACACCCCGCTGCCGATCGGGCAGCAGCAGACGATCTCGCAGCCCTACATCGTGGCGCTGATGACCGAGCTGGCGGAGGTGAGCGACGGCGAGAAAGTCCTGGAGATCGGCACCGGCTCCGGGTACCAGGCGGCGGTGCTGGCGGAGCTCACCGACAAGGTCTTCACCATCGAGATCCTGCCGGAACTGGCGGCGCAGGCGGAGCGCCGGCTCAAGGCAATGGGCTACACGCAGGTCCGCGTCCGGACCGGCGACGGATACCTCGGCTGGCCGGAGGAGCAACCGTTCGACGCCATCCTGGTGACCGCGGCGCCGGAGGAACTGCCGCAGGCGCTGCTGGACCAATTGGCGGAGGGGGGCGTCCTCGTGGCACCCATCGGAGAGAGGGGCTACCAGCAATTGAGGTGCATCCGCCGCGAGAGCGGTAAGATCATCGAAGATGAGGAAACAATTCCGGTCTCGTTCGTCCCAATGATCAGAAAAGGAGGCTCAGAATGAGGCGCTATCTTCTTGGTCACTCTTACCCGGGTCCGGGTTCTGGAGGATTTGGGAGAGGGGGGTGGGTTCCCAGTGAAGCGAACATCTTCTTTCTTGTTCTGTTTTCCGCGATCGTTGGGCTTATCCTGGTGAGAACCGGAAAGGATTCGTCCCCAGAGGTGGTCATTTCGGGCAAGACCCAAAACAAAAGGGTCTACCGGTTTGCCGAGAGGGTTTTGTTGGGGATTATCTTTGTTTCTTCCGCTTGGATACTATGGTTGATTTTGAAAAACAGATAAAAACGCTCCGCTATCCGTTCCTGGGGATCACGGCGGGGCTCGGCTTTTCCCTGCTGACCGGGTCGGTGCACCTGAATACGCTCAACTTCTGGCTGACCGGGGCGGTCGCCTTTGGTGTCGTGACGGCCTTTGATTTCCTGATCCTCTCCACGCTCTCGCACGAGCGGATGACGCCGACCCGGTTCCTCTTCCGAACGATGTTGGTGGTCATCACTCTGCAGACGGCCTTCGCCTGCATCTATTATTTTGCCTCGAATGAAACCACCTATCTGGCCAAGGAGGGGGCGCGGGTCACCGATTTCGTGGATACTCTCTATTTCAGCGGCGTCACGCTGCTGACCGTCGGCTACGGCGACATCGTTCCGAAAGGGGACTTCCGCTTCACCGCGGTGGCCGAAGTGTACGGCGGCACGCTGTTCATCTTTTCCTTCTTCGCCTGGGGCCTGAGCACCCTGAGCGACCGCCACCTCAATCAGAAAGGCCGTTCATAGTTCGCAAGCTCACCATGAGCGGTATTTGTGTTGTGCTAGCATGGGGCATGACCGCTGCCGATCCAAAGATCCACACGAACCGCCTCGCCAAGGAAAAATCCCCCTACCTGCTGCAGCATGCCCACAACCCGGTGGACTGGTACCCCTGGGGCGAGGAGGCGTTTGAGAAAGCCCGCCGGGAAAAGAAACCGATCTTCCTTTCGATCGGCTACTCCACCTGTCACTGGTGCCACGTGATGGAGCGGGAGTCGTTTGAGGATCCCGCCACCGCCGAGCTGATGAACCGGTACTTCATCTCGATCAAGGTGGACCGGGAAGAGCGGCCGGATGTGGACGCCCTCTACATGCAGGCGGTCATGCAGATGACCGGGCAGGGGGGCTGGCCGTTGTCGGTCTTCCTGACGCCGGATCTCCAGCCGTTCTACGGGGGGACCTATTTCCCTCCCGAGGACCGGTGGGGGCACCCGGGCTTTAAGTCGCTGCTGCGAAGCTTGGCCGGCGCTTGGGAGACCCGCCGGGAGGAGGTCCTCCGCTCTGGGCAGGCGATGGTGGAAACGCTCCAGGCGCAGGCGGCGATGGCGGCGGCCGGCAAATCGCTGCTCTCCGAAGAAGTTCTTACGCAGGCGTTCCAACAATTCACGGAAAGCTACGATGAGACGTACGGCGGGTTCCTGCCGGCCCCTAAGTTCCCCCGCAGCCACGCCCTTTCACTCCTGCTGCGCCACTGGAAACGGACCGGCGACCCTCAGGCGCTCAAGATCGTGGAGGAAACACTGCGGGCGATGTCGGCCGGCGGCATGTACGATCAGATCGGAGGCGGATTCCACCGCTACTCCACCGACGCCGAGTGGCATGTGCCCCACTTCGAGAAAATGCTCTACGACCAAGCGCTGCTGGCCCGCACCTATCTGGAAGCGTACCAGGCGACCCGCAACGAGTCGTACGCCGGCACCGCGCGCGAGATCTTCGATTACGTCCTGCGCGACATGACCGGCCCGGAGGGGGGCTTCTATTCCGCCGAGGATGCGGATAGCTTAGAACCTCCGGTACCAGGTACCCTTCGGGTACCTGGTACCGATGTTCAAAAGCGGGAGGGGGCCTTCTACGTCTGGTCTGCGAAAGAGATTGAAGAGTCCCTCGGAAAACCGGACGCCGAGCTTTTTGATTATCTCTACGGCGTCCAGCTGCACGGGAACGCCGCGCACGACCCGCAAGGAGAGTTCGCCGGAAAGAATATCCTGTACCGGGCCCACTCGGTGAAAGAGGCGGCGCAGAAATTCAAACAACCGGAGAAGGAAATCGAAAGGCGGCTTTCCGCCGCGCGCCGAAAACTATTCGAGGCCCGTGGCCGTCGCCCGCGCCCTCACCTGGACGACAAGATCCTCGCCGACTGGAACGGGCTGATGATCTCCAGTTCCGCTTTCGGCGCGCAAGTGTTGGATGAACCGAAATACGCGCAGGCGGCAAAGCGAGCAGCGGATTTTATTCTGGATCGGATGGTGCGGCCGGACGGCCGGCTGCTGCACCGCTACCGGGACGGCGAGGCGGCCATCCCCGGCCACCTGGAGGACTACGCTTTCCTGGTCCACGGGCTGGTGGATCTCTACCAGGTTGCCTTTGATCCCAAATACCTCGCCGAGGCCAAGCGGCTGACCGCCGAGATGGTACGGCTGTTCTGGGACGAGCAGAAGGGCGGATTCTTCTTGACCGGCGCCGACGCCGAGAAGCTCCTGGTCCGCCAGAAGGAGCTCTACGATGGGGCGATCCCCTCCGGCAACTCGGTGGCGGCGCTGGATCTCCTCCGCGTGGGCCGCCTGACGGCGGAGAAGGGGTTGGAGGAGAAGGCCGCTCGGCTGATGGAGGCCTTCGGGGCCCAGGTGGGCAGGCAGCCGTCCGCCTTCCCGCAGCTGCTGATCGCGCTTGATTTCGGGATTGGCCCTTCCCGCGAGGTCGTGATCGCCGGGAAGCCGGAGGATCCGGCCGTGAGGGAGATGCTGAAACTGGCCCGGGGATCCTTTTTCCCTAATCAGGTGGTCACCTTCCATCCGCCGGGGGAGGCGGATTTCCCTTTGCTGGAGGGGAAGCCGACCGCTTACGTCTGCCAAAACTACGCCTGTAACCTGCCCACCACCGACCTGAAAAAGCTCAAAGAACTCCTGAATTCACACCTGTAGTAAAATAACCCCATGGGTAACCCCAACAAACCGTTGCGCGCCAGAGACCCCAAGATCGCGGCGGTGGTCAACCAGAACGGGTGCACCGGCTGCGAGGCGTGCCTCACCGTCTGTCCGGTGGACTCCATTGAGCTGGTCCCCGGCGCCGAGAAGCCGGGGCTGTTCAAGCTGGTGGAGATTGACCTGGACCGCTGCATCGGCTGCGGGCTCTGCCCCAAGATCTGCCCCTGGGAGACGATCACGATGGAGCCCTACCCGCAGGCCAAAGAGCTGGCCCCGCTAGTGACGATCCGCAGCGTGGTTCCCGGGCATCGGGCCGGCGTGGTTTCCCCCGTCTGATGGCCACCTACCTTACCAAGGCGGGCGTCATCAAGCTGGAAGCGGAGCTCAAGGATCTGCGCAAACAGAGGCGGGTGCTTGAGGAGGAGATCCGGATCGCGCGCGATCACGGCGACCTCCGGGAGAACGGCGAGTACCATGCGGCCAAGGAACGTCTCACGCAAGTGATGGAGAAGCTGACCGGGCTCCAGTACAAGCTCGCCGAGGTCCACGTGGTGGACCCTTCTCAGCACAACACCGAAGCGGCGATCCTCGGCACCCGCGTGACGGTGAAGGACCTGAGCACCGGTTCCAAGGACAAATACATCCTCGTCGGTCCCGATGAGGCGGACCCCGCTGCCGGGAAGATCTCCATGCTGTCCCCGCTGGGGCGGGCCTTCCTCGGCCACAAGGTGAAAGAAAAGGTCACCGCCGCCCTCCCCGCCGGCCCCCGCGAGTTTGAAATCCTCTCCATTGAGCTTGCAGAGTAAGGGACGTTTCTTCCCTAAGGGCTTATTTCACAACGTCATCTCGAGCCCCGAAGGGGCGAGAGATCTCGTTTTTAAAGATGGGATTTCTCGGCCTTCGGCCTCGAAATGACAGGTTATGAAATGAGCTCTAAATGCCCACCGACCGGCGGCTGATTTACGCGGCCGCCTTCATCCGGGCCCTCGGCATCGGCCTGCTCGGCGTCCTCTTCGCCCTTAACCTCTCCAAGCAAGGCCTTCATGCTGGGCAGATCGGTTTTCTGGTCGCGATCGGGTTGGCCGGCTCCGCCTGCGGCACGCTGTTTGTCAGCTTTTGGGCCGACCGGCTCGGGCACCGGAACAGTTTGCTGCTGCTCTCCGGCTGCGCCATCGCCGGGGCTCTCGGGCTGGCCCTCTTCCAAAACTTTGGATGGCTTGCCGCCGCCTGCTTCCTGGGCATGGTCAACGCGATGGGGCGGGAGAGGGGGGCCCTCTTCACGCTGGAGCAGACGATCCTCCCGGCCACCGCCACCGGGCATGACCGCACGAAAGCGCTGGCCTGGTACAACGCGCTGCTGGACTCAGGCCAGGCGATCGGCTCCCTGCTGGCCGCTCTGCCGCTCTTGGCCGGCCGGAGCTTCGGGCTCTACGCGGCGCTGGCGGCAGCCAGCTTCTTCCTCTATATGGGCTTGAGCCGCAAGGTGGAGGAGGGCCGCGCCACATCTTGGCGCCGGGTTTCGCCCGCCTCCCGCAAGATCATCACCCGCCTGAGCTTGCTGTTCGGATTCGACAGCTTGGCCGGCGGGTTCCTGCCCGGCAGTCTGATCGCTTACTGGTTCTTCAAGCGGTTTGGGCTCGGCGAAGAAATGCTGGGGCCGCTTTTCTTCTTCGGCCATATCGCCACGGCCTTCTCTTATCTGGGGGCCGCCTGGCTAGCCAAGCGGATCGGGCTGGTCCGAACGATGGTTTTCACCCACACGCCGGCCAACCTCTGCCTCATCGCGATCCCGTTCGTCCCCTCGGTGGCGTGGGCGGCGGCCCTCTACCTGCTCCGGGAATGCCTCGTGGAGATGGATGTGCCGACGCGGCAGTCCTACGTGATGGCGGTGGTCAAGCCGGAGGAGCGGACCGTGGCCGCCGGCGTCACGAACCTCACCCGGCTGGCCGCCTGGACCGTGGCGCCGACGCTCGCCGGCGTCGCGATGCGGTCCCTCGCGCTGGGTTTTCCGCTGGTCGTCGGCGGGAGCATGAAGATCCTCTACGACGCCATGCTCTTCCTCTCCTTCCGCCACCTCAAACCCCCCGAAGAGAGCTGATATGCTGACGGTGATTGTGGATGGGAACAACGTGCTGATGGATCTCGGCATCCGGCGGCCGGAGCAAATCGAGCAGTTCCTGCAGAAGCTGGAAATGGCCGCCGTCACGAAAGACTGGGAGGCCTTCGCCGTTTTCGACGGGCCGGAGCGGTACCTGCCGCGCGAATCCGGCCCGTTGGTCGTGCGCTACATGAAGGGCAAGACCGCCGACTCGCTGATCGAGCGGATGGTTTACCAGGCCGCCGATCGGGCTCAGGTGGCGGTGGTCACGCGGGACCGGGCCGAGGGGGACCTGGTCCGCGGGTTCGGCGCGCAGGTCTGGAGCCCTCAGCGGCTCATGGAAGAGTTAGGATAGAATAGGCAACAAAGGAGGCCCACCAACATGACATGGATCATCCTGGGAATCGCCGCCGTCGTTCTGCTGTGGGGGGTCGCGATCTACAACGGGCTGGTGCAGCTGAAGGTCCGGGCGGAGGGGTCCTGGTCCGACATCGACGTCCAGCTCAAGCGCCGCTACGACTTAATCCCGAATTTGGTGGAAACCGTGAAGGGCTACGCCGCGCATGAGAGCAAGGTGTTCGAGTCGGTCACGCAGGCGCGCGCCCGCGCCATGGGGGCCGCCGCTCCCGGCGCCAAAGGGGCGGCGGAAGAGGGGCTCAGCGGCGCGCTGAAATCCCTCTTCGCCGTGGCGGAGAATTACCCGCAGCTGCGGGCCAGCGAGAACTTCCAAGGACTGCAGAAGTCCCTTGGTGACGTGGAGGAGGCGATCCAGAGCTCCCGCCGCTACTACAACGCGGTCGTGCGGGATTACAACACGAAGCTGCAGGTGATCCCGGACAGTTTCGTCGCCTCGGCGGCCGGGTTCAAGCCGAAGGAATTCTTCCAGCCGGAGAATCTCGAGGAGCGCCGCAACGTGAAAGTCTCGTTCTAGTGCCCCTTGCCCCGCCCGGGGAGGGGTTCACTCGCACTCCCTCCTCGCCTCACTTAGAGGTCCCCGGCTCGTCGGTCAACGCTCGTTCACCCCGTCCCCGGGCGGGGCTAAGGCACATGGACAAGATATTCTACAGTTTGCTTGTTGCCGATCTCCTGCTTGGCGCATCGGCGGCGTGCGCTTGGGAGATTTTGTCGTTTGATGCTGATCTCACGGTGCAGCAAGACGGCTCCCTCTCCGTGGAGGAGACGATCGAGGCCGACTTCCAGGGGGAGCCGAAGCACGGCATCTACCGGGACATCCCGCTCCAGACCCAGGACCGCCTCGGCATCAAGCGCTCCATCCGGATCGCGTTCCTAGGGGCGCTGGACGAGCGGGAAAGCCCCTGGGAAGCCAAGCTCACCCGCGAAGGGGTTTACCGCCGGATCCGGCTCGGCTCGCAAGGGGCCACCTACGACGGCCGGAAAACGTTCAAACTCTTCTACCGGGTCGAACGGGCGCTCGGCCGGTTCCCCGATCACGACGAGCTGTACTGGAACGTGACCGGCAACAATTGGGCTGTCCCCATGCGGCAGGTTCGGGCGACGGTCCATCTGCCCGAAACGGTTTCCGGCCCGGCGCGCAGCATGGCCTACACCGGCGCCTACGGCTCCACCGAGCGGGACACGACGGTCACCACCGGGGGAGGCAGCGAGGTCCGGTTCAGCGTGGGCCGGCCGCTGGGGGCTTTCGAAGGGCTCACGGTGGTTGTCGGCTGGCCGCCCGGCGCGGTGGCGGCTCCGGGCCGGCTTCAAAAGCTCCGTTGGTTCTTCCAAGACAACTGGCCGCTGGCGATCCCGCTGGGGGTCCTGCTGCTGATGACCGGGATCTGGTGGCATTTCGGGCGGGACCCGGCCCGGCAAACGGTCCCGGTGCAGTACGACCCCCCGGACGGTTTGAGCCCCGCCGAGGCCGGCGCGCTGGCGGATGACCACGTGGACCTGCGGGACATCACCGCGACGATCGTGGACCTGGCCCGGCGCGGATTCCTGACGATCGAGGAGCTCAAGGGGGGCGAGTACCTCTTTACACGCAAGCGTTCCCCTCAGGCCGGAGAGCTCAAGCCCCACGAAGAGTTGCTTTTAAAATCCCTTTTTGAGTTTGAGGACATCGACACCGTCTCTCTCTCCCTCTTGGAAAACAAGTTTTATCGGCACCTGCC
>Ga0080064_1004605_pt1 | contig 17375 bp, 15 predicted proteins | sample Subgrocontami54m_FD_69260 | JGI IMG/M metagenome (GOLD analysis project Ga0080064, IMG submission 69260) | Subsurface groundwater microbial communities from S. Glens Falls, New York, USA - GMW46 contaminated, 5.4 m (SPADES assembly) (version 2) ...
CCCGGGTTTTAGCAATGGATAAAAAAATCATGCTTTTTGATGAGCCGTTTGCGGGGTTGTTCCCCCAGATGGTAAAAGAAGTCGTTTTGATTTTAAAAGAGCTTCGTGAACAAAAACGAACAATTGTACTTATTGAACATAATATGGAGCTTATTAGGGAACTTTCAGATGAGGTATTGGTTATCGATGAGGGAAAACTACTAGCGCAAGGAAAACCAGAAATCGTATTAAAAAAACGAGCGGTGATCGAGGCATATCTAGGGGAATAGAGTTATTATGAAAGAAATTTTATTACAATTAAAAAACGTATCAGTGCACTACGGCGGAGTGAAGGCGCTTGAAGATGTAAGTGTGCAACTCGATGAGGGTGAGATTGTGGCATTGATGGGGCCCAATGGTGCGGGTAAATCAACTATTCTAAAAGCGCTCTTTGGTATGGCGCCGCTTTCTCAAGGAAAAGTGTTGTGGCATGAAAAGGCAGTTCATCCAATTCCTCACGAGATGACAGCGCTTGGTATTTCATTTGTTCCTCAAGGAAGACGCGTATTTTCGACGTTATCCGTTGAAGAAAATCTTGAAATTGGTGCGTATGCGCTTGCTCAAAAAAGTGAACTTAAGAGGCGTATGGAAGAAGTAATGGATACATTCCCACTTTTAAAAATAAAACGAAAAGAAAAATCCGGAACGCTTTCCGGTGGACAACAACAGATGCTTGCCTTAGCGCGCGGATTGATGAGTGACCCAAAAGTATTATTACTCGATGAGCCATCTTTAGGATTAGCGCCTAAGGTAGTGAAAGAAATTTTTGCAAAAATTAAAGAAATAAACGAGCGGCATGGCACGGCTATTTTTGTGGTTGAGCATAACTTGAAATCATTGTTTGAGGTCGTCAGTAGAGCGTATGTGCTGGATAAGGGGTGTGTGGTGTATGACGGCGACATTCCGACATTGCAAAAAGGAGATCTCTTGGAAAAAGTATTTTTAGGCGCTGTTATAAAGCAGTAGTTTGACAAAGTTCGAGTGCGTGATAGTATTGAACGATTGTTTTTATTGTAGTATTCGTACATTTACATTTCAAAAAAGAAAGGAAAAGCCTTGGCTAAACAACATGGACGCACACCACGCCAGAGGACATATAATGTTTTTCGTGATGCGCAAGGGACGCACGAAGATTTTGTAAGTGAATACAGTTTGAGCGAAGAACAGGGTGAAGTATTTCTTGCAGCATATAACCTAAGTGGTTTTAGAGCATCAACGGGGCATTGGGTGCAGACAAGACGAGTAGAAGATATTCTTGAAGACGAGCAAGCAGTCACTACTATGTGGCTTGATGGCGGAGAACTTTCTTTAGAGTGCGAAAAATTAACATGAATAGATACGGGCAATTTCTTCAGGGTCGCTATAATCGAGTTCGTGATGCAGGCGCAAGCCACAGGGATTTTGTCATCGCAAATGATTTAAGTGATGAAGTAGCGAGAGAACTTGAACAAAATTACGATCTTATTAAAGATATTCCTAAGCCACCTCAAGCATTAGTACAAATTGAACTTGATAGACAAACACTTGTACGTGATAAAAAAAGATTGGCTATTTCAGAAATGTTTGATGATTTTCACTGGCTTTCTGATTTGCTCAATAATAAAGAGGAGGGCGGCATGAACGTAAAAGCTATTCAAGAAAAGTACAACCTGTTTCGTGATGCAGGTGGAGATCATAATCAATTTATTGATGCAAACGTCCTTACAAGTAAACAAGCTCATGAATTAACGGCTTACTATGTTACAACTCTTGGTAAACCAAAATCGCCAGAATATGAAAACCGCGTTTTGGAGTGCCGTGAATCTTTGTGGCAGTATTCGAAAAGAACGTGTTTAACATATCCGCTCGGTGACCCGCGCGCGCCACGTTTTGTGGAAAATTCATATCTTCATGTGGTACCGCGCCCTTCAATAGCGATGACATTTCTTTCTTAATTAGTTGTTCTTTTGTAACTGCCCCGATAACTTCGGGGTGGTTTCGTTTTACTTTGAAATACGAAACTCCGCCTTCAGGCATCTCTTTGTCAGACTCATGATATTTTCTTGCTAGAAAATTCAACAGGCTCCCGCCGTCGCGGTCCGCATGGTCTGCCATAAGAGATACCCTTGGGGAGTTTCGTAATTCAAAGTAACAAAAAAACCTCCTTTTTGGTAAGAGGAGGTTTTTTAAAATTTCCGTACTATGTGAGCATTATTTTTTCATTGATGCTTTGAGTGCATCCTTGAGTGCTTTGCCTGCTTTAAAGCGAGGAACAATGCTTGGTGGGATCTGAACTTTTTCCGTTGGATTTTTTGGATTGATGCCCATGCGTCCTTTTCGATCTTTTGCCATGAATGTTCCAAATCCTGCAAAAGTTAATTCATCACCATTTGTTAAAAGGCCCGTGATGTAGGCAAGAGTTGTTTCAATAACATCTTCTGCCTGTTTTTTTGTAAGGCCGACTTTTTCTGCCAAGTGCTCGACGAGGTCTGATTTTTTGAACTTCGCCATAGAAGGTAAGTAGTTAATGATTAAATTCATTACAATTATAATGATTTTTTACAAAATTGCCAGTGGATAGCTTTTTATTTACTATTTACTGGGAAAAGGTGATTTATTTCCTTTCTATTATAACACTTTTAGGAAACGTCAACAACCCTTTGAATCCGTTGAATTGATGTTGCGTGAGTTGTTTTCGGATTAATTTCAATAAGCACTGCATTAAATACCATTGCGCCCGTTTCAATTATAGTATGGCGTTTTGGCATTTGAGTGATGAAGTCCGGCACGGTTGTTGCGGGGTCAAACCCAATACTTGAGTTTAAACCGCCCACCATGCCCGTATCAGTAATATATGCCGTGCCTTTTGGGAGGATTCGCTCGTCGGCTGTGGGCACATGCGTATGTGACCCGACAATTGCAGAAACTCTCCCGTCAGCATGAAATCCAAAGGAACAGCTTTCTGCCGTAGTTTCGGCATGAAAATCTATAAAAATTCCGGATAGTTTTTCATTTTTATATTCATCCAAAATTGCATCAAGGCCTCGAAAGGGGCACTCAAGCATGCCGCCTGTCATAAATAATCTCCCCATCAAATTAATAATAAGTAGGTTATGTTTCCCAAACCTTACGAGCATGTGTCCTTTTCCGGGGGTGCCCGGTGGATAATTTGCGGGCCGTATAAGGGGAAATTTTTCTTCCTTAAAAATATCATGCACGGCGCCATTACCCCAAATGTGATTGCCAGAGGTAAAAAAATCAATGCCCGCATCAGTCATTTCTTGTAAGGTCTTTGCGGTAACACCATGGCCGTGGGCAAGATTTTCAGCATTTCCAATAATATAATCGGGACTGTATTCTTTTTTTAGTTCAGGTAAAAGTTTTTGTACCGCCTTTCTTCCTCCTTTGCCAAAAATATCCCCAATGTATAAGATTTTTAACATATTATGATAGTTTGTAGTTTGTAGTTTGTAGTTTGTAGCAATTCATATTTTTTACTACTCACTACCCACTATAAACTACCAACTTGTATTTTACTTAGCGTATTCAATAATGCGTTTTTCTCGAATGAGCGTTACGCGCAATTCACCCGGATATTGCAGTTCATCTTCAATGCGTTTCGCAATTTGTTTTGCGAGTTTATAAGCGCTAATATCATCTATTTCATCTGGCCGTACGAAAATTCTAATTTCACGTCCCGCCTGGATTGCATAGGCCCGATCAATTCCCTCAAAACTGTTTACGAGGTTTTCAAGATCGGTAATGCGTTGTACATATCGTTCAGCCGTATCGCGTCTGGCACCTGGGCGGCTTGCAGAAACCGCATCGGCAATTTTTACAATAATACCTTCAAGGGAGTGGGGGCTATCTTCATGATGAGCAATACTCATATAAGCAATTTCTTCCGGCAAATTGAATTTTTTCATGATCTCGTAGCCAATTTGCGGATGTGCCCCTTGCACTTCGTGGTCAACGGATTTTCCAATATCATGAAGTAACCCTCCTTTTTTACATACCGTCACATTGGCGCCAAGCTCTTCAGCCAAAAAGGTTGCCACATAGCCAACCTCCATTGAATGAAGAAGTGCATTTTGTCCAAAACTAGTTCGATATTTCAAACGTCCTAAAATATGGATCAGCCGGGGATCAACACCGGTAACTCCAAGTGCATAAGCCGCTTCTTCGCCTGCTTTTTTGATGTCTGCGGCAAGCTCTTGTTTTGCCTGCTCTACATATTCTTCAACCCTGCCGGGATGAATGCGGCCATCCTTTACCAGTTTTTCAATAGCTATTTTTGCAATTTGGCGGCGAATTAAACTAAATGAGGAAACGGTAATTGATTGAGGAGTATCATCAATAAGAATTTCAACGCCGGTAAGGCTTTCAATCGTCCTGATGTTTCGTCCTTCTTTTCCGATAATTCTTCCTTTCATCTCATCTGAAGGAAGCGGGACAATGGTTGTTGTAGTTTCTGAAATTACAGACATTGCGCAGCGCTGCATAGCGTCGGCAATAATACTGCGCGCTTTTGCCTGTACATCTTCAATACCTTGTTGTTCAATTTTTTTGATGCGTGCGAGAATATCTTCTTGTGTTTCACGTTCAACGCGTTCAAGTAAGATATTTCGCGCAGCTTCTTGCGTGAGAGCAGCTACGCGCTCAAGTCGGTCAAGCTGCTGTTGTTTGATGCCTTTTATCTCTTCTTTAATTGCTTCGATCTGGGTGCCTTTTTCTTGGATTTTTTGCTGTTTTTCTTGAAGATCAATGAGCTTTTGATCAAAGAGCGCTTCTCGTTTTTCGAGTCGTTGTTGGTGAGACTCTAATTCTTTGCGGCGAACATCGCTTTCTCGCTTGGTATCTTCAATGAGTTTGAGCGTTTTTTCTCTTCCTTGGAGTAACAGTTCACTTTCTTTTGTTTTTGCTTCAGCAATAATTTTTTCTGCCTTACTTTCCGCTGAATTTATTTGACCTACTGCAAGTTGTTTTCGAATTAAATATCCTAAAACAACACCTAAAAGAAGCGTAAGAACGCTTAAAATAGTACTTATAATGACCATACGGCTCCTTTATAATAAAAGAACGAAAAACGCGAAAAACCCTTTCTTTATAGAAGAATGGGATTTAATAACGTAAAATGAGAAGAAAATCTTGTAATCATAAGAAATAATGCTTGAAAGAATGGTGGTTTTCTCAAAACGTGAATCCGCGCTATTCGTTTTTCACTTAATATTTAATAGATACGCTAGATCATAACATGACTTCGTGTGCTTGACAAGGGTTTTAGATCCTTTCCTTTTGGTTATACCAAAAAAGACCCAGAGGGTCTTTTTACTGATTAACTTGCCAACTTGCTAACTAATTATCTTATCGATAATTCCGTATGCAAGCGCTTCTTTTGAATTCATAAAATAATCCCGATCGGTATCTTTTTCAATTTTATCTAATGTCTGTTTTGTATGTTTTGAAAGTATCTCGTTGAGGCGCTCCTTGATTTTAAGGATATGTTCTGCTCGTATTTTAATATCAATCGCTTGTCCTTCAGCGCCGCCCATTACTTGATGGATCATGACCTCTGAATTCGGCAAGCAAAACCGTTTTCCTTTTGCACCAGCTGCTAATAATACGGCGCCCATTGAGGCTGCCATCCCAACACAAATCGTTTGCACGTCGGGTTTTATGTATTGCATGGTGTCATAAATGGCTAACCCTGCCGATACTGAGCCGCCGGGAGAATTAATATAGATTTTAATATCCTTATCCTTACTTTCATATTCAAGAAAGATAAGTTGAGCAATAACAGTATTTGCGATATTATCGTCAATCATATCGCCAAGAAAAATAACCCGCTCCTTGAGAAGGCGGGAGTAAATATCATACGCGCGTTCGCCCATGCTTGTTTTTTCAATGACCGTTGGAATAAGATGATAGTTTTTCATAACGCAAATTTAAAATGTAAAATTAAAAACCTTGTTATTCATTATCAATTGTTTTGGCAACTTCGTCCATAAGCCGCTGCATTGAATCAACTTCATCATTTTCCGTATCAATTCTATATTGGAGATGGGGAACGAATTTCATGCTCAGCGTATGATTTAAAAGTGATTGGATATAGGGCATGCGCCGCTTGATGAGTGTGAGAATTTCCCCCGAACGTTCAAAAGGAAAAACACTTAAAAAAACTAGTGCGTTTTTCATATCCGGTTCCGTTTTTATGCGAGTAACGGTAACTAAATTTCCCTTTGGAAACTCAAGGTGCTTCACGAAAATCATTCCTAATTCCGTTTTGATGAGCTCGTTTACTTTTTCAATGCGTACATTCATACCATTATTGCTGTTCTTCCAGGGTTCGTTGAATTTTTTCTTCACGGAACGATTGAATACTATCTTTCTTTTGAGGTTTTATTTTTGATTCAAATTCCATGCCAAATTCCTGCCCTGCTCTGCTTTCAGAAATATCTTGTTTCCCTGCTTTCAGATTGGTAATCGTTCCTTCTGCGATTGTTTCGCCCTTTCGTACGATAAACGCTTTTGACCCTTTAGGAAGAGTGCCCTCAAGTCCTCGACACCCTATAATAACTGACGTTTTATCTTGGCGAAAAACCTCAATAACTTCAGCGCTTCCCGTAATTACGCGATTAATGCCAGGACTTAAAAGATTTTCAATTCGTTTTTTTACATCATCAAGAAGTTCGTAAATAATTTTATAAATTTTTATTTCAACATTTTTTTCAACTGCCAAATCGCGCGCATCAGTTGAAGCGGTTACATGAAACCCGGCAATAAAGCTTTTTGTTGCCTCAGCCGTCAATACATCGGTAGTAGTGATTGTTCCCAGACTCTTACTAATTATTTTAAGAGAAACTTCAGGATGTTCAAGTTTCATAAGTGAACTTACGAGTGCTTCAAGTGAGCCAAGCGCATCGGTACGTAACATAAGGTGAAGTGATTTTTCTTGTTGTGATTCGTCGCTTGGTGTTGTTTGAGAAACGACAAAATGAGTCGCCCGAGCGGTTTTTGTCCGTTTCGTTTCTTTTGAAATAGTTGAGTCAAGTACCGTCATTCCTATTACAAAATCACCAATGACGGGAGGGGTTTTAAATCCAATGATACGAACAGGCGTACTGGGAGGGGCGCTCGTGAGCGCTTTGCCTGTATAGTCTTTCATGGCGCGCACTTTGCCATAGAGTACGGAATCAATAATAAGATAGCTATTAAGTTTTAATGTTCCGGTATGCACAAGAATAGTTGCCACAATGCCTTCTTGCTTGTCGATATGCGACTCAATAACGGTGCAAAGCGTTTTGCCACTGCTATTGGCAACTAAAAGGTCTTTATGCATGTCGCAAAGCAAGAGGATGATATCTAATAATTCTTTAATACCAGTTCCTTCTTTTGCAGACACCGGCATGCAAATAGTCGTTCCTCCCCAGTCTTCAGGCACATAACCCTGGTCGGAAAGTTCGCGTTTTATTCGGTCGAGATTCGCATCCGGCTTATCAATTTTATTAACGGCAACACAAAAGGGGAGTTTCGCAGCTTTGATAATTTTAAGCGCTTCAATGGTTTGGGGTTTTATTCCCTCATCAGCAGCTACCACCAGAATGGCAATATCAGCAATACGAGCCCCTCGGGAACGCATAGTAGTAAACGCTTCATGGCCGGGCGTATCTAAAAAAGTAATTTTACTTGGATGTTCAATTTGATAGGCGCCGATATGTTGAGTAATGCCGCCCGCTTCTTGCGCAACCACATTGGTTTTGCGAATAGCATCAAGGAGTTTCGTTTTTCCATGATCAACATGTCCCATGACTACTACCACCGGAGGGCGCGCATGCAAACTCTCAGGTTTTTCACCATCGAGTACTTCTTTGACCGGATCTTTTTGAAAAAGAATATCTTGGGCATTGAATTCAGTTTCCTCTTTTTGTCGAACGTTAAAATTTAGGTCCCCCGCAATAATAGCAGCCGTTTCATAGTCAATTTTTTCATTAAGCGCAGCTAAAATCCCATTATCCATGAGAATTTTAATAAGTTTTGAAACTTGGACATTGAGTAAAATCGCCAAGTCTCGAACGGTAATAATTGTCGGAAGTTCAAGAGTTGGTTTTTCTTTGGGTTCGCCCGAAATTTCTGTTGGCACTATTTCCTCTTTCTTGTTTTTTTTAAGGAGTCCCGGAGCGAGTGAAGACCATTGTTTAAGGACGCGTTGTGCGAGAACATCATCAATTTTAATTGCTCGCCGGCCAATATCAATACCTAAGGACGGTAATGCCTCGGTGAGTTGATTTGTGGTTACTTTCAGGCGTCTGGCTAATTCACTTACGTTCATGGGAGTATAAAGTTATAATTCAGTTTAAAAGCGCCCCCGAGTACCAGGGACGCTTTTATTTAACTATTTTTGAGAGTATTATGAAACTTTTTTAACAAGAGATGAAAATACAGCTGATTGCGTGCGCGCAAGCTCGGAAAGGATTTTGCGGTCAAGCTCAATCCCACCTTTTTTGAGAGCGGCGGTAAGTTTACTATAGGTCGTACCGATTTCTCTGCAGGCAGCATTAATTTGAATAAGCCATAAACTTCTTCGGTCCCGTTTTTTATTTCTTCGGTCCCGATAGGCATAGACGCCTGCTTTAAGCATGGCGGGCCGTGCAAGTTTAATCTTATTTTTGCGACCCCATTTATAGCCCTTTACGGCCTTCATGAGTTTTTTTCGTTTTTTGAGATGGAGCATCGCTCGTTTCACTCTTGGCATATTGTTTTAAAGTTGGCCCGTTGCAGCCAATACAGTTTTAGTAAATGCTTTTGAAAGGGTACGGTCTCTTCGTTTTTTTCGTGTCAATTTTCCTGAACTTCTGGCATTAAAATGATCCTGCCCGCATGCGCGTTTCAGTACCTTTTTATTTCCAGTGACCTTAAATCGTTTTGCTATTGATTTTTTTGTCTTTTGCATATCTAAATTAAGTTATAAAGTTGAAAGTTATAAAGTTTATAAAGTAAATTATCTAAACTTTTAAATTGATAAACTTGATGCTTCCTACTTTTTTAGACCGATGATAACTGAAAGGCGGCCTCCTTGAATTGCGATTGGGCTATCTTGTACGATCGTAAGCCCGTGCACTTCATGAAGTTTTGTAAGAAAATCTTGGATAATAGCTTTTGCAAGATCAGTATGTTTTCGTTCTCTTCCCCGCAGACCAAGTTCAATTTTTACCTTATCTTGTTGTTCAAGGAATTTTTTTGTTTGGAGGATTCGTACATCAATATCATGTTCTCCAATGCGCAAGGAAAGGCGTATTCCTTTAACTTCTACCTTTTTTTGCCTTGCCCGTTGTTTGCGGACGTCTTTATCAAATGCATATTTGAGCCTGCCATAATCAGTAATCCTGCATACGGGGGGTTGTGCTTGGGGTTGTATTTCAATGAGATCAAGTTCTGCTTTCGCTGCTAATTCAAGTGCTTCGGCAATGGGCATGACATCAAGATGGGCATCGTATTCATCAATAACACGTACCTCGGTAGCGGTAATTTCCTTATTAATACGATAAAGCTTTTTTTGTTGAAGTGCATGCGCTGCCGCAACACGTCGATAATTTTTTCTCATTGGTTAATTTAGGCTCTAGGTTTTTAGGCTCTAGGCACTATAAAATAATTTTTATTGAGCGATTATGGTGGAGATGGCGGGAGTTGAACCCGCGTGGAGGAAGGTTTCAAAAAAAGATCTACATGTGTAGTCGATCAGAAATACCAAGAAACGATTAAAGGATCGACACTTAAACATTTCCGGACCTTTCATAATGATCACGAAGGCGTGAAAAGTAAAAAGACGCTATTCGTGGTTACCTTGAAAATATAACACCCAACTCTTCTTTGTTCAAGGGGCAAAGAAGCGGATGGAAGCTGCCTATTAGGCGGCTACAGGTGCAAAGGAAGGTGCAAAGTTTGAAACTAATACACTTGCTTTGCGGGCCATTGAAGTGGCATTTATATGATTGTTTGGAGAGATTTTCGAGCTAACCAAACACGCTCGACACGCACTCTTTTTAAAACTGGTCTTCCCGTCGATACCCAGCATCCCCGTTATTAGTATTTTTTAAGGTACTGTCTGATATCTTTTTCAACCGCCCTCTTTTTAAGAATTGCTCGCTTCTCAAAAGCCTTTTTACCTTTTGCCAGGGCGATTTCTACCTTAATAAGAATTCCTTTAGTATAGACGCGCAAGGGCACTAATGTCAAGCCTTGGGTAGTCATTGCCCCCAATAATCGCTTTATTTGCTTACTATGGACCAGTAATTTTCGAGCTTGTTCAGGGTCATAAGTTGATATGTTTGATGCATGCCGATAGGGAGAAATATGCATATTAACAAGAAAAAGTTCGCTCCCATACAATTTTACAAAACTTCCTTTCAAGTTACCCGAGCCCGCCCGAACTGATTTTACCTCCTGGCCGGTTAATACAATACCCGCCTCAAGACTTTCAAGAATCGTATAATCGTGAAAAGCTTTTTTATTGACCACTAATACCGGCATAATTCGTTTTTAGTAAGAAATGTAGTATAATAAATAAATATAAAGTTTAAAGGATATACTTTATAAACTTTATAACTTTCAACTTTATAACATGTAAATATGGCAAGAGAACGCAGTGAAATGATAACCGTATCAACACTCACCTTTATCAAGATCCTTATTATTGGGGGCGCGTTGTGGTTTTTTTATTATATTTGGGAAGTAATAGCACTTCTTTTTGTTTCATTGGTGTTTGCATCTGCACTAAGCCCCTGGGTTGCATCAATGGAGCGCAGAAAGATACCGCGGGTTGCGGGAATTTTACTTATCTATCTTTCCCTTATCGCACTCTTGTTATTGGTAATCGTACTGCTTATCCCGCCGCTTTCAACTGAGTATACGGCATTAGTTGCGGCATTTCCAGATTACACCGATGCAATTTTACGTTTTGTACATAGTTATAGCCCGGAATTAAATATTCTAGATCAGCTTAAAAAGGGCCTTTCTTTTGTGCAATCAAGTATTCCTGAACTTGCGGGTCATGTATTTTCAAAGATTTTTGATGTGTTACGAGGATTTCTGGGGCTCTTTTTGGTTTTTGTCGTGACCTTTTATATGGTTGTTGAAGAGGAAATGATTAAAAAGACATTACGGCTTATGACGCCCGGCAGGTATCATTCATATATTGATGAGATGGTGTTTAAGGTTCAGCACAAAATTGGGTTATGGCTTCGTGGTCAAATGACGTTATGTTTTATTATTTTCGCAATTACGTACATTGGCTTAAGTCTTTTGGGAGTAAAATATGCACTTACATTAGCACTTGTGGCAGGGCTTACCGAATTTTTTCCTGTCATCGGCCCGACGATTGGAGCAATACCTTCATTATTCATTGCATTTGGCCAAGCTCCGTTGCTGGCAGTATGGGTGCTCTTACTCTACATTATTGTGCAGCGTATGGAAAATGATTTTTTAGTGCCACGAATTATGCAGCTTACCGTTGGGATGAACCCGCTTATTAGTATTATCGCGCTTCTTATCGGTGGTAAAATCGCAGGGCTTGTCGGTATTTTATTGGCAATTCCTGTTGCAACTATACTCATGACTATTCTTTCCGATTTTATTGGAATTCCAAATGGGGAAGAACAACCTGTTTCACGTCAAAAAAACCAAACCGTCCACGAAGGAGGGGTGTTGCCCCCGACTTCGTAATTTGCTGGACTTTGGGAAATTATAATGCTATAGTTATCAAACCTTTGAACCAAAGGTTTTTTGTTTAAAAAGGGGTATAGTGCTCTCTTTTGTAACGTTTTGATTAATCATTCGTCTTATACAATGCATACTCATCACGTGCTACTTTACAACATACGGAAAGGCGATGCCGAGAGTTACGGTAAAATATGGGATTTGTACCATGGAAAGATCTTTCGATTTATCTACCTTAAAGTCCCAACCCGGCAAGATGCCGAAGATATTACCGCCGACACGTTTCTTAAGGGCTGGCATTATATACGAGAGGGCAAACACATTTCAAGTTTGCAAGCGCTTTTTTATACAATAGCCAGAAACCTCGTCATAGATTTCTATCGGAAACGAGGAACGCCGCCTGAATCACTTGACGACAAAAACGAAGACGAAATTGTTATCGCAAATCGAAGCGACCTTACCTTGGAAGAGAAGATGATGCTCAAAAGCGATATGGAAGAGGTTGAGGATGCACTTCGTCGCCTCAAGGATATATTTCGAGAAATTATCGTCCTCCACTACTTGAATGGACTTTCGCTTCTTGAAATTTCTGAGGTGGTGCAAAAATCACCCGGAGCCGTACGAGTCATCTTACATAGAGGTTTAAAAACACTTAGAGAAATTCTTGAAAAAAACAAAAAAATTCAAAAAAAATAAGAGGAAAAAATACAAAGAAACAAAAAGCAACAGGCAAAAAATCAAATTGAAACGCAAAACAAAAACCCAAATCCCCATGCAAAAAAAGACTTTTCCTAAAAGGGAACTAAGTCTTTAGAAGTGGAATAACGGGTTTTTTTCTTTTCCGGCCCTGCCGGATCCGCCTTTGGCGGAAAATAATAACTTAGAAGGAAGTATGAAAAAGAAGGATATTATTCACAAAATAGAATTGCTAAAGAAAATTGAACCCCGCGAGAGTTGGGCAGATCTTGCGCGTTCTACTTTGCTTTCTCAGATAACGGCACAGGAAAAACCGGTGATAATATCAAAACATGTCTTTTTAGAGCGCACGTTTGCCTCTCTCCAAGATGGGTTGGTAGCAAGCGAGCGCCTCTTTGTCCGCGCATTTTTTTCACGGAGAGTTGGAAGTTTTGTGGCACTTAGTTTGTTGATAGTAGGAACTGCTGCGGCAAGCGTTTTTTCGCAGAACAGCCTTCCGGGAGACCCCCTCTATGCAGTGAAAAAAACGAAAGAGAATGTCCGAGTAGCAGTTGCGCAGCCTCAAGACAGGCCTTCGCTTGAGCTTGAGTTTGCTGACCAACGGATTTTAGAATTAGACCGCATAGCAACTCAAGGTACTTCAAAAGAAGAAAAGGGGGAGAAAACAAAAGAATTGGTTCAAAATGTATCCGAACGGGTGGAGCGTGTTTCAGATGAGCTTTCCCAGATAAAGAAATCTTCAAAAACCGAAAGAATTGCCTCGGTAACATCTCTTATTACTAAGAAAACGAGTAAATACGAGTCGTCACTCCAGCATTTGGGTGCAAATAAAAATGTTTCAGAGCCTGTAAAACAGGAGGCTTTGGCTGCACTTCAAAAAGTTCAGGAGGCACGGACCAATGCACTCGAGGTATTAGTGGATCGAAAAAGTGATATTGGTGAAAAACAAGTGAGTGATCAGTTCGCCGAACAGGTAAAGGATGTTGAAAAGACACTTGCCAACCTATATGCGCGCGTTACTATTGCGGCCACAGAAAAGAATGAATCAAAAGAAGCTTTAGAAAAATCAAACAAAGCTTCCCAGATACTTAGCCAGGCGAAAGAAGCGTTGGAACACAATGATTTTCGTTTAGCACTTGAACAATTAAATCAATCACGAGAGTTAGCGCAAGAGGCATCACGAGTATTGCAAGATTCTTTACGAAAGGGTGATGCGGATATGAAGGTGCAAGGCGAAAATGAATCAGGCCTTAAATAAGTTATCAAGTTCATCAAGTTATAATGTCAATGCAAATTTCAAATCCAAAACTTTATAAACTTTACACTTTATAACCTTATAACTTGGATGCAGTGTTTTTATCCCGCTTGGAAGTGTAGGATACATTTTCAGACGGGGTGGAAACACCCATTTAATAAGTAAGAATCTACGTATCGTTATGATGAGAAGTCAGGCGTTCGTAGTCCTGTATAGCCAAAAGGTCGATTCCGTACATGCGGTAGGTATATAGGTTGCAGTTTAAGAAAATAACAAAATTCAAAAAAAATTATGAGTAAATTTCTCAAAGCAGGAAAGCAGTTCATTTCCACAGCTGTTGCAACAACAACAATCGTGTGGACAATGGGTGTTTCTGCAATTGTCCCAGCAATGGCGGCAACAACAGTTAATCCAGGGGACTTGCTCCAACAAAAAGGTTCAAAAGCCATCTGGCTCGTCGGTTCTGACGGCAAAGCGGGCTTTTTCGCCAATGAAGGATCATATGTTTCTTGGTATGGCAAAAACTTTAAGCTTCACAAGACGTTAAGCGCCGAAGATTTATTGAAGGTGCAAAAACGTCTCGGATTAGGTGCAGCAGTTCCTTATCGTGCAGGCACCAACCTTCTTATCGTTGAAGGCGACCCGAAAGTATACGCAGTTGAACCAACAGGCGTACTTCGACCAATTCCATCAGCAGAAATTGCTGATCAACTCTATGGTAAAGGTGGATGGAACAACAAGACCACCCTCCATGCCGTAGGAAGTGCATTCCTTGGATACTACACCGGAGGCGCTGACTTAAGTTTGGCAAAACCACCAGTTGGGTTGCTTCTTAAGAGTGCAGATGGCAAATGGTATATTTGCGACACTGACGGAAAACGCGAAGTTACCGCAGAAGGTTTGAAAGCAAATAAACTTGACACTAAATGGGCAAAAACTGCCTCAGACGCAACATTAAACGCAATTCCAAAGAGTGCAAAGGCAGCATTAAGTGCAGCTGAAGACATGTACTCAAAGGTCATGTTGCCGGGCCAGACCCCAACACAATCACCAGCTCCTACTACCAGCCCAGCCCCAACAACTTCACCAGCTCCTACTACCAGCCCAGCCCCAACAGGAACACCAGCTCCTACCTCAACCGGTAAGCTCATGGTTTCCCTTGCAAAAACCTCACCAGCAGCAGATTATGTTGCTTCAGGTTCAGCATTTCATAATTTTGCCGAGTTTGAGTTTAAGGCAGAAGGCGGCGATGTTGTCGTAACTGACTTGAATGTAAAACAAAATGGTCTTGGATCAGGTAATGATCTTAGTAACGTGTATCTTTTTGATGGCGCAAAACGTCTTACATTAGGTATTCAGTTTACTACCGAATCAGGCAAACAGCCTTACGCGAAATTCAGTTCTTCAACAGGACTTTTCGTAGTTCCTGGAGGCCAGTCAAAGACAATTACAGTAAAGGGTGATCTTGCCGCATCAACCGTAGCAGGTAAAACTTACCAGCTCGCTGTTGCTGAAAAGGCAGACGTAAAGGTGAGTGGAACCGCCTCTGTTGAAGGAGCATTTCCTCTTACCGGAAGCGTCATGAACAGTACGGTTCTTTCACAACCAGCACTCGCAACACTTGGTGTTCGAGCGGTTAGTGTTGGAACTTCATTAAATGCAGGAACCAAGAACCAGCTTGTTGCTCAGTTCCAATTCCAGGCAAACAACAGCAATGTGAAAATCACGCAGTTGATGTTTACCGAAGTGGGAACCATTAACGCAGCTTCTGACCTTGCAAATATCAAGGTTATGAAAGATAGTGAACAGGTTGGAAAAACGCTTGAAAAACTTGCATCAGATGGAACTGCAGTTGTTGACCTTGGAACCACTGGATACACTATCCAAAGCGGTGGAACCGTAACCTTTAATATCTATGCAGATGTTATCGGTACGCCAAACCGTGAGTTCCGTTTCAGTATTCAACGCAACTACGATATTGTTGCATGGGATACCTACTACAACAGAGGTATTTTAACAACCGCGCTTGATGCCGGTACCTCGTTTGCTATTCAGCAAGCAACAGCCATTTCAGTTCGCGCAGGTACTTTGGTTGTAAACACTTCCCAGGGTTCACCGACAGGTAACATTTCAACAGGTATTAATAATGTTGAAGTTGCCCGATTTGATGTTACTGCAAGTGGTGAGCCAGTAAAATTGTTAACCGTCCCAGCCCGTATTCAGTACACCAATGCAGTTGCTTGTGGTACTGGAGCAGGCGCAGCTGATACCTTGGCAGGTTGTGATGATGCAAACTTTGCCAACATTCGTCTCGTTGACGACAAGGGTGTACAGCTTGGTTCAACGTTTAGCACCGTATCAGCAGCAACATCAGCAGCACACACTGCCGGTGCAAATGCATTAGTTACCTACACATTTGGAAGCTCAGCTTCACCATTAAATTATATTGTTGACGCAAATGCGACCCGCACCCTTTCAATTAAGGTTGACATCTTAACTACCGCGCGCGTTGAAATCACTGCATTCCGCTTTGATTTGACCGCTGGAGTTAACAATGCGCAAGGAACTATTTCATTACAGAACGCATCAAGTTCTGCAAACAATGGCCGTGCATTAACCGTAGTAACCACCCCATTTACTCACGCACTTGGACAAATGGGTAACGTCACCTACGTTCGTGGTGCAACCAACAAGCGTGTTGCAAACTTCCGTTTGGCAGCTGGTGCCGGTGAAGGTATTAACCTTACCAACTTGACGATCCAAACAGGTGCAACAGGCGCAGCCACTTTACAGAATCTTCGCGTAAAGATTGGCGACAAGGATTTTGGTATTACCCAAGGTACCTTGGCAAACAGCACGAACTACACCTTTAGCGGTGCAGCTCCTGCGGCTATTGCAATCGGTGGAACCGTTGATGTGGATGTCTATGCAGACGTTCAATCAAGTGCCGCAGCCGGAAACATTACCGCAGCAGTGTTTATTAACGCTGTTGGTTCAGGTACTGCATCTGGAACCGCTCGCACCTCAACCGGTGGCAACACCAATGGTCAGACCGTAACGATTGCAACCGGTGGATCATTGACACTTTCTTCTGATTCAAGCTCAGTCCCAGCCAACAACGCGAGTATGGGATCAAATGATATTGAATTTGGAAGCTTTAAGCTCTCAACCGGTACCAATGAAGGCGCCAATATCACCAGTATCATGGTGACTGACACCATCACGGGTAGCAATGGTCGAGCAGCTATTTCCAACGTTCGCTTGTATGATGATAAAGGAATGATTGGAAGCCCAATTTCTGGATTGACCGCCTCAGGAGGAAATGGAACCGCAACGTTCCAATTCAACCCAGCGTATAACATTCCAGCAAATGCAATTAAGACTCTTAAAGTTGTTGCAAATACCACCGCCTATAACAGCACTGCCTCATCATCCGGAAGTACCCACACCTTTGGCGTGGCTGCAAACGGTGATGTCGTAAGTACTGGAGATGGTTCTGGTACCTCACTCGTCGCAACAGGTGCAGCCGTAGCCGGCAACACCCAGACCGTGTATCGAACCAGTTTTACCGCCAAAGCAAATGATGGAACTCCATCAGGAAGCCGAAGCGTTTCAACCCAGGATCGTTTAGCATTGTTTGACTTCATGGCAGGTTCAAACTATGACGCCTTATTGCAACAATTCACGGTCACTG
>Ga0080064_1004607_pt1 | contig 17369 bp, 15 predicted proteins | sample Subgrocontami54m_FD_69260 | JGI IMG/M metagenome (GOLD analysis project Ga0080064, IMG submission 69260) | Subsurface groundwater microbial communities from S. Glens Falls, New York, USA - GMW46 contaminated, 5.4 m (SPADES assembly) (version 2) ...
TGGCGGCGCGCAGCAGGTGCCCACGCGCCTGGTCGGTCAGGTCCGCCCAACCCTCGGTCTGACTCAGCCGGTCGGCGTACGGACGCATCCAGTCCCAGGGGTGCATACGGCAACGGTCGGTTTCGAATCGGTCGACGTGTCCGATGAGCGGTCGTGGGAACAGATGAGCTCGGAGCCGAATCATACCGGACCGAGGTCCTGCACGGAAATATCATGCAGATGAGGGGCCGTGCGTGGTGGCTCGGCAAGGTACAATGCGGCCTTCATGCGATTGGCACGTATGGCACGCGCACTCGCGTGGCTGCTCGCGGTTGTTTCCGCTGCCGCATGTTCGGGGCACGCCGGGACCCGCGTCGGCGCTCCCAACATCATCCTCATCACCATCGACACCCTGCGCGCCGATCACCTCGGCATGTACGGCTACACGCGCCGGACGTCACCCAACCTCGACGCGTTCGCGCGCGAGGCCATCGTCGTCAGCGACGGCGTGTCGCAGGCGCCGTATACGAAGGCATCGATCGCCTCGCTGCTGACCGGGCTGCTGCCGTCCACGCACAAGACGTGGTCGAGCAGCGTACCGCTGCCGCAGATCATGAAAGGGACGACCGGCGATCATCCGGTGCCGGTCACCGACGTGCTGCCGACCAACCTCCCCCTGCTCCCCGAGGTGTTGCGTGACGCTGGGTACGAAACGCTGGCGTTTACGACGAACCCGTTCCTGATCCCCGATTTCGGCTTCGCGCGCGGCTTCGACCACTTCCGCTTCTTCGACGGGCCGGCCTTCGCGTCTGCCGAAGCCGTGCTGCCGGAGGCGCTCGCCGCGGCCACGGGTCGCCACGCGCGCCCGTTCTTCCTGTGGGTGCACCTGATGGAGCCCCACAGCCCGTATGCGCCGCCCCAGGGGGCGCGCGCGATGTTCCCGCCGCAGCGGCCCGCGCGGATGATCCCCGACGGCGTCAACATCCCGCCGTGGCTGATCCAGCAGCCGTCGCGCGATCTGCGGCTGTTCGAGGCGCTCTACGACGCCGAGATCCGCACCGTCGATACGGCCATCGGACGCTTCTTCACCGGACTGCGGCATGCCGGCCTGTGGGACGAAACCGCCATCGTCGTCACGTCCGACCATGGCGAGGAATTTCTCGATCATGGCGGCCTCGAGCACAATCGGACCGTCTACGACGAGATGATCCACGTGCCGCTGTTGCTGCGGGTTCCGGGGGTGAAGCCGGGACGGCTCGAGGCGCAGGTCGAGCTGATGGACCTGTTTCCGACGCTGGTCGCCATCGCCGGCGGCCGGGTGCCCGACGATCTCTTCGGCTCGAACATGCTGCCGCTGCTGCAGGCGGGGCAGGGCGAGGCCCGGTTCGCGGTGACCGAGCTGGTGGGCAGCGCCATCGCGCTGCGGACGCCGGAGTGGAAGCTGATCGAGACCACCGCCGGCCGCCGTGAGCTGTATCACCTGACAGCCGATCCGCACGAGCGTCGGGATGTTTCGGGCAACGAGCGCGAGCGGGTCGAGCGGCTGTCATCCGTGTTGCACGGCATCCAGGGTCGCGCGGAGACCCTGGCGAAGAGCGTGACACGGCAGGCGACGACGGTGCGGCCGTCGGTGTTCGACCGCCTCCGCGCGCTCGGGTACATCGGCTCCAGCGGCAGCATCAGCGACCGGTAGGCGCGCCCGCGGTTCCGTCACGTATCGACGAATCCCGGTTCGATCGACACGTCCTCAGCGACCATCTGACGTACGGCGACCTGTTCGGCGCGCTCGAGCGGGCGGCCGACGCCCTTGGTCGCCCGGTCAACCCCACCGTGTACAGCGCCGCGGAGTTCGCGAAGCGCACGCGAGGAGAGAACGCGTTTGTGCAGCGTGTCCTCGAGCAGCCGAAGGTCTGGGTGGTTGGCACGGCGCATGACCTCCCGCGCGCGTCTTGAGCGCCTCGCGGGCCCCGGGAATGTCCTGGCCCAGGAAGCTCCGGATGCGAAGGAGTTCGCGGGCCTCGTGCGTTCGGGGCTCGCGCGGCTGAAGGATGCCGAGAACGACGCGAACTCGCTCGACTTCGATCTGATCTCCGCGTGTCGGACGGTCGCGCAGAGGATTCAGGAACTGGCAGCCCGGTAGCGCCGCCGCGACCGTCGGGAAAGGTGGAGTCGTTGGGCGCGGGCCACCAGTGAGAGCACGCGGACCGAGGACACGCGTTGATCCTGGTACAGCAGAAAACCGGCGGCGTCGTGCGGCCGGCCGGCCGGTTTCCTGGCGGACTGTGTTGGTTGCGGGGGCGTGCAACCGGCGGTACTTGCAGCTGTGGAACGTGGCGGCGTGAAGTCCTAAATGTGTGATTGGATCGCGTCGCCTGGAGCCGTCAAGCGGCATCGTGAGACGCTTTGCCGGCAAGTTCCGTAACGCCTACCACGAAGTCGCGCAACACCAAGCGCTGCTTGCCCACGCCGTCCGCCAAGCGATCGAGCAAGTCCGGACGGATCAGGATCCCTGACCCTCGAATTCGTGGTCGCGCTAGCTCGTACTCGCTAGTCTCGTACTCGGCGCGCCACGTCACAAGTGCGAGCCCGATACCTTCACGATCATGGTAGGTGCACAGCTCGCCAGGATGTATCCCGAGCGAGGCAATCACACCCGCGGTTGGTACGAGCACTGCGGTTGGAACGCCCAGACTGTGACGACCATCGCCGACAAGACGGAACTCACGATCAATGCCTACGAGCGGCTGGCTTCTGGCGAAAACCGATGCCGCCAGGGCGGGATCAACTTCGGCCTTCCACATTCGGAGGTCGCCCGAAGCGATCGGAGGCGCGGCAAACGCCTGTCGATCGTCGACGTCTCGTACCTCTATGACGCAGTACCGCTTGGCAAACAAGTCCTTTTCTTCTCTCCAGTCGGACGATTTGATCCAGCGCTGTTCCATCGTGGCAAGCCACCGCCAACCCCGAAACCTTCCGTGCTCCACAGTCGCCGCCGCGGTGTACGGCTGGACGTTCAATGTGGCGGTAAACACACCGTCTCTTTCTACAGCCTCTTCGACGCCTGAGTTCTCCACGCCGGCTGCCCGATCACGCACCCTGGCCCAGATCGCACTACTGATTCCTGGAGGCGCAGGAATTGGAGGTCGTGGTTGTCGGGTTGCCTCGAGGATGAGCGGGATCTCCGGATCGTCAAGCAGTGCAGACGCAAGCGTGTCCTCCCAATCAACTGCGTTCGTGATCAACTTCCCTGTCCCAAGCATGGCGGCGCGGCCGCCGGCAGCGACCGACTGAAGGGTCCTTTCTATGGACTCTTCATGAATAAGGAATGCGTCAGGCCACCGTTTTCGCGCGCGAGACGCGAGGTCGTCGAGCTGCGAGTTCAGTCGTTTCTTGATTTGTTCGTCCTCGACCAAGGAAGCTACGCGACGTTGGACGGCATTTCGGAGCCTGGGCAACAAGCGCTCGCCCCGTCGCATACGCGAGCCTGCAACATCGCTCAAGAAGGCGTCCAGGCCGTCGGTTTCGTCCGAGTGGCCAACTGTCTCGCCTTTGGGGGTCCAAATCGTGGGATCGACGTCGGCCAGCAGCGCGGGCTCTGGCGGGGCGGACGGTACCAGAGGGAGTTCCTCACCTCGTACCAAGCGACGTGCCAGCGCTCGCACGGTGAGCCATTCTCGCGAGGCGAGTTGACGAAGAACAGGTTGACATGCAACTACGACTGCCTCGCTGCTGTCCCTCGTCGAGTCGATCAAACGAAGCAACCACGTGAGCGTCGCGGCGTCGGAGATCATCGATAGAGCGTCGCTGAAAGCATTCGCCGCGGTGTCTGGCCGCTGGTCGAGAAGCAGCTGCGCGGCGAGGAGCACTCGGCGCTTTCTTTCACGGCTGGGATGAAACAGGCCGCCGAGAACCGCAAACGCAAACGCTCCTCCAAGATCGCCGGGCGCCGCTTCTCCCGTGTCGGGGTCAGGCGGCACGTAGGGACGATCAGGGTCATCATGGTCAGAGACGCGCGGGGCCCGCGCCCCAATCACGGCGCAAGCCTCGTCCCACACGTCAAAAGCAATGTCGATGGAAGTCCTGCCAGTAACGCGTAGCGCCCCGGCGGCGAAGCCAAAGACTACCGCCTGAGAGATTCCATAAGGTCCATAGCTGATCGCCACCGCTCGTTCGATTTCTTCCGCGACAACAGAACGGGCGATACCGGCATCCAAGACTGAAGCGCGTTCAAGAGCGTCCAGCTCTGCCTCACCGCCGAACGTCAGCCAGCCGCCGTGACCGCGCGTGCGCGTCCAGGCCATGGCGTACGCAACCGCTGCGAGTCGGTTCTCACCATGCCGCTCGAGGCCTTCCGCGACAGACCGGATAATACCCGAGCGCTTCCCGAATCCTGCACTCTCGCCGAGCGAACGCAGAATCGATGTCGACTCATGGTGACGTCCATCTGCAGCTAGTTCGATCAAGCGGTATCCGATCGCATTCGCAAATCGTTCCACCGCCCACTCGGGGGACCGCGTGTCGTATGGTCTTCGGCGCCACGCTCTGACTGCGCGCGTGAGACCTGGCAATCCGGGCGGGAGCGACGAGTACGCAAGAGCATCTACCACCGAGGCCGCCGATTGCGCAGCTGCCGAAATGCCTGAAGCTGTTTCTGACGAGACGGGTGATGCCACTTCTTCTCGCACGGACGACACGGTGGGCACATCTGCCGATGCGGCGACGCTGTTTAGACCGGACAACACGTCGTCGTTTTTCGCCAGGAGTTCGGCGCTGTTCGAGTAACTGTACGCAACCGGCCGTTCGTCCCCTCGCGCTAGCAGCCATGTCATGAGCCGACGCGCGGTTTCTCTGTCGTTGCCGATGTCGTCGACCAACTGTTGGATCTGCGTCCCGTCGCGCTCATCGAGAGACTTCCCAAGGGTCAGACGCAGGGCTCCTGAAATCAGAGGATCAACGTGCTCATGCCATTCTTCCCAAACGTCCTCCAGTGCCTCGTCAAGGAGCCAGTTGGGATCGTTGCACCGTCCCAGGAGAGCGGGAACGGCAAGACGAATCGCGGCAACCGGGTCTGCCTTGGCGAGCAGGTCCCACCAACGGCTCCAGGCGCCGCGTGTTTCCTTTCGATCCGTATGCCACGGTATGCGTTCGCACAACCCCTGGACCGCCGCGACACGACGACGACCGCGCGCTGGATCGGCCTTGATCAGTGAAGGAAGCGGATCCAGAAGCTCGTAGATGGTGATGTCCTTGTGAAAACCGTAGGCGGTCAGAAAGGCGCAGGCTTCTCGCCACAACACCTCAGCCTGTTCTGGCTCCTTCGCGTTCAGTGCGAGCCGCGCCGCAATCAGTCGATACTCGGCGAGGTCGCTGTAGTAGCGCCGTGCTGATCCGGTCGCGATTTCCTGAGCAATAAGCGATTCAGCAACCCCATTCCTCGTAGGTGTCGCGCCGTCAACGGCAAGCTTCAGAACGAAATCTGGCGGTAGCGGTCCGCCCAATTCGCCGAACAGCGTGGTGGTTATTGCGTCGCTCACCCTATTGAGAAGACGTATGCCGTTCTCCCAGTCTGCGTCGTCGAGCGACTGCATTGCTCGCGTGATCGTGTCTCGAATCTTGCCGTGCAGGGAGTACAGATCGCACGCTCGAGGATCGCCGGCGAACGGGCGCACATCTTCGGCAAGTAACCCAAGAGCGTGAATTGCCAGCGCCCCTCGGCCGGTATGGGCGCTCTCAGCTCTTGACAAGGCAATCACAAACCGAAGCCAGCAACGGTACCAGCCCTCGCCGACGATGAGTATTTCGGCGAGACGGGTTGCCGTGTCGTCGAGACGGGCGGCCAGCGAGCAGGCATCGAGCCATGTGGCCAGATCGTTGTTCTCGAAACGGACCGACCGTTCTTGTACCCGCCGTGTGAGATCAAGCAGCCGGTCGCGAGCCGCTTCACTCGGTTCCTGCGCAAGAGCGGCGGGATCTACGCCCAAGCGCAGAACGCGATGGACTGCGCCGGACGGGATGCCATGCGCTAGTGCCGCGATCGCCCACTGCCGTGGCGATACCCAATGGCTGTCACCAGGAATTGTCCTGCTGGCGAGTAGCTCTGCGAACGCGAGGCAGGCTTCGCCCGGGCGGTCGAGAGACCCTATCAGCCGGATGATGGCGTCAGCGCCGTGAGTGTCCGCAATTGCAGCCACCACGTCACCAATCGGCAAACTGTCTTGCTCAACCCACGCGGCAAGACGATTCCAGTCGATAGGCGCCGCTGGATCCCACTGCGCTTCGGGTTCATCTGCCTCAGAGCGGCTGGCCTCGTTCTCCCTCTCATTGGGCGCTGGCGACTCCTCTGAGTCCGAGCGATCGCCCGAGGATGCGAGCCTCAGCCTTCCCCGCATCCATGCGAGTTTGACCGCTTGATCCGACGCCTCACCGTAGGCCGTATTGTCAGTCTTGGATTCACGAAGATGCCCAGCCATGTACGCGCGCCACGGCGCAGTTGCGCCGAGGCGATCGACGGCGGCGCACATTTGTAGCCCCGCTCGCGCGGGCATCACGAGGCGCTCATCGTCGAGGAGCCCCGCAGCCAACGTGTCCGCGCCGAGAATCGCCGCTGGAACATCAGCAAATGCGACAAGCGTTGAGTCAAACCGTTCACTTTGATAGGAGTCCGCAGCACGCGCGAGTTCGACGCAGCGAACCACGATGGCCCACTGGTCGAGCGCTGCGGCGGCCCTGACGGTCGTGGCGAGGTTGGCAACGATCGCGGACGAAGGGAACCCTGCCGCAACGGCTCTGATGACGAAATCCTGACCTACGAGCTCGATCACCCGACGGTTGTTGCCAGCTTCAGCCAGGGTCGGCAACAGCGAGCGGAATGCCCGCGGATCAACATAGAGTCCCTTTTGCTGAAGCCAATCGGCGATACGTTCAAGCAACGCGGTGAGCGCCGGAGCGTCGGCGTCGAACGTACTGCGCAAGTACCGGGCAAAGGATTCGTGGTACACGCGAACGCCGCCCTGGGTCGCCCGTTCTACCAACACGGGCGCCAGCACCGCGAGCGCAGCGTCGACACGATGCGCAGCATCCGGCCTAATTTGGCGGAGTTCCGCTCGCGTAACAGCGAAATTCACTAGCGCAACGACGTCCGCCACCCATCCCGCCTCCGCCCCTAATCCGCGGTAAAGGTGCTCGTAGTAGCTCTTCAGCGTGCCATCGAAGAGCGGTAGGCTTCGGACGGTCGCTGCCGGATCAACCAGTGTGTCTGCGCGCCGCAGCGTCTCGCGGCAAAGGTACGTCGCATAGAGAGCATTGCCGGTGGTTCTCTCCTCGAGGGCATCGAGAAAGCGTGTGACTCCCTCGCCGTCTTCCAACAACGGCCGCGCGACAGGCGACACTTCTGAAGGGCCCGGTAGAACGTTCAAACGGACAGCCAGGAGTTCGATTTCCCGTCGGCTTAAACCGGGGACCGCCACGGTCTTGGCTCCGACTTGCTCCAAGGGCTGCAAGTGCGATCCAGGCTGGCTCAGGAGGATCAGGACACTTCCGGCGGGAAGATCCAGGGCAGCCAGGCTCTCGGAAAGGCTCTTGCTCGGATCAAAGCGGTCGCCGGCACGAGCGCGCACTCGAGTGATGTGATCGACGCCATCAACGACGAGCGCTACCTTCCGGTCAGGAGCCTTCGCGAGTGATCGCCGTACGCAGCCCTCAAGCGCCTCTTCGTCGGCTGCGAATCTCGGGCGGTGCTGAACGACCAGCGTTGGGTCTGCAGCGACCAGACGGCCAACCAAGCTACCGAATACCGCTTCTGCCAGAACGCGCTCGTTCCGCTCGCCATCGGCGTCTCCTAGATAACAGTAGTGCTCCGCGGTGAGCCAACCTCCGTCTGAAAGGCGATTCAACACTTGCTGGGAGATCCAGGACTTGCCGTGTCCTGGTGGTCCAACCACGAGTAGGCAGCCACCTCGAGCGGAGAGATCAGTCGCGTCGTCGACGATTTCGTCGACCGTCGACGGTCTCAGCACCTCCAGCTCGTGGTCAACAGGATGAGCGCGTGATACCGCTCCAAAGTCACTTCGCAGCTGTGCTCGTCGCAGTAGCTCTTCGGCCGTCACGACGAGGCGGCGCTGACGCGCGGCGCGAGAGGTCGAGACCATTGCGGCTGCGACATCGACAGCGCTGCGGTCCACATTGGGGAAAGCCTCAGCACCAACATCGGCCCTGACTCGGTTGAGAAGCAAATGTTCAGCGGCGCTTGGTGCGGACAGGTCTGCGCTTGCAGGAGGAGCGCCGACTTCTACGACGAAGTGATGACAGGCCCATTCCAGGTCAAGAAGAGTCAGCGTACCGCCAGCAAGGAATCTGAAGGGCCCGTCGGTGCCACCGGCCGTCGAGCCGTTCCATTGGCTCCAGAGGGCACCCGCATCGAATCGGAATCGGCGCGTGCCAACTCCGAGAACGAATGCGCCAGGATCGTCTTGCTCGATAGGCCTGAGGACTGTTGTGAGGGCAGGGTCAACCGGCGCTACGTCCCTAAACAGAATGCGGTACGAGAATGACTTCGCATGTTGACCCGGCCCATCGCGATCCTCAAGGATGGACGCAATGACGCGATCCAGCCGAAGGTCTCTTGCCTCCGTCGTAAACGTCGTGAGGCTAAGGGGACGATCTACATTCTCGGTGTGCTTGAATTGAGTGCGCTCACGGCGACCGTCAACATCGATGGTGGATAGATCGTCGAACGTGTCGTTGTCGGTTAGCTTCTCGTCTACATGGACCTGCACGACGCTGCCGAGCAACACATCCACGAGGCGACATGCGACCAGCAAGTCCTGATATTCGTAGCCTCGATGCGCGGCGATGAGACTGGCCATATCGAAGGCGGCAGGGCGCGGCGCCCTGCCGCTAGGCCCGAGTTCGCAATGGATTGATCACCCGTACGTTTCCGTAGTTCTGTCCGTCGGACAGATCTTCCGAGTAGAGGATCTCCGCACCAGAAGCCTGGGCTGCTTGAATGACAAGCGCATCCCAGAACGAGATCTGGTACCGCGCTTCCAGGTCCAGCGCCTCCAGAATCGAGTCGGCCCCGTTTACGACAACCTGCCACGCGAGGTAGTCGGACACGATGTCACGCGTGGCCTTCGCGTCCAAAGGTTTCCTCGCCTTCCTGCGCAGGTTGACGGCTAATTCTTGCAGGACCTGTGTACTTACGACACCCGACCTGCTCTCCCACAACTTCTCCACGAGGGCCTTGGCGCGCGCGTGTCTTTCGCCCGCGGCGGTGTCGTGGGCGTACATGAGGATGTTCGTGTCGACGAAGTACCTATCGCTCATGGAGTTCGTCGCGTGACTTGGGCGGCGTCCACTGGAGATCGAGGCCTTCTCGGAGACGGGCCAAGGCACGCCGACGAGCCTTGTCGAACGCCTTTCGCTCCCGCACGATGGCTTCGAGCCGGTCGGTCAGAAGTGCGCTAATCGATCGCCCTTCTTCGGCCGCAACGACGCGCGCCTCCCGCAGAAGATCGGCATCGAGCTTGAGGGTGACGTTGGTTTTCATGACGCCTCCAATGGTAGCACGTGATTCACGTGCTACACATGCTGACGTGCGCGCCTCTGTCGCCGCCCTAGGGGGAACGGGAGGGGGACGCAGCGGGGGAACACAGGTCACGCGCGAAGTGTTCGCCCGCCCGTTCACCTGAGTTCGCACGAATCGCGGTCGATGAGAATGCGCCGCCCTGTGCGACTGCTCTCGCCAACTGCACCCAGCGCTGCCAGATGCTGAACACGTGCGGCGGGCGGCGCTCTGTGCCGCCCGTCAAGTTCGGCGCTGTCGGCGAGGTGGTCGATTGAAGGGGAATCTGGCGGCGATGCTGGGTGCTGCCAAGAATGCGAAGAGGTCGCCAGAAACGGGCGACCTCTCGCTGCAAGTTGTGTTGGTTGCGGGGGCTCGCAGCCGATGATGCTGGCACTTCTCTGCGTGGTCGCCGCATGACGACCTGCGCGTGGGTGTGCAGCCGTGGTCCAGCCTAGCCTACAACACGAATCCTGTCTGAACTGTGATCGCGATGCCTTGGCGGAGGCGTTGCGGCGTGCCGTCGAATGGCTCGAGGAAATCGGCTGCGACTGTGGCACCGACGAGCCAGGCACGTGCGCGTTGTGCGTCGGAAGAGCCGCGCTCGCCGACGTGGCGCCGCGCGTGCCCTGCCGGGCCGCCGCACTGGCGGCACACGTCACGGCGTTGAAGTCGTCGCAGTCGGCGCTGCGGGATCTGCTCGCCTACCCGGAATTGCGCGCGTACGTCGGCAGCATCCTGTATGACCGCGCAGAGGCCGTGCTCGCGGCCCGCGATGCGTTCCACTGCCCGGAGGACCGGAGTTGCGGCGAGACGATCGCGGCGCTACAGACAGCGGCAGAACACGCGCTGAAGTTTCTCCGGGGTGTGGAGTTCGACATCGTCGAGGACGAAGCGTGTAACGTGCGCGTGGGGCTCGAAGTGGCGCTCGCAGGGCGCAGCGCGCGGGAGGCTGGCGATGGCCACGAGTAAGGCCGCGAAGCCTCAGCCGCCGGCGCAGCGCATCACGCGCTTCACGAAGATCCGTTTCGATGGCCGCAAGGTCCTCCTCGAATACGAGGTCACGCGCCCTGGCGGCGGTGAGCCCGACGAGTTCTTGGTGCACTCGAGCGACCCGCCGCTCGGGTCGTTCGTCGCAGCGCTGAGGGCGCTCGTCGAGGACGTCTGCTTCATCTGCGAGTTCCCGGTGTCTGAAGCGTCGCGGTTCACCGTCCGCGGTGTGACGCTGACGCACGACGACGGCCTGGGCGCCGTCATCACCGCGCTGAAGGCGCTTGAAACCGCCGACGTGCCGCTGGTCGTCAACTCGCCGCATCTGCCCGCGAAAGCTCGCGAGAGCGACCCGGGCGGGTTCTGCCTGCCGGCGTGGACGGTGCGGCGAGTTTTGGCGCTGGTTGAAGAAGCGGAACGCTATCTGCGGGGCGATCGCGCGCAGGGTTCGTTGTTCCAGGGCGGGGCGGCGTGAACTGGGCGGCCATGAACTACGTCAAGCGCCTCCGGCGCGAGACGGGCATCAATGGCAACCTGCGTTTCCTGCTGATGATGATTGCCAGCCGCATTCCGAAGGGCCGCATCGAGACCATCCCAACATCGCTGCGCTATTTGTCGTGGACGACGGGCAACGACGAGCGCACGGTGCGAAATCTCCGGAACAAACTCGTGGCCTTGAATGCTGTGCGGATCGGCGACAAAGGGCGCGGGCGCGGGCGGTTTCAGACCTACATTCTCCCGGCGCTCGCGGGGCCGCTCTTCATGGTTCCCGACGACACAGGAAAAGCGGAAACCCCTTCCGGTCTTTCCCCGCCTGGAAAACTGGAAAACGCTTCCGGCTTTTCAATGCCGGGAAAAGCGGAAAATTGTTCCTGTTTTGTGGAGAAAAACCGGAAAGGTCTTCCGAGGGCTGTACGTACAGCTTCTTCTAGAGCTGTACGTACTTCAGAATCTACTACTGCTGCTGCTGGAAAGCCAGTAGCAGCAGAGATTTACCGGATAGCGCTCGACTACCTCGATTGGTTCGGCGTCACTTATTCGGAGCATCACGACGGCGCGAAAGTGACGCTCGATCTCGAGGTCGACGGACCGATTGTCGTGCGCCTGTTGACGACGCCTCAGCGCACCGTCGAGCGGCTGCAGGCAATGACGCTCGCGATGTGGACGGCGACGGCGGCGGAGGACCCCTGGTTGGCGCGCGCGGCCGACCGCGGTCTGCGGTTGCTGAAGCATGCGGCCGATCGGCTCGACCGGATCGTCGGAGAACGCGCGCGCCGGGCGGCGACGCCGGAGCAGCGCGACCAAGCGCAGACACGGCAGGAGGTTCTCAATCGCGCGATCGTGAGGCTCCGTGAGTGTCCGGTCGCGGCGCTGCGTGCGCCTTGTGGCGAGGCGGTGGCGCGATTGCTCGCGGGCGACGACATTGCCGCTGTCGATGCGGCGCTCGTTGCGGCCGCGCGCGGGGCCTGTGATGTCGAGCAGCTCGAGACCGCGGCGCGCCAGGAGTTCATAGCGATGCGCCACCGGTCGTCGGCGGATGGGTTCGAGCGGTTGGTGCAGCAGCAGGTGGACCGGCTGGTTCGGGACCGCGCGCAATTGCCGGACCTGCTATCGCTCGCGAACGTGCTCGACGATGAATGGCGTTTGGCTGGGGCGTTGCGGTGAAGTGGGTTCAAGCGCGCGGGGTTCGGCAGTGTGCCTATGGCTGCGAGATTCCGCGGCGGACGTGGGCATGGTTCGGGCGATGGCATGAGGGTCGTCAGTGGGTCCTCTGCGTGCGCTGCGCCCGCGAGCACTACGAGATGACGCCGCCGGCGCCGGATGCCGCTCGTGTTCGGGACGGCAAGATGGAAGCGCTTGGGAGGGACGCCTGATGCCGATGGCGGCCCGGCGTCCGTGTTCGCATGTGGGTTGTCGGGTGCTGACCGACGAGCGGTTCTGTCGAGAGCATCGGTCAGGTACGGATGAGAGGCATCGATGGGATACCGATCGTCGCCCGGTAGTCCGTCTGCGAGGTCGGCAACTGCAGGCGAGACGCGCGGCGCTCTTTGCGCGCGAGCCGTTCTGCCGGCGCTGTATGGCGCAGGGACGCGCGACGGTCGCGACGATACGAGATCACGTGATTCCGCTCGGTGAGGGTGGCGTCGATGACGACACGAATGTGCAGCCGCTCTGCCAAGCATGCTCGGATGCGAAGACGCACCAAGAATCGAGGCGCGGGTGGATGCGCGGGACGGAGGGCGGCCGCCGACGGGGAGGGGCGGGGTAAATCGCTGGAACCAGATGGTCGGGAAACCGCGCAGGCCTCGTTCGCGGAAGAACGAGGTTTCAAAGGTATTCGTCGGGAAAGGTCAATAGAAACGTCCGGAATGGGACACGGAGCGAAGGATGCCACGAGGGGGAGCACGACCGGGAGCGGGCGCGAAGCCGAAGGGCCGGCACAACATCGTCGACTTCCCGGCGCACGCCACGTCGGCGACCACGCCACTCTCACCCGATGCGGTGGCCTCGCTCCACGAGCCGCCGGCCGACCTGCCCGACGCGCAGAAGGCCATCTGGCGCGTGTACGCGCCGCTGGCGATTGAGCAGCGGACGCTGGCGCTCGCCACAGCGCCAGGGTTCCGCGAGCTGGTCGAACAGATGGCGCTGAAGGACGACATCGCCACGCGGCTGGCGAGATTCGGCGCTGACGGCAAGACGGGGAGCGACCGCGTCAAGCTCTACACCCGGCTCTCTCAGCGCGTCGATGCCAGCCTGGCGCGGTTCAAGTTGACCGCGTTCGGGAAGCCAGCGGACGGCAGCGGTCAGAAGCAGGCCCAGGCGAACCCATGGTCGCAGGTAGCGGGGCAGTGACATGGTGATCGCGTGAGGCCACGCAACTACATCGCGCTCGCGCGTCAGTACGAGGACCAGGTTCTCGACGGGACGATACCGGCCTGTAAGTGGGTGCGCCTCGCCTGCGAGCGGAACCGGCGCGATCGCACGCGGGCCCGAACGAAGACGTTCCCGTACTACTTCGATCGCAAACAAGCCACGAAGATCTGCCGGATGGCGGAGCTGCTGCCGCACGTTAAAGGGCCGAAAGCCAAAATAATCGGGCGCGACGAGGCGAACCGGCCGATCTGGGCAAACATCGCACTCGAGCCACATCAGTGCTGGTTTCTGACGACGCTCTTCGGCTGGCGGCGCGTCGATGACGGGCTGCGTCGATTCCGCGTGGCGCTCTACTTGGTGCCGCGCAAGAACGCCAAGTCTACGCTGGCCGCGATCATCGTGCTCTACATGCTCACGGCTGATGGCGAGAGCGGCGCCGAATGCTACAGCGCCGCGACGACGCGCGAGCAGGCCAAGGTCATCGCGGAGATCGCCTGGGAGATGGCGAACCGCTCGCCGCAGTTCCGCGAGTACTTCGGCGTGAAGCTCGGCGCGAAGACCAGCCGCACACTCTCGGTGCCGGCGACGGCCGGCAAGTTCGCGCCGCTCTCGGCGGATGCCCGTACGCTCGACGCACTGAATATTTCGTTCGCGGCCGTCGATGAGTTGCAGGCGCACCGGACGCGTGACGTGTGGGATGTGGTCGATACGGCGACTGGCGCCAGGCCGCAGCCGCTGATTCTCGCGACGACGACCGCCGGCGTCGACATCGGTGGCATCTGCTACGAGAAGCTGACGTACCTGCAAGGCGTGCTCGACGGCGTCTTCGAGGACGAGCAGTTCTTCGGCATCAACTACACGATCGACGAGGGTGACGACTGGCGGGATCCGGAAGTCCTGCGGAAAGCCAACCCGAACTACAGCATCAGCGTCGACCCGGGCGACCTGGCGCGAAAGGTCCGCGAGGCGCAGCGTTCGCCGGCCGGTGTGAATAACTTCCTCACGAAGCATTGCAACGTCTGGGTGCGAGCCGAATCGACCTGGATGCCGATGGATGAGTGGCGGGCGTGTGGGCAGGAGCAACGCCGGACGCTCGAGGAACTGCGCGACACGCTCTGCTGGATCGGCATCGATCTGGCCGAGACGCGCGACATCATGGCGAAAGTCAAACTGTTTCGCCTGGCGCCGGACGACTACATCTTCTTCGGCGAGTACTACCTGCCCGAGCAGACGATTGCACAGTCACCAATCGCGCAGGTCGCCGGGTGGGTCCGCGACGGCCATCTAATCGAGACGCCGGGCAACATCGCCGACTTCGGCCGGCTCGAAGACGACATCCTCGCCGACTGCGACGACTTCAACGTCCAGGAGATTTGCTTCGACCGCGCGCTCGCGGCGGCGGTGATGCAGTCGCTGCAGCGGAAGCTTGGGGACCAGCCGCCAGTGATCGTCATCAAGCAGTCGGTCGAGGTGATGGATCCCGCGATGAAGGCCGTCGAGCGCCTGGTGCTCGGCCGCCAGTTGCGCCATGACGCCAACCCGGCGATGACGTGGATGGTTAGCAACGTCGTGGTGGAGCGGAACTACAAGGACGAGATCTATCCGCGCAAGGCCGGCGGTAAGGACTCGAACAACAAGATCGACGGCGCTATCGCGCTCTTCAACGCGATGGCGCGGGCGTACGAGCCGACGACCGATGGCACCTCGGCCTATGCCGACGGCCATGGGCTGGTGGTGGTGTGACGCACTGCAGACGTCTGCACATAGCGGAGTAGGGAGATGACGCAAATCGTGGACCTGGCGACACACCCGGAGCCGTACGTGTCGGTCCCTGAACTCGCTGCCTATTGGGGTGTGAGCCAGCGCGCCGTGTATTACCTGATCGCGAAGGGTGCGCTGCCGGCGCTTCGGATCGGACGTACGCTGCGCGTGCCGACCGACGTCGCACAGGCGTTCGGGCGGATCGAAGAGGCTGTTATGGGCCCGATCGCATCCTCGAACTGAAAAAAGTTACTGCAAGGCGCGCATCTGGCGCACCCTCTACAACAACCCTCTCGACATCCCTCCAATCGTACCGCATTCTCGCTTGCGTGAAGTGGCTGCGTCGCCTGTTCGGCGGCATCCCGTGTCTGAGGCGCCGCATCATCGTGAACTTCGTGGACGGGCACACCGCCATCGAAGGCGTGCTGTGGGAACAGCGCGGCGACTGGTTGCTGGTGAAGAGCGCGAAGGCGCTACAGGTAGGCCGCGACCCGTTGCCGATGGATGGCGATCTGGTGATCGAATGCGCACAGGTGTTGTTCGTCCAGCGATTCGAGTCCTGACGCTGATGGCGATCATCTCCAGCTACGGGACGCTCACGGCGGTGACGGCTGCGACGCCGCACGCGCTCTCGAGCGTCTCGACGTCGGGTCCGTTCTACGACGGTTATCGCCGGTCGTACGCCCAGATCTACCAGACGCAGCCGGCGGTGCGGACGGTCATCGACTTCTTTGCCCGCAACATCGCGCAGCTCGGGCTCCATGTGTTCCGCCGCGTCAGCGACACCGACCGCCAGCGGCTGTTCGATCATGACCTCGCGCGCGTGATTGGCCGGCCGAACCCGTGCACCACGCGATATCGCCTGTTCGAGTCGACGGTCCAGGATATCGGCATCTACGCCAACGCCTACTGGCTGAAGGTGCGCGTCGCCGATCGGCTCGGTCTGGTGCGCCTGCCGGCGGCCGAAGTCAGCGTCACGGGCGGCCTGCTGCCGACTGGCTATGTCTGGGAGCCGCAGGCCACCGCGCCGAAACCCTTCGACCCGTCGGAGATTGTCCACTTCCGGCTGTTCGACCCCGTGAACGCCACGGTGGGCTTTCCACCGCTCGAAACGCTCCCGCGCGTGCTGGCTGAAGAGGCGGCCGCGCCCGACTACCGCCAGCATTTCTGGAAGAACGCCGCGCGCGTCGAGAGCATCATCGAACGTCCGAAGGATGCCGGGACGTGGAAGGATTCGCAGCGCGATGAATTCCGCCGCCAGTGGCAGGAGTTTGCCGGGAACAAGGCCGGCATGACGCCCGTCCTCGAAGACGGGATGCAACTGAAGGCGATCAGCCAGAACTTCAGGGATTCCGAATACATCAGCGGGCGGAAACTCACGCGCGAAGAGGTGGCCGCGGAATATCACGTCCCGCTACCGATGGTCGGCATTCTTGATCATGCGACGTTCTCGAACGTCAAGGAGCAGCACAAACAGCTCTACCAGGACTGCCTTGGCCCATGGCTCGTGATGCTCGAGGAGGACATCGAGTTGCAGCTCCTGCCAGAGTTCGGGGATGTCGAGGACGTCTACACCGAGTTCAATATCCACGAGAAGTTGAAGGGCTCGTTCGAAGAGCAGATTGACTCGCTGACGAAGTCCACCGGCCGGCCGGTGATGACGGTCAATGAGGCCCGCGCGCGCCTGAACCTGCCGCAAGACCCCGATCCCGAGTCCGACAAGATCGCCCGCAACCTCAACCAGACGACCGAGTCTGGCCGCCAGAAGCCCTCGATCGACCCGAATCAGGCGCGCGCGGTGCTCGGCCGATTCTTCGCGCGCCAGCAGGCGCGCATCGAAAAACAACCGGAGGAGGCGCGCGCGGACCAGTTCGACCTCGCGCGCTGGGACCGCGAACTCGCGGCCGACCTGCGACCGTTGCTCGGCGATCGGGCCGACGCCGGCGCGCAGCACCTCAACCGCGGCACGCTGACGGCGCTGCAAGTCGGATCGGCCGCCTGGCCGGCCTCCCGCGTCGACGCCACCGTCGCCGAGTGGCTCGAGGAGGCTGCCCGTGTCTGACCGCTATGCCCGGACGATGCAGGCGATCCGCGAGCATCCGTGGGCGATCGTGCCGTCGATGCTCGAGACCATCCTCGAGGTCGTGGAGGCTCACGCGGCCGGCGGCCGGCTGTCGGCCACCGAGACCCAGGCGCGCCGCGG
>Ga0080064_1004610_pt1 | contig 17355 bp, 15 predicted proteins | sample Subgrocontami54m_FD_69260 | JGI IMG/M metagenome (GOLD analysis project Ga0080064, IMG submission 69260) | Subsurface groundwater microbial communities from S. Glens Falls, New York, USA - GMW46 contaminated, 5.4 m (SPADES assembly) (version 2) ...
TGCTGTTGAAACCGTCGCAGGTCGCAACAAGGGGCTCCCGGATACTTTTCTGCAACGACTGGAAGCGTGGCTTACTGAAGAGCCAGAACCACTCTGGCCAGAGACTCCGGCCGATGAAACCAAGAGCAAGAGTCAAGAGAGAACAAGCTCAATCCTCTATGGTCATAGTATGAGTTCCTCGCTCACCCATGCTCGTGGAAGTATAATGCGCGCCATCGCTGAGGGATATCTAAAACGAAATCCTCCGGGAATCGAGGGATGGGGGCAGGTCATCGAGTCTCGACTAATTAATGAAAAGCATCCGAAACTTTGGTCAGAAATCCTTACCCGAATGCCTGTTCTCTTCCAAGGAAACCATCGCCACGCCACTGAACTGTTCGACAGAATAATTATGAATTGCCCAGAGGTGCTTAGTTATCCCTTCGCATTGAACGCTATAGCTCACGTGTTGAGGGGGCTAGATCCCAAGGAAACAGGCGAGAGGTGGCTGGATAAACTTTTGACTAATTCGTCGTCATTTTGTCGGCAGGCTTACGGAGAACTTTTGCCACTCTTCAATTGTTTCCATCAAGACGTAAGTTCGACGGACCGACTCACGAGACTACTCGCAGGTGACCGGAGTCCTGACATTGACCGCGGCCTCGCATACGCGGCAACACATATATGGGCTTCTAAACGGTGTCGAGAAATGGCGACGCGAATTTTATGCGCCCTTGCGGCGTCTGATGACGACTCGGTTCAGAGAGCAGTTGCTAGCATTTTCCGTTTGACTCGCGATTATTTTGAGTTAGATGACAACATGGGCTCGGTCATCGGCAAGGTATGTTCAAACCCTCCGATATTGCTCTTGGCCGCTGAAGACCTAATTCAGGCGCTTGAACCATTAACAGGAACGGAACCTGAACTTGTGTCTCGGGTTTGCGGTGAAATCATTAGGTGTGGGCGTGATCAAATTAGTAAGCCAGGTGTGTCCTGGATTTCTGTAGCGGACATGCTGACTAACATTGCTCTCACACTTCATCGCCAAGATGCATACCGAGAAGCCGGTTTGCAATTATTCGAACAACTTATCGCCCTAAATATCCGTGAAGCTAAGGACGCAATGGAACTTCTGGATCGACGCCCCCGACTTCTTCAGGGGCACCGCCCGCACGGAATGATAGTCGCCGACCGGTTGGCTGAATTGAGGCAATGTCCATCCGAACGGGTTGGACGGCGTTCTGAACCGTACCGGGATCTCCGGAGAGCGAATTATGTGAGTCAGGCCACTGCGGCCTTCTCATAGTAGCGCGCTTCGTACTCGGCCGGTGGCACATAGCCAATCGGTTCGAGCAACCGCCGGTGATTGAACCAATCGACCCACTCGAGCGTCGCGAATTCCACCGCTTCCAGACTCCGCCACGGCCCGCGGCGGCGAATCACCTCCGTCTTGAATAAGCCAATGACCGTTTCGGCGAGGGCGTTGTCATACGCATCGCCGCGGCTGCCGACGGACAGCTCGATGCCGGCGTCCGCCAGCCGCTCCGTGTAACGGATCGACAGATACTGCGTGCCGCGATCGCTATGATGCACGAGGTCACCGGTGTCGGTGTCGCACCGGTCGTAGATGGCCTGCTCGAGCGCGTCCAAGGCGAGATCGGTGCGCAGCGACGCCGACGCCCGCCAGCCGACAATCCGTCGCGCGAAGACATCGATGACGAAGGCGACGTACACAAAGCCGCGCCAGGTCGCGACGTACGTGAAGTCCGAGACCCAGAGCTGATTCGGCCGGATCGCCGTGAAATTGCGCTCGACGAGATCCGCTGGCGCCGGCGCGTCTGTTCGCGACTGCGTCGTCGTCACCCACGCCGGTCCGCGCACGGCGCCGCGCAGGCCCATGGCACGCATCAGGCGGCGGACGCGGCACCGTGCGGCGTGCAGCTTCTCGCGGCCCATCTGCTTCCACACTTTGCGCGGCCCGTAGACCTGCTGGTTCTCCTTCCAGATGCGACGAATGATTGCCTGCAGCACGTCGTCGCGCTGCGCGCGGGCTGAGCGTTTCGTCGGATCCCGCTGCTCGGCCCTGCGCCGAAAGTACGTCGATGGGGCGATCGGCACCACGCGGCAGATCGACTCGACCCCGTAGGTCTCTCGATGGTCGTCAATGAACCGGACCATCACTTCGCTCGGCGGTCGAGCTCCGCCTGGGCAAAATACGCGGACGCCTTCCGCAAGATCTCATTCGCGCGTTTGAGCTCGCGGACCTCGCGTTCCAGCTCCTTCAATCGCTGGCGCTCGTCGGTCGTCAGGCCGCTGCGCTCCCCGGTGTCGCGCTCGGCCTGGCGCACCCACCGCCGCAGCGTCTCCGTCGTGCATCCCAGCTTGCCGGCGATGGACGCGATCGCGGCCCACTGCGACGGGTGCTCGGGGCCGTGCTCTCGGACCATCCGGATCGCGCGCTCTCGTACCTCGGGGGAATATCGACTCGGTCGTGCCATAGGCTCCATCCTCTCAACGAATGAGCCCTCCGACAAACCCGGTACGATTCATGGAGTGTGTGGCGTGACCAAGGACACTCGCTCCAGCCACTCCATCAACTCCATGCCTAAGCCAACTCACGATTTGGAAAAACGGGCCAGGCATGGCGATGAACGTCACCCATGCATGTACGAGACTGCGGAAGCGGAAGATCGCGGCTCAGAACCCCGAACGACGGCTTTTGCGGGGCCGTCCTGCGAGCACTGCAACCGGCCCTTGACCGGACGGAAGGAGAAGTTCTGCTCTGACCGATGCCGGATGCAGGAGCGACGAGCTGCCGACCGGAATCGACAAGGGCTGCTTCTAGCGCGCATCAAGGAGTCCGTGAGGGCGCTTGAGCGGGAGTTGCTCGGAGAGAGGCAGGAATGACGAACCGCTACCAATCCGAACTCCTCTTGGTCGGCGAGGTTGCTGATCTCATACGGACAACGCCGAAGGCCATCTACTCGATGATCGAGCGCGGTCAGCTTCCCGGTGTGGTGCGCCTTGGCCGCCGCGTACGCGTGCGCCAGGATGATCTGCTAGATTGGCTTCGCCAAAAGTCCACGCCATCGCAGAAAGGCTGAGCGATGGTGAAAGTTAGACCCTATAAGCGAGGCGGATGGGAGATCGATATCCGCTTCCGCTGGCCTGATGGCCAGCCATACAGAGAACGGTGTAGGGCTCCGGTCGCGTCCAAGTCCGGAGCATTGCGCTGGGGCCAGGACCGCGAGCGGCACTTGCTGCAAAACGGTCCCGAACAACCTAAGAAGGAGGTGCCAACACTCGAAGAGTTCGCGCCCAGGTTCATCGAGGGCTACGCAGTGGCCAATCGCCAGAAGCCGAGCGGGGTCGCGGCGAAGCAGACGATCCTTGATGTTCACTTGGTGCCGATGTTTGGGATCAAGAAGCTGGATGCGATCACCAACGAGGACGTTCAGCGTCTGAAACACGAGCTTCGGGAAAGGGCTCCGAAAACCGTCAACAACGTGCTGACGGTCCTTAGCGTTCTGCTCAAGAAGGCCGTCGAGTGGGACGTGATCGACCGGATGCCCTGCACGATTCGGTTGCTGCGTGTTCCGAAAACGTCGATGGGCTTCTGGGACTTTGACGAATATGAACGGCTCGTCGAAGCGGCAAAGGTGAATGGCCCAATAGGCCATCTGGTCGTTCTTCTTGGCGGGGAAGCCGGGCTGCGCTGTGGAGAAATACTCGCGCTGGAATGGAGTGATGTGGATCTCGCCAAACGTCAGCTGTGCGTTCAACGGTCCGACTGGCGTGGGCACGTGACCGTTCCGAAAGGAGGCCGATTGCGCTATGTGCCAATGACCACTCGGTTAGCTTCCGCTCTTAAGGAGCATCGCCATCTGAAGAGTCAGCGCGTTCTCTGTCAGAGCGATGGCGCGCCTCTGAAGGTGGACATGGTTGGCGACCATGTTCGACGCGCAGCACGGAAGGCTGGAGTTTCGGTCAGTGGTGCGCACCGACTTCGGCACACGTTCTGTTCGCATCTGGCGATGCGTGGAGCGCCGGCGAGAGCGATCCAGGAACTGGCCGGACACCAGGACCTGACGACGACGCAGCGGTATACACATCTCAGTCCAGCGGCGATCGAGGGTGCCATCCGCCTGCTGGAGCAACGCAGCGCGGGTGAGCCGTGGAGACATTGTGGAGACGACCAAGCGGCAACCCGGTAAGTCTCCGTGCGACTGTGAGTTAGATGGAGCGGGCTACGGGAATCGAACCCGTCTAACTGGCTTGGGAAGCCAGCGCATTACCACTATGCTAAGCCCGCAATCGGGAACGGGCGGACCTGAAGGTCCGCCCCTACGACGGCTGTCCAGGAACCCGGGCCTGCGAGAAGAGTCATTGTACGTTACGCCCGAATGAGGGCCAATACCTCGTCGCGCTTCGCCGCCATCAGCTCCGGCGTCTTGCCCTCCAAATTCAGCCGCAGCAACGGTTCGGTATTGGAAGGCCTGACATTGAAATGCCAGTCGGGATAGTCCACAGAGACGCCGTCGAGGATGGCAATCGTGCCGTCCTTGTAGCGGTCCGTGATCGCAGACAGTTTCCTGGGCACGGCGTCCATGTTGGGCAGCTTGGTATTGATCTCGCCCGAGATGAAGTAGCGCTCGCGATATGGCGTGAGCAGTTCGCGCAGCGACTGGTTCTTCTTCGACATCAGCTCGAGAATCAACAGCGCTGGAATGAAGCCGTTATCGGCGTAGAAGAAGTCGCGAAAATAGTAGTGCCCCGTCACCTCGCCGCCGAAGATCGCATCCTCTTCGCGCATCCGCCGCTTGATGAACGCGTGTCCCACGCGATTCATCAGCGCGCGGCCGCCGTACCGTTCGACCGTGTCCTTGACCGCATGGCTGGCGCGAAGGTCGTAGATGATCGTGGCGCCCGGATGCTTGAGCAGGAACGCCTCTGCAAGAAGTGCCGTGACGAAATCACCGGAAATGAACTCGCCGCTGCCGTCGATGAAGAAACAGCGATCGGCGTCGCCGTCCCAGGCGATGCCAATATCGGCCCCGTCGCGCACCACGCGCTCGGTGATGTCGCGCCGATTCTCTTCGAGCAGCGGGTTGGCTTCGTGGTTCGGAAAGGTCCCGTCGATATCGAAGCAGAGCTTTGTCACCTTGCAGGGAAGTCGATCGAAGAGCAGCGGCGCCACCAGCCCGGCCATGCCGCTCCCAGCGTCGAGGACGACCTTGAACGGCTGGATCGCAGCGGGATGGACAAACGACATCACCTTTCCGACGTAGTCGTCGAGGACCGTGCTCACCCGCACGGTGCCTCCCTTCGAGGGGGCGGGAGGGATGCGGTCCTGCTCGATCATGTCGCGGATGTCCCCGATGCCCGCGTCCCCGCTCAACGGGAGCGCGCCAGCGCGCACCATCTTGATACCGTTGTACGGACCAGGGTTATGCGACGCGGTGATTTGCGCGCCCCCGTCGAGCCCATCCCGGACGACGGCAAAATACATCATGTCCGTGGCGGCGAGGCCGTAGTCCACGATGTCCGCGCCCTGCTCACGGGCGCCCTCGATGAAGGCGACCGCCAAGGAAGGAGATGACACGCGCATATCCCGGGAGATGCCGACGCGCGGCTTCTGCAGGTACGCAACGAAGGCGCGTCCGATCTGCCGCGCCACGGCCTCATCGATTTCGCCGGGGTAAAGACCCCGCACATCGTACGCCTTGAAAATGTCTCGGTTGATGTTCATGTGAGTGGCGGGCGGACCTAAAAGGTCCGCCCCTACATACTGATCCGACCAGGTGTCATGTGCGTGTGTAGTCGGTGAGAGCGGATTTGTCGCCCAGCACTGTGCCGCCATCCACCGACACGCTGCGCCCGATGTGACAGTTGCGCCCGATGATGGCGTTGCGCACAACGGCGTTGCGGCTGACGCGCGTATTCTGCCAGACGATCGCGCCCTCCACGTGCGCGTCCTCCTCAATCTGGCACTGGCGGCCGATGACGGAATAGGGGCCGATGCGGGCGCCGGATTTCACCAGCACGCCCTCGTCGAGAAAACAGGGACCCACAACGGTGGCACCGTCTTCAACCCGGACATCCGCACCCATGAACGCGGCGGACGCGGGCAGGCTCGAGAAGGGCGCGGTCTTGAAACGGCCGTCCATGATGTCGCGGTGCACCTGCAAGTACTTCTCAGGCGTGCCAATATCGATCCAGTAGCCGTCGTACACGTACGCCACGAAGACGTCCTGCCGCTCGATGAGCATTGGAAAGTAGCTCCGCTCAATCGACCATGCCACGTTGCCTGGGATCCGGTCGAAGGTGTCGGGCTCGAGGACGTAGATGCCGGCATTGATGCGGTTCGTGGTGATCTGATCCGGCTGGGGCTTCTCGACGAATCGGCTCACGTTGTCGTCGGCGTCGGTCTCGACGAGACCGTAGGCGGACGGGTTCTCGACCGGGGTGAGCACGATCGTGGCCTTGGCGCTGCGCTTCCGATGCAGCCGGATGACCGCGGCCAGATCGATCGCCGTGAGCACATCGCCATTGAAGACCACCACCGATTCGGTCAGATGGTCGCCGGCGTACTTGATGGCGCCGGCGGTCCCCAGTGGGGCCGGCTCCACGACGTACCGAATCTTGATCCCAAGGTCCGAGCCATCGCCGAAGATTTCCTCGATCCGCCGCGGCTGGTAATTCAGGCTGAGGATGACCTCGTCGATCTCAGGGACCTGCTTCAGCAGGTCGATCTGGTAGTGGAGAAAGGGCCGGTTGAAGATCGGAACGATGGGCTTGGGAGTGTGGATCGTGAGAGGCCGCAGGCGAGTTCCCTTGCCCCCGGCGAGAAGGATCGCCTTCATGACGAGTCACGATCATACGATAGAATGCAGCATCCTTCGATGAACTTGCCGAACAGCCTGACCCTCGTGCGGATGTTCCTTGTGCCGCTGCTCGTGGTCGTGCTCCTGACGGAGTTCGACGGCCCGCGCATTCTCGGCGTGTCCAAGGAGTTCGTTGGGGCTGTCATCTTCGGCCTCGCGTCGATCACCGATTGGCTAGACGGCTACCTGGCGCGCCGGCGCAAGCAGATCACGTGGTTCGGTCAGATGATGGACCCGATTGCGGACAAGCTGCTGACGTCCGCCGCGTTCATCTCGCTCGTGCAGCTCGGCGCGGCCCCTGCATGGATGGTTGCCCTGATCATCGGCCGCGAGATCGCGATTACGTGGCTTCGCAGCGTCGCTCATGCCAAAGGCGTCACGATACCGGCCTCGCGTCTCGGGAAGATCAAAATGGCTACACAGGTTGTGACGATTCTGCTGCTGATGCTGGGTTGGGGACCGCTCCCGGCACTGGCGCCCCTCGGCCAGGGCGCGCTCTGGCTGGTGATGGCCACAGCGATCGTGTCGGCTGTTGATTACTCCCGCCGGTTCCAGCGCCTGACCGGTGCCCGGGTGACCGATCTGAATCTCGCCCGGCGGCGCACCGACCGCAAAGCCAGCTAAGCGACCCGGAGCGACCACGAAGAACACGAAGATCGCGAAGATCGCGAAGTTAAGCTTCGTGACCTTCGTGACTTTCGTGGTTATTTTCGGAGGGCGACATAGTCGCCGGCGATGAACGCGTCGCGCGACAGTGTCGCCAGAAGCGTCGACGTGTCGGGACGCACTTCGACCACAACCGCCTCACCCACCTCGAAGAGAAAGTTCCCGGGAATCTGCTTGTCGTGGTAGACCACGAACCGAGCGCCGGGCGTGACGCCATGATCGCTGCCGCGATCGACGATGAAGAGCTCGCCCTTGCCAATCGAGCGGCGATGGTCGGCGCCGAACAGGATCCGGCCGTAGTTCGACTTCTGGGGCGCCAGCGTGTCACTGGACGCCACAGGCATGGGCGGCGGAAGGGAGAAGGGTTCGAGATAATCGCCCACCTCGACGCTGTCGCAGGCATAGGAGATAGTCGCCAGCGACATGTCCTCGTCGATGGCGTAGATCCGAACCCATCCCGCCGTGCGCACATTGCCTGGATATGCGCGCGACGGCTCTCGATCGCCATCCATCTCGATCCGTCGCACAAAATACTCCTGGCCCACTTCGATGCCGCTGGTCGTGCCGGCGTTGATCGTGACGAGATCCCCGGGAGCGTAAATGCGTCGCGCTACCGAGTCCTGGCCGCCAGTGATCCGCAGCGGCTGGTTGGGAACCTCAAAGGCAGGAAAGGGGGCGCAGGCGAGGGTCAGCACGTCCGACGGTAGGCGGACGGAGGTCGGCGCAGGTCCGCGCTGTGCGGCCGCCGGGGCGGCCAACGCGCCCAGCAGGGCGGCGGTCAGTCCGAAGCGGGTCATGGTGACTCCGATAAGCTATTGAGTCTTCAGCTCTTGTAGCCGCTGTTGCGCGAGAGGCAGGAACTCGCTTTCCTGATACTCGGCGAGCAACCGCTCGAAATACGGCACGGCTTCCGCTGTCTTATCGGTCCGGGCCAGGGATTCCGCCAGATGGTAGTAAACGGCGTCCCGGCGGGAGTAGTTGGGGTCATCGGCCAGGATTTCCCGGAAGCGCGCAATGGCGCCGACATACCAGCGGGTTCGAAAGTAGTAGAGCCCGACGAGGTACGACGACTCCGTGAGACGATCTCGTGCCTCGCGCGCGCGCGGCCTGACCTCCGGCGCCAGCGGACTATTTGGGAAGCGCTCGAAAAAGGCCTCAAACTGCGTGACGGCGTCGCGTGTCTCTGTTTGATCCCGTTCGGGCGCCCGCATCCTGGCGTAATGGCTCATGGCGAGCTTGTATTGCGCGTAATCGGCGCGGGTGCTCGTCGGATAGAACTGCAGAAACTCGCGGAACTCGTTGGCGGCGAGCACGAGGCTCTCCGGCGTGTCCTCGCCGATGTAGGTGTCACCCACTCCGAGCTTGGCGTCCGGACGCAGCGCACTTCCGGGGTAGTTGTCGACGATCTGCTGGAAGTACGTCCGCGCCTCGAGCCAGTTTTCCTCCTTGAGCTCCTCATTCGCGCGCTGAAACAGGTAGGTGTCGGCGTCGAGGGTGCCTGGTGGCACGACCGGCCCTTTGCCGCCGCACGCCACGAGCGTGGCTGCCATCAGACAGCCACACAATAACCAGTACCACCTCATCCGCCTCCTCATGCCAGCACCGCTCGAATCGGATCCGGCAACCGACAGGGTCTCCCGCTGGCGTCGAGCGTCGCATGAATGGTGTGTCCTGTCGCCACGACCATGGCGTCCACGAGCCTGACGACCTCGTAGTCGAAGCGGACGCGCACCGGTGTTAGCAGCGTGGCCCTTGTGTGAATCGTGAGCTCGTCGTCGTACCGTGCGGGCTGCCGGTAATCGCAGTGCGCCTCGATGACGGGCAGCGAAATGCCCGCGCCCTCCATCTCCCGGTATGTGGAGCCGGTGCCACGCATCCATTCGCTCCGACCGACCTCGAACCAGACGAAATAGTTGGCGTAGTAGACGATCCCCATCCGGTCGGTTTCGCTGTAGCGCACTCGAATGGTCGCCTGACGCACGACGGGCGTGGTGCCCATGTGGCTCATGCCGGCGAGCCTGGAAGCGAGCGGGTGGTGACAGCGTCACGAAGCGCGCGCACCGCGCGCTCGGCGTCATGGTCGGGCGTGCCGAACACGGCATTCCCTGCAACGACGATGCTGGCGCCGGCGGCCACGACGTCGGCAATATTCGACGCGTCCACGCCGCCGTCGATTTCAATGGGGACGTCCGCGCCGTTGCGGGTGAGAACGTCCCGGACGCGCGCCACTTTACGCAGGCTCTGCCGGATGAAGCGCTGTCCCCCGAACCCCGGGTTGACCGACATCACGAGCACGAAGTCCAGATCCGACGCGACGTCCTCGAGCGTATTCGCGGAGGTGGCCGGATTGAGCACCGCGCCTGCCTTGGCACCGAGCGTTCGAATCATCGTGAGCGTCCGGTGCAGATGCGGAACGGCTTCAACGTGGACCGATACCATGGCCGCGCCAGCCTCGATGAACGCTTCGACGTAGCGATCGGGCTCCTCGATCATCAGGTGCACATCGAGAGGGCGCGTCGCGACACGGTGGATCGCCTGCACGACCGACGGCCCGATGGTGATGTTGGGGACGAAATGACCGTCCATCACGTCGATGTGAATCAGGTCTGCGCCGCCGCGCTCGGCGGCGGCAATGTCGCGGCCCAGCGCGGCGAAGTCGGCCGACAGGATCGACGGTGCGAGCAGCAGCGGATGCCGCGTGGTCACCGGCTCACCTCGAGCGAGATGGCTTCGAAGGGTCCCACCTGGAACCCTCCCGCAGGCTGCTGCCGGACGACCGTGCCGCCGGGGACGCCGGGATACGGCTGCTGCCCGACAATCGCGACGCGGAAACCGCGCGTGCGCAGGGATTCGGCGGCGCGGATGCCATCCGTGCCAATCAGATCGGGCATCACGTACGTCGTAGATTGCTCGCCGCGGTTCACGAGCATTGCCACGGTGTTGTCCCGCGTGGCCGGTGCCGGAGACTGTGCTACGACGGCATCGGTCGGATAATCGGGCGACCGAAACTCGGCGACCGCCGCCAGCGACAAGCCATCCTGACTGAGCCGCATGCGCGCGGTGCGCTCCGTCTGCCCGACCAGCGCAGGGACCGTGGCTCCGCGCGCGCCCGCACTCAGCCAGACGCGAATGGTGCGCTGACGGCGCGCGCCGGCGCCCGCTGGTGGATCCTGCTGCGCGATGCGCCCTTCAGCGACGCGAGCATCCTGGCGGCGATTTTCGTCGATGCGCAGCGTCAGGCCGCGCTCGCTCAGCGCCCTCGTTGCGTCGTCAACCGAGTGTCCGGCGAGGTCCGGGACCTGCACTTCGCGCGCCCGGAGGGCGGTCCGCATGGCAAGTCCCGCTGACAGAAAAAATGTGGCGACCAGCGCGCCGACGAGCAGCAGCAGCTTGCCGATTCCCCACACGCGTGCGCCGAGCGGCATCCTGGCGGTACGTCCTTCCGAGTTCATTCCGGGCGCTTTGCTGTCGCGGCGAGCCGATCGCGGTCGGCGGGTCGTCGCGGGCGATGCTCAGCGAGATGAGGCTCTCCGCTAGAGGTCAAGGACATCAATCGTACCACGAAGGTCAGCCCTGCCGGCGCGCGAGGACCGCCGCGAAGAAAGCCTCGAGGCCGTGGATGAAGGGGAGCGTACGGAACATTCCGCGCGCGTCCAGCAGCGGGAGAATCGCCTCGGGGAGCGGCTGGGAACGAAGATCGATCAACTCGAACATCCCAGTCGCGAGCAGCGCGTCCACGATGTCCTCGTTCTCCTCAGGCTCGCTCGAACAGGTGGCGTACACGAGACGTCCAGCAGGCTTCAGCACGTCTGCTGCCCGGGCGAGCAGCTGCAGCTGCGCCTCGGCAAACCGAGGCAAATCCTCCGCTCGCCGCCGCCACCGGATGTCCGGATCGCGGCGAATGGTGCCGAGGCCGGAGCAGGGCGCATCAACGAGCAGCCGGTCGAAGACGCGGGCGAACGGCAATGGACCTTGGCCGTCGACCTGGACGATTTGGATGTGAGAGGCACCCGAGCGTTCCACCGACTGCCGAAGCAACCGCATGCGTGTGGCACGCACATCTGAGGCCACCAGCACCCCTTCACCACGCATGTCGGCTGCCATCGCGGTCGCCTTTCCGCCGGGAGCCGCGCAGAGGTCGAGCACACGTTCTCCCGGCCGGGCGGACGCGATCGTGGCTACCAGCTGCGAGGCCTCATCCTGGACGGTAAACGTCCCATCAAGCTCTAGCGCGAGGGGATTCCCCGACACGACCCTCAAAGCATCGGACGCATATCGAGTGCGTTCGGTTTGTACGCCGTCACGCTCGAGTGCGCTTTGCACATCCGGAAGGGTCGTGCGCAGGCAATTGACACGAAGCGTCAGCGCTGGAGTGTCGTTGTTGAAACGCAGCCACTGCTCAGTGGCATCGAAGCCGTGGCGGTCGAGCCACCGCTCGACGAGCCAGTCGGGATGGGAGTGCGCAACACCGAGGTACGCGAGGGCCGCGGTGCGGTCACCGATCACCTCGGGGCGAGGCGGCAACGGCAGATTCCGACGCTGTCGGAGAAGAGCGCGGAGGACCCCGTTGACGAAGCCGCTGGCGCTTGGTTTGCGCGCCTCCCGCGTCAGGTCCACAGCATCATCCACAACAGCAGCGGCGGGCACCCGATCCAGGTGCAGCAACTGGTGAATGCTGAGGCGCAGGATCGTCAGCACTTCGGCATCCAGACGACCCGGGCTGCGCCGCGCAAAGTGCTCGACGAGGTGATCGAGAGTCCGCTGCCAGCGCAGTGTGCCGGTCGCAATTTCGAGCGTGAGCGCCCGGTCCCGTTCGTCCGGGAGGTGACGACGGTGCTCCGCGAGCGCGGTTGGAAGGTCGTGCCGGCCGGAATCGACCGCCCTGAGCACGTGATAGGCGGCGCGTCGGGCGGGAGCAGTCATGCTCGGCCGAGGCGCGTGCCTGGCCGCAGCGGATGACCGGTGAGAAAGTCGCGGCTGCTCATCGGCCGGCGCCCTTCGGGCTGCAGTTCCTCGAGGAGGACCTCCCGCCCATCGCCCGCAGCGACCGTAATGCCACCCCGATCGACCGCGGTGGCGGTACCGGCCAGCGCGTCGACCGACCGATCGGGAAGGCAGCTCCGTCTCACGATGACACGGTGGCCGGCAATAAAGGTGTATGCATGCGGCCACGGGTGAAGGCCCCGCACCTGGTTGTGAATCGTCGCCGCGGGCTGCGACCAGTCGATCAGCCCTTCGTCCTTGGTAAGGCGGGGCGCATACGTTGCCTCCCGGTCATCCTGCGGCTCCTCGCGGGCATGGCCTACAGCGAGGTCGTTCACGACGGCCACGAGGAGATCGGCGCCGATTCGCGCCAGATCGTGTTCGACCGCGTCGCTGGTCTCGTCCGGACCAATCGGGCGCGTGGCCCTGGCGAACATCCCCCCGGCGTCGAGCTCCCGGATCACGCGCATGATCGTGACGCCGGTCAGCGTCTCGCCTGCCATGACCGCCCGATGCACGGGAGCGGCTCCCCGATACTTCGGAAGCAGCGAGGCGTGCACGTTGATCATCCCTTGCCGGGGCACCTCGAGCAGCGTGACCGGCAACAGCTTGCCGTACGCGGCGACGACGCCAAGGTCAGGCGCCAGGCCGGCAAGCGCCTCAATGGCTGAGGGCTCCCGCAGACGGTCCGGCTGAAACACCGGCACACCATGTGCCAGGGCGGACGCTTTGATGGGTGCGGGTGTCACGTGCTGCCCACGGCCGCGGGGGCGGTCCGGCTGGGTGAACACCCCGACGACGTGGTGAGACGACGCGAGTAAACGTTCGAAGGTCGGCACCGCGAACTGCGGCGTACCGAAAAACACGATTCGCAGTCCTACCATTTGCCGGCGCGCGACAGCTTCTTAATCTTCCGGACGATGAGATCCTTCTGCAGGCCGCGCAGTCGGTCGACGAATACCGTGCCGTCGAGATGATCCATTTCGTGCTGAAAGGCGCGGGCGAGGAGGCCGGTGCCTTCGACAGTGCGGTCGCGGCCGTCGCGGTCGAGTCCTTTGACCAGAATCCGGGAGGGGCGCGCAACCGTGGCATTGAAACCGGGGACGCTGAGGCACCCCTCCTCCTCGAGCTGCATTCCCTCCCGCTCGAGAAACTCAGGGTTGACGAAGACCATCAAGTCGCTTGCGGTCCGGCCGCCAAACAGGTCCACGACGAACACCCGTAGCGGTACCCCGATCTGCGGTGCTGCCAGACCAATCCCGGGTGCGGTGTACATCGTTTGAATCATGTCGTCGATGAGCCGGTGAATCTCGGGGGTGAGTTCCGGAACCGGGGCTGCCGGCTCGTGCAGCACGTCGGCGCCATAGCGAAGGATGGGGCGAATCACGTCAGGCGGGCGACGGGGAGCGTGAGAAGCGGCGGCGCAGCTGTTCGACGGTGGCCGCGTAGTGCTCCTCGATCTCTTCCACGGAATCACCGCCGAACTTCTCGAGGAACGCATCGGCAATCACGAGCGCCACCATCGCTTCGGCCACCACCGCAGCGGCCGGCACGGCACACACGTCGCTGCGTTCGATGGCTGCAGGGGATTCGGCCATGGTGGCAAGGTCGACCGAGCGGAGCGGATTCATGAGGGTCGAGATCGGTTTCATGAAGCCGGTGACCCGCACGTCCTGGCCGTTGGTCACACCCCCTTCGAGGCCGCCAGCGTTGTTCGTCGGGCGCGCCACCGGCAAGATCGTTTCGCCGGTCGCAGGCACGATCTCATCGTGAACGCGCGATCCGAGCCGCTGCGCAACCTCGGGGCCGATGCCGAGTCCCACCGCCTTAATCGCATGGATGCACATGACGGCCTGCGCGAGTCGGCCATCGAGCTTGCGATCCCACTGTGCGTACGAGCCGAGCCCCACGGGCACGCCGGTGACGATCACTTCGAAGGCACCGCCCAGCGTGTCACCCGCAGCACGGGCGGCATCGATGGCGGCAATCATCTGCCGCTCGACGTCGGGATCGACGCAGCGAAGCGGAGAATCCGCCGGCAGTGCAGCCGCTTCCGGTGCGGACACCGTACGGCCAGGCGGCAAGCCGGCGTCGCCGATGACCACGACGTGACTGGTGATGTCGATGTCGAAGCGGGCGAGCAACTGGCGCGCGATGCTGCCGACGGCCACGCGTGCGGTTGTTTCACGGGCGCTAGCCCGCTCGAGCACATCGCGGATATCGCGATGTCCGTACTTGACGGCTCCGGCGAGGTCTGCATGTCCTGGCCGCGGACGCGTGACGGGAGGCTTGCTCGTCCCGCTGGCCTCAGGCGGCATCTCGGGCTCCACGAACATCGTCTGCTGCCAGTTCACCCAGTCGCGGTTGCGAATCATCAGTGCGATAGGTGCACCGGTCGTTCGTCCCTGGCGCACGCCGGAGAGGACCTCGGCGTGGTCGCTTTCGATCGCCATCCGGCGCCCGCGGCCGTACCCGCCTTGGCGTCGCCGGAGCTGATCGTCGATCTCTCCGAACGCGAGTTGAAGGCCGGCTGGGAATCCGTCGAGCGTGGCCACGAGGGCTTGCCCGTGCGACTCGCCTGCCGTGAGAAAACGCAGCATCTGAGGGCTCATTGTACAGGAAGAAATTCACTGGCTCAGTGGGACTGCTGCGCGATCCCGCCGTGTTCTCAGCGGTAGACCGCTTGCAGCACGCGCGCCCATGACGAAGCTCCTGTACGACCGCTACCTCCGCGTCGGCGAGGAGGAGGCGTGGGACGTTGCGACCGGTGTCCGTGTCGTGCTCCGATCGGGCGCGCTCGAAGACGACCGCGATCAGAAGCCGCCGGGCTCCTGCATCGACTGGGGTCTCACCCCGGATGGCGGGCGCTTCGAAGCGTGGGAACTCCTGCGAAGCGAGCCGACAGCGCCGTCGATCGACGCCCTCGACGCGGTGCTCGAGGCGCTCGATCTCGGCTGCGATGGCGAGCCGAGGCGCCTGCAGCTGACTGCGCGGGGCGCGGATGCTCGCGGCGCGCTGGCACGCACGATCGCACGCGAGGCGCGGCGACGAGGCTACGTGCCTTTGTCGATCGAGGCGTTCGCCCAACTGCGTCATCCGCTGGCGGAGGAGCTGCGCGATCGTGCGCTCGTGCTCCTCGACGGGAGGCCGAAGGCGTACGAACGAGAGGGAGTGATGGCGCTCGCGCGCGCTGCGTCGATGAGTGCGCGGCCTCACATCCTTGTGAGACTCGAGGCATCTCTGAGGACGCCGCGGCTTTCACTGGTCCGGGAGCGCCGCGCCGTCTACGGCGTGGGGGCGTCGGCAAGCGCGGCACGATCCTCCTGGCCCAGCGATCTGGCGAAGTGGCGCCTCGCCGCCGAGAGAGCCACCGCCGCCGCGCGGGCAGGGCGCCATGCGGCTGCCGATCGTCAGCTTCGTGAGACCGTCGCGGCGCTTCGCCGACGTCGAGCGCTGGTGCCAGCCGCGGCAATCGGGATCACATTGGGCCGTCTCAGGCTCGAGCGAGGCGATGCGGCCGGGGCCGAGCGGCTGTTCGACGATGCGGCGACGGCGGGAGAGGAGGCCGGAGATGGGGCCTTGGCGATCGATGCCCGGCTGTGGCTCGGACTCGCGCGGATCGATGCGGGACGCCTCACGGCGGCGGAGGCACTACTCCGCGCCCTTCGCCTCTCGATACCGCCGCTGGAGGGATGGCGACGCGCGTGGGCCGACGCGGCCGTCGCGCGCTGTTTGTTATGGCAAGGGCGCGATCCCGAAGCGCTTGAGGTGCTGGAGCCGATGTCGCTGGACTGGCTTGAAGGCGTAACTGACCCCGTGATTGCGACCGCAATGCTTGGCATTCACGTGCGTGCGCTGCTGTCGTGCGGCCGAGTGTTCGAGGCGGGGCAGCGGGCCCGGCGATCGGTGGTGCTCGCGGGTGCCTCCGGGGAACCGCTGGCGGAAATCATTGCGCTGACGAGCCACCTGCGCGTCCTGGCCTCGACGGGCGATCTGTGGCTCCTCGAGGCTGGGGTGCGCGATGTGGTCGCGCGCGCGCGCCAATCGCACCTACCCCTGAGAGCCGTGCGCGCCAGGCTCGTGTGGCTCGATGCGGTGGCGCGCGCCGGCCGTGCAGCCGAAGCGGCGCAGATTCGCCGACGGCTCGCCCGCACCGCGAGGATTGCGATGCCGCTCATCGCACGCTCGATCGAACGGGTGCCCGTGCAGCCCGGGGCCGAGGCGCTGGTCCCACGGTCCGAGTCTCTGGCGCTCCCGCTCCTGCGACTGATGCAGCAGGAGAGCAGTGACGCCGAGGTGATCGGACAGATCGCCGCGCGGCTGGTCGAGACGCTCCGTGCCGGGCGGGTCGAGTTTCAGGTGGGTTCGTCAGCCGCGCCCATTGCGTCGGCTGGTGCCGGTCTGTCGCCGAGGTTGGGCGTCCGCGCTCTGGAGGCGGGAGTGGTGATTGGCCCGGAACAGGTGAAGGGCTGCTGGGAGGCAGCCTGCCCGGTACGCGCAGGCGATCGTCTCCTGGCGGCGCTGGCGTGCCGCTGGCCGCTCAATCGCGTGCCGCCGGTCGACATGGCCGGATACCTCGAGATCGCCGCCGCGATTGCGAGCCCGCGTGTTGATGCGCTGTTGATCGCGCGGCAACACGTGGCGTCCGCCGCCGCCGCCATCCCCGAACTTGTGGGTCACAGTACGGCGATCAGCGATGTGAGGCGTGCCGCTGCTCGCGCCGCCGCCGCGCCGTTTGCCGTGCTGATCGTCGGTGAGAGCGGGACAGGCAAGGAGCTGGTGGCCCGCGCCATCCATCAGCTCGGGCCGCGCCGGGACCGGCCATTCCGCGATCTGAACTGCG
>Ga0080064_1004611_pt1 | contig 17354 bp, 17 predicted proteins | sample Subgrocontami54m_FD_69260 | JGI IMG/M metagenome (GOLD analysis project Ga0080064, IMG submission 69260) | Subsurface groundwater microbial communities from S. Glens Falls, New York, USA - GMW46 contaminated, 5.4 m (SPADES assembly) (version 2) ...
ATTACACTCATGCAAAAAGCATTGATGTAATTTGCATTGACCCACCTTACAACACAGGTGCAAGAAATTGGAAATATAATAATGATTACGTTGAAAGAGAAGATGCGTATCGCCATAGTAAGTTTATCAATTTTTTAAATAACAGATTTGTTTTAGCTAAAAAATTATTAAGCGAGAAGGGAATTATTATTTGTGCTATTGACGATTACGAAGTGCATAATGTTCGGCACTTGATGGACTTTCTTTTCGGAGAAGAAAATAGATTAGGTACAATTGTTGTAGTTCATAATCCAAGGGGCAGAAATGACGACAAGTATTTTGCTACTATGCATGAGTATATGCTTATATACGCAAAGAATAAAGACAAGGTAAAAATTAAGCATTTCGAATTAAACGAAGATGAAATTGATAAATATAATAAGCAAGATGAGATATCCACTTACAATGAAACATCATTCGTAAGAACTGGGAATAATTCAAAAAGGCAAGAGAGACCAAATTTATTTTATCCGATTTATTTCAATGAAAAATTAAATGAATTATCCCTTTTAAAAAAAACTGGATTTGTTGAATTACTACCAATCAACGAAGCTCGTGAAGAAAAAACTTGGAGATGGGGAAAAGAAACATTTTTAGAAAAAAAGGATACAGAATTATTAGTTAGAAAAGTAAAAGACAATTTTAGAATATTTAAAAAAAGAAGAATTACAAATATTGAAGGAACAAAACCAAAAACGATTTGGCATGATTCAAAGTATGATGCTTCAAGTAACGGAATAATGCTCTTGCAAAATATTTTAGGAAGAGAAAACAATTTCCCTTACCCGAAATCTCTTTATACAATATATGACATACTTCAATTAACTACAGATAAAGATTCTATTGTTTTAGATTATTTCGCGGGTTCTGGCACAACAGGACATGCAATTCATAAATTAAATGAAAAGGATGGTGGAGCAAGAAAATATATTCTCTGCACAAACAATGAAGGAAATATTTGCGCTGACATTACTTATCCGAGAATAAAAAAAGTAATTCAAGGATATAAAAACAGTAAGGGAGAAAAAATAGAAGGTCTTGGTGGCAACTTGAAATATTACAAAACAAACTTTGTCGGCTCAGAGCCTACGCACCGGAACAAAAAACTTCTCACTGATAAAAGCATTGAAATGCTTTGCATCAAAGAAAACACCTTTGATGAAGTGATAAACAAAAAAGATTCCTTCATTTTTAAAAGCAAAGATAAATTTACCGCCATTCTTTTTGATGAAATGAAAATGGGAGAATTCAAAAACGAAATTAAGAAACTTAAAATGCCTGTTTCGGTTTATGTGTTTTCATTAGAGGGAGATGATTTCAAAGAAGAATTTGAAAACTTAAAAAATGATATTACGCTTTGCTCTATTCCCGAAGCCATCTTAAAAGTTTATCGGAGAATTTACGGAGCAGGACAAATGAAATTAAAAGTATAAAAATGATTTACAAAAACTTAAAATATAAAGAGAAGGCAGTAAAAGAATTGCTTGAGAGAGCAAATGAATTGCTTGAGGAAAGCGGAAGCGACAGCATTATTTTCAAAGCGCCAACAGGAGCAGGTAAAACAATTATAATGGCTGATTTTCTGATGCAGTTTGTGAGTGAAAGAAAAGACCACCGGACTTTTTCTTTCATCTGGGCTGCACCTCGAAAACTGCATTTGCAAAGCAAAGAAAAATTAGAAAGTTTTTACAAAGACAATCGTATTCTGGAATGTTCAAACATTGAGGAACTCACCGATAAAAAAATAAATGAGAATGAAATTCTTTTTTTGAATTGGGAAAGCATCAACAAGAAAGACAATGTTTTTATTCGTGAAAACGAAAATGATTTTAACCTTACTTCCATCATCAACAACACGATTGAAGAAGGCAGAGAAATTATTTTGGTGATTGATGAAAGCCATCACACAGCATCAGCAGAAAACACAAAGGGTTTGATTGAAATAATGAAACCGAAAATAACTATCGAAGTTTCTGCTACCCCTCACATGACATCGGACAACATTGTGAAAGTAAAGTTTGAGCATGTTGTAAAAGAAGGAATGATAAAGGAAAAAGTTTCATTGAACCCCGAACTGAAAGAAGATAAATTGGAAGGCGAAGGAAGCGATGAATTTATTTTGAAAGAGGCATTGAAGAAAAGAGAAGAACTGAAAAAACATTTTGAAAAAATAGGAAAGGAATTTATCAATCCGCTTTTGCTGATTCAGTTACCCGACAACAAAAGTTTAGATTTTACAGACAAGAAAGAAGAAATTGAAAATCTGCTTGCAAAAAAGTTTGATATCACAACAGCTAACGGAAGAATGGCAGTTTATTTATCAGAGGACAAACGCAACCTTGAAAACATTTCCAAGAATGATAATGAAGTAGAAGTTCTTTTGTTCAAGCAGGCCATTGCATTAGGTTGGGATTGTCCCCGTGCTTACATACTTGTATTGTTTCGTGAGTGGCATTCAGAAAATTTTTCTATTCAGACAGTCGGCAGAATTATGCGTATGCCTGAGATAATGCGTTACGACATTGAGGAGTTGGATAAAGGATATGTTTATACAAACATTGCAAACAACAATATAAAGATTGAGGAAGAATTAGCAAGAAATTATTTTACGATTTACACCAGCAAGAGAACCGAAACTTACAAACCGATTGACATTGTTTCTTATCATATCGTACGGCAAAGAGAAACAACACGGTTAGACCCTTCATTCATTACAATCTTTTTAAAACATGCAAAGAAGAATTCTTTAAAAAATAAAATCAATACAAAGGTTTCTAAAATCACAGATCACATTCCGATTGACGGAATAATTCATTTGGAAAATGTAGGAACAGTAGCAGAGCCGGTTGAAATTTACGGAAACATTTCACTTGCGAAAACAACAGCAGAACTCGAACTTGCTTTTAAATATTTTATTCAGGAAGCATTACATGCAGGAGAGATGTTTCCCGAACAGCGTTCAGTTGGCAGAGTTTGCACAACCATTTATCATTTTTTTTCTGAAGAACTAAAAATGAATTACGAAGAAGTGCAAAGAGAGATAATGACAATTGTAATGAGCAGTAAACAGGCGTTCACAGATGTTATTAACGAATCTTTGAAAGAATACAAATTGACTCACCCGAAAGAGAAAAATAAAGCGGTGCAGAATGATGAGTTGTGGAGTGTTCCAGCGAAAATTGAGTTCAACGCAAACCACAAAGAGAGAAAACCAAAGTTGAAAAAAGCAATCATGAATCCGTTTTATGAATCTACATCGCCATCTAAAACATGGGAGACAGAAAAAAGTTTCATTGAGTTTTTAGACAATCACAAAGAAGTTGAATGGTGGTTTCAGAATGGGGAAAGAGACGGAACTTATTTTGCAGTCCCCTACAAAGACGACCAAGATGAAGACCAAGTTTTTTATGTAGACTTCATAATAAATTTTAAAGACGGTAGGATTGGTTTGTTTGATACAAAGTCAGGATGGACTGCAAAAGATGCGGGAACAAGGTCAGACGGCTTGCAGCGTTACATCAAAGAGCAAAACAAAAAAGGAAAAAAACTATTCGGAGGAATTGTAATTCCGAAGTCAGGTTCATTCTACACTTACACAGACATTCCTTACAAGTATGAAAAGCAATTGACGGATTGGAAAATATTGGAGATTTAATAAACGAAAGGAAAGAGGCCGTTCTTTTTTAAAGATAGACGACCGTATAGAATGTTTTTTGCTGCACCGCTAAAAACGCACCTTCCTTAAAAACTCTGCGCTCTCTTCAGGCAGGCTTGTGTTTATATACATGCCGCTTCCAAGTTCAAAACCGGCAGCCTTTGAAATGCGGGGTATTATGCTCACATACCAGTGGAAGTATTCCAGATTACAGTCCTTCTGTTTATTGGAGCGGATTACAAAATTATAATCCGGATTGGATAGTCCGTGATAAAGTTTGGACAGGATATTCTTAAGGGAAAAGGCCAGATCCTTAATCTCTGCCCCTGTGATATCTCCGAATGATGCAGAATGTCTTTTGGGAAATATCCATGTGTGAAATGGTGAAAGCGCAGCGTAAGGGATAAATGTCAGAAAGTGTTCATCCTCTGCAACAATTCTTATTTTTTCTTCCTTTTCTTTTTTTGCCATCATGCACATCAGGCACTCGCCTGTATCGTCAAAGAAATGGGCGGCTGCCTCAAGCCTGTCTCTGAACTGCACAGGCATTACAGGCGTTCCGATAAGCTGTGAATGCGGATGTTCCAGAGATGTGCCTGCGCCTTCGCCGTGATTCTTAAAGATTATGACATGTTCAACCCGTGAGTCGCTGTATGCTTCAAGGAATCTATTTTTATAAATCTTTACTATCTCTTCCATCTCTTCCAATGAAAGCAGAGCCGGATTCATATTATGGAGAGGGGTTTCAATTATAACCTCATGCACGCCAACGCCTGTAACGCTGCGTATGAGGCCGTCAACCCGCCTCTCTTTATTGCCGGAGTTGGATATGGCAGAAAATTTATTTGGCACTACCCTGGCCTTCCACCCGTTTGCATCGCTTATCCTGAAGGTCTCTCCCGGGGTCTTCGCCTCGTTTCCAGGGCAGAATGGGCATGTTTCCACATACCGGGGAATATCCTTCCTTGCTGCAGCGGTTTTAAAATCCTCAGGCCTCTTTGCCCTTTCTGTGGCAATGATGACCCATTCCCTTGTTATAAGATTTAGTCTAAGTTCTGACATATCTACTCCAAATTCCAATCCTATAAAAACATTTTGCTGGAGCAGGTTTGTAACCTGCTCCTGAATATTTCGGTGGGACAACCCCCTATGTCCCCCTTAACAAAGGGGGATTTAAGTGGGTTGTCATTACAGGCTGGAAGCCTGTGCCACTATTTGGGTTCAAGTTACAAACTTGAACCCGCTATAAATCTCCTTTTCATTTGTGTTCATTCCCCGATAAAGACATTCGGGGACGGAAATTCGTGGCTAAACAGTTACGTTTTAGGTTATATTGATTTCAGGACAGCCTCCAACTCCTTCGCATGTCCCCTTTCCTCGTCTGCAAGCTCTTTATACATTTCAGCCCCGCCTTTGGTTCTTGCCTTTTTAGCCATGCCTTCAAAATATTCTGATGCGTATCTCTCCGTGTGTATGGCCAATATCACAGCCTTTTTCACACTGTCTATTGCCTGGACAAGCCTTTCTACATTTATCTCTTCAGTAAATATTTTAGGGTCTGCGCTTCTTGAGACATAATCCTCAATAGCAATCTCCTCGTCAGTAATCTGTTCTCCAAAGCCTGCCTCAGGATAATATCTCTTTTCCAGCACACTTATGTGTCTTTTTTCTTCTTTCGCCAGTTTTTTAAATACATCCTTTACCGTCTTATCCTCTACCTTGTCTGCAAGTATGGAATAAAATGCGAAACCGTTTCTTTCTATCAAAGAAGCAATCTCCACAGCCTCTTTTTCTTCAAGATGCTCAAAAACCATGGCAACCTCCTATTGTAGTGGTTCTATGAATTTAGCAGAGATGGGCTTAACTGGCAAGTCAAATAAAAGTAATGATTGAATCAAGCATTAAATGGTGATAGAACACTAATGATTACACATACAAGGGGGGGGTTAAATGGGTTTGCTGAATAATAAAAAGGGAATCATTTTCGGTGTTGCAAACGAGAGGAGCATTGCATGGGCCATTGCGCAGGCGCTGCATAAAGAAGGAGCAGAGCTTGCATTTACATATGTAGGAGAGGCGCTTAAAGAACGGGTTATGCCGCTGGCTCAGGGCATTGGTTCAAAACTGATTCTGCCATGCGATGTGGCAAAGGATAATGAGATAGATGCGGTGTTTAACAAGGTTAAAGAGGCATGGGGCGGATTGGATATTCTCGTTCACTCTGTTGCCTTTGCAAATAAGGATGAGCTAAAAGGCATGTATGCGGATACCTCAAGAGAAGGCTTCAGGCTGGCAATGGATGTGAGCGCCTATTCCCTTGTGGCATTGGCAAAGCGGGCATATCCGTTAATGGAAGGCAGAAGCGGAAGCATTATAACCTTAACCTATTATGGCAGCAAAAAGGTTATTCCCAATTATAATGTCATGGGTGTTGCAAAGGCGGCGCTTGAGGCAAGTGTTAAGTATCTTGCGGCAGATCTGGGGCAGAAGGGCATAAGGGTCAATGCCATATCAGCAGGCCCTGTAAAGACCCTTGCAGCCATGGGCATTGCGGGTTTCAGGGATATATTAAGCATTGTAGAAAAAAAAGCGCCTTTGAAGCGAAATGTCACAACAGAGGATGTAGCAAAGACAGCCCTATATCTCTTAAGCGACCTGTCCAGCGGAGTTACAGGCGATATTATCTATGTGGATGCAGGATATAATATTGTGGGGATGTAAACTTACCAATGATACAAAAAACCGCCAAATATTCTGATAAACAATCCCTTCTCCAGCTCATGCAGGATAAGGCTTACAGGCCGCTGTCTTTTAAGGATCTTGCCAGAGAATTAGCTGTTCCTAAAAAAGAAAATGGACTGTTTAAGGGGCTGCTGAATGAATTGATTAAAGACGGCCATATTATAAAAATAAGCGGTGAAAGATACGGCATCCAGGCAAAGATGAATCTTGTTGTGGGCGGGCTTATCTGCCATCCTAACGGCTTTGGCTTTGTCGCGCCGGAAGACGGGGGCGTAGATATATTCATAAACCCCAGAAATTTAAAAGGCGCAATGCACGGTGATAAGGTTGTGGCGAGGATTGAAGGACGCGGCAAGGGCGATGGAAAGAAAGAGGGAAGGATTATAAGGATTCTTGAGAGAAGGCATAAAACAATTGTCGGCAGATTTGAAAAGAGGAAGGGGTTTGGGGTTGTCATCCCTTCTGAAGAAAGAATTCTTCACGAGGTTATAATTCCCCCAAAGGATAGCAGACATATTGAGGAGGGTAAAATTGTAGAGGCAGAGATAATTAGATGGCCTGCGGAGCATATGTCCCTTCTTGGAAAGATTATCGCTGTTCTCGGAGACCATGATGACCCTGATGTTGAGATCGAGGTTATAGTAAAAAAATACAGCCTGCCGCATAGATTTCCCCATAATGTAATTGAAGAGGCAAAGGCCATACCGCAGGAGGTGGCTGGAGACGACATCGCAGGGAGGGTGGATTTAAGAGAGAGGAGAACGGTTACAATTGACGGAGAGACGGCAAAAGATTTTGACGATGCGGTTTCTATAGAAAGAACAGCTAAAGGATACAGGTTATGGGTGTCTATAGCGGATGTCGCTCATTATGTAAAAGAGGAAACCCTCCTTGATAAAGAGGCTTACACCAGGGGGACAAGCGTATACTTTCCTGACAGGTGCATCCCTATGCTTCCTGAGGCATTGAGCAACGGTATATGCAGCCTGAATCCGCATGTTGACAGGCTTACGCTGACGGCAGAGATGGATTTTGACCATGAAGGGAATATTATTCGGAGTAAATTTTACGAGAGCGTTATAAAAAGCTCTGCAAGGCTGACTTATACAAATGTGAAGGATATTCTTACCGGCAATGACGAAACGATTAAAGAAAAATACAGCCGCCTCGTGGACGACCTGAAGATAATGGAGGAACTCTGTTTGAAACTCAGAGAGCGGCGGGCGGAGCTGGGAAGCATTGATTTTGACCTGCCTGAGCCGCAGATAATCATTGATATAGAGGGGAAGGTTGAAGGCATTGTAAAATCAGAGAGAAACATCGCCCATAGGATAATAGAGGAATGTATGCTTGCGGCAAATCAGGCTGTGGCAACTTACATCACTCAATTGAAACTTCCATTTCTCTACAGGGTTCACGAAGAGCCTGATAAGGAAAGCATTTATGAGTTTAAAGAGTTTATCGGAAATTTCGGGTATCATCTAAAGGAAAATAATTTAAGTCCCAAAACCCTTCAGAAAGCGCTGCTGGAGGCAGAGGGAAAGCCCGAAGAGAAACTGATAAATCACATCCTGCTCCGCTCCATGAAACAGGCGAGATATTCGGAAAAAAATGCGGGACACTTCGGCCTTGCATTTGAGTATTACACGCATTTCACATCCCCAATACGCAGATACCCTGATTTGGTGGTTCACAGGATTTTAAAAAAATGGATAAGAGAAAAATATTCCGGAAAGGATAAGGAATATTGGGGAAAGGCCCTTCCTGAGATTGCAGGCCATACATCAAAGAGGGAGAGAAATGCAATGGAGTCAGAAAGGGAGATCGTTGATTTAAAAAAGGCGCAGTTTATGATGGATAAGGTGGGCGAGGTTTATAACGGCATCATATCCGGCGTTACCAGCTTCGGCTTCTTTGTGGAGATTGAGGAATATTTTGTGGAGGGGCTTGTGCATGTTACAAATCTGAAAGACGACTATTATACCTTTATGGAAAAGGAGCACTCGCTTATCGGAGACCATACAAGGAAAAGATACAGGATAGGGGACAGGGTAAGGGTAGTCGTGACAAATGTAGATATTGAGCGGCGGCAGATAGATTTGGCGCTGGAAGGGCAGGTGATCGGAGCAAAACGGGCAAGAGGCAAGAGAACATGACCTTCCTAAAAATCCACCTCGCATACAAGAATATCCAGCGGCTCCGGCAGATTATCACCATACTAATCAGGCACGGCTTTTACCCGATATTAGAGAGGATACATCTGACAAAACTCATATCCCTCCCGCAAAGAATCCTAGGGAAAAAGGCGACCGCAGGCCATGAAGCCATATCCCTTGCCGTCAAAACAAGACTTGCCTTTGAAGAACTCGGTCCTACATTTATCAAGTTTGGACAGATACTATCCACAAGGCCTGATATCCTGCCTGAAGAATTTATAAAAGAATTTTTAAAGCTGCAGGATGAAGTCCCGCCATTTCCTTTTCAGGATGTTATCAAGGTAATAGAAGACGAATTTAAAAGGCCGGCCAAGGAATTATTCAGGGAGATAGATGAAAGGCCTGCTGCCGCCGCATCCATTGCGCAGGTTCACAGGGCGGTTACAATGGATGGAGAAGATGTGGTGATAAAGGCGCAGAGGCCTGACATAGCGGCGGTAATAGACACAGATATATCCATCCTCCAGCACCTTGCAAAACTCATTGTAAAATACATACCGGAAGCTAGGGTTTATGACCCTGCGGGTATGGTAGATGAATTTGCCATGACCATAAAAAAGGAGATGGACTTCACATTGGAGGCAAGCTACACAGAAAGGTTTAAGCAAAATCATTCTGACGACCCGAGGGTTTTGATCCCGGCTATTTACTGGAACCTGACAGGCAAAAAGGTCATTACAATGGAAAGGATAACAGGGATAAAGATAGATAATGTGGAAAAACTTAAGGCGAATGGGATAGACACTGAAAAGATAGGTCATATAATGACTGAGGTTTTATTCAGACAGGTTTTTGAATTCGGGGTTTTTCACGGAGACCTTCATTCAGGAAATATATTTGTCGCAGGGCCTGAACAGATTGCATTTGTTGATTTCGGAATTGTCGGAAGGGTTGACAGAGAGATGCAGGAAAATCTAGCGGATATATTTGTCGGTCTCATGAGCGAAGACTATGAGCTTCTTACAAAGGTTTATCTGAGGATGGGTATACTGCCGGAGGATATAGACGAAGTGTCGTTTAAAAGGGAATATCAGGACATGCTCTTTTCTTACTTTGGGAAACCTTTTAAAAGGACAAGCGTCGGCGAACTGCTGATGAGCTACATAAGGCTTGCTTCAAGATACAGGATAAGGATGCCGAGGGGGCTCCTGCTTCTGGATAAATGTATACTTGAATTGGAAGGGCTGAGTAGGCTTTTGCACCCTGATGTGAATGTCCTTGTGGAAAGCCAGCAGTTCGCCGGCAGGCTTATAGCAAAACGTTTCGGGCCTGCTGCCATGGCAAAAGGCGCGGTTGATGCTATGAGGGAATATCAGACCTTTGCCAAAACCCTGCCTTCTCAGATAAACCAGATATTGAAAAAGATGACAAGTGACAAATTCACCATAGATTTTGTGCACAAGGGGCTTGAAGATCTGATGGGAGAGATGGACAGGTCATCCAACAGGCTTACATTCGGCGTAATCGTTGCAGCCCTGATTATAGGCTCTTCTCTGGTAATGGCCTTCGGCGGCGGGCCGAAGCTATTTGGCTATCCGTTCCTCGGGATATTCGGTTTTTTAATCGCAGGTTTTATGGGCATCTGGCTTGCGTTTTTGATACTACGGTCGGGGAAGTTTTGAAGAACCTTCCCGCAGCAAGTTGCGAAGTATCTAAACTGCCGGACTGCCGGCAAAGAGGCTTAAAACAAATATATAATTCCAACCTGTATAAGCCCAATTATAAAGCCGAGCGCCCCGCCCAGCCATTCTATGTGCCTTAGTTCCCTTGCGATAAAATTCGCAAGCAATGCCTCAAATCTTTTGATATCCAGATTGTCTATCTTTGCGACAACCATATCCTTCATATTGACCCTGTCCTGAAATTTCTCTGCAAGCAATCCCTTCTTCTCATCCAGATGCCTGAGGATTTCTTTTGTGATGGCATATTTTATGTGATAGGTAAGATGCTCTGATACGAGGCCTACGAGGGGTATCTTTTTGATTCTGTCTGCCCTGAACCTGTGCTCAATTATCTCGTCAACCGCTTTTTCAACCTCTTCCTTCCATTCCATCCCCTCCAGTATTGCCGCAAAATCCTTTGCGGAGACGAGTTCGTTTTCAATCGTCTTTGCGATACTCTGCGATATTTCTTTTCTTCTTTTGGGGATGAGTCCCTGAAGCTTATAACCGAAGATATTTACAGGCTGGTATGGCCTGAAGAGCATCTTTATCGCCACATAATTTGTGAACCAGCCTATGACTGCGCCTGTAATCGGTGGGATAAATATTCTGTAATCCATAAACTGTAAACTGTGAAAACTCCAAAATCGTATTAAAATCTTTTTTTCGCTATTTCTTCCTGATAATATTTCTTATAGAGTATCTCCCATTCCTTGCTGCCTTCCGGGATAGGTCTTGATATGGACCGTATCTTTCCCCTTACCATGTCGTCTACTCCATCTTCTATCATTAAATAACCTGCAATGCTCTTTTTCGTCTCGTGCAAAACCTTATCCTCATCTACAAAATCAACAAGGTCGTCTTTCCATATCCCATCGGTTATAAGATGCGCCAGATGCGATATCCTGTCTTCTGAAAGCCTCATATGACAATACCCCTTTCCTTAACTAATTTTCCCTTTATAAGGCTAAACATCTTGCGGTAATCCATCCGGCCTGCCTCAATCTCTTTTGCGTGCCCCTTTAATATCTCTTCCACCTCTCTGTCAAGGCCGTCTTCGGCCTTAAGGTCATCTGAAAAGATTTCGATAACCCTGTTCAACACCGCATCTTCCGGCGACTTAAAGATAATAAGCCCTTTTGCCTTTAAATTATCCAGTATAATCCTGGAAATCTTTTCCACCTGCTCCTTTGAAAGCCGCATAACAACCTCACTCCGGTAGTTTTTTTAGTAAAATAACATACCTCAGGACTTATTTGCAATGACTATTGACAAAGTTATAATCTTTAGTCTATATTGAAGGCATTTAAAGGGGAGGAAAATGGCGCGAAGGCAAAGGGATTACATCTGCTTTATCTTTGGGATAATACTTATCATAGTTGGAGTGATAGGACTTGTCTATCCCGAAATTACGCTTAAGAGGACAAAGACTGTAAAACTTGGTCCTGTAAGCGTTGAGGAGCCAAAAAAACAGATATTCAACATATCTCCCTATGTTGCCGGAGGTATTATTGCAGGAGGGGTGGTTTTGATTTATATTGGCATAAAAAAATAATTAACACGGAGGGAAAGGACATGAGAAAAATTAAAACAATATTTGTTTTCAAGACAATTGCATTGTATCTGGCATTTGCCTTTTTTCTAATCGGCAGCGTACCCCGAAATTCATGGGCATACTTTGTTGAATCACAACAGACTTTAAGCTTTTCAAGGGAGGCTGACATAAATAAGATCCAGAGGGTGCTGGAATCTAAAATGGTCAGCCAGAGGCTATCTGAACTCGGCTTGTCTGTGTATGAAATAAATTCAAGGCTTAATGATTTAAGCGACGCTGATATGCACCAATTCGCAGCGCGCTTGGACAGCCTTATGCCGGGCGGCGACGCTGGGGTTACTATAATACTGCTTCTGGTCATAGCTATACTTGTCCTTGTTATTATCCAGATGACAGGTCATAAAATAGTGATAAAATAACAAAGGAGATTAAGATGGCTCAAAAATCAAGGCGCGGGAATCAAGGTGCGGAAACCATGATGCACTTTTTAAGATGCAAAGTTTTACTTGCAGCTTACATCATGTTGCTTGTAACTGTTTTCACCGGCTGCGCCGCTTCTAACAAAAGCCGAAAAGAGGATGCGGATATACATTATAGGCTTGGCATTGTTCATCTTAACGGAGGAAATATCCCTGATGCGCTGAAGGAATTAACTGCTGCAGTAAAGACATACCATGATGATGCGGGATTTCACAATGCCCTCGGCCTTGCATATTTTGCAAAAGGCATGAATGATGACGCGATAAAACATTTGAAAGAGGCTGCAAAGATAAACGAGAAATTTTCTGACGCCCATACAAATCTGTCGGCTGTTTATCTTGAAAACAAGGAATGGGATTTGGCCATTGCAGAGGCAAGGATTGCCATTGCAGATATTTTTTATGCCACCCCGGAGTTTGCCTATTTCAATATGGGACGGGCATTTTATGAGAAGGCCGATTATCTCAAGGCAGAAGAGAACTATAAAAAAGCTATAGAGACTAATCCGAAATATACAACTGCCTACTATAACATGGGTCTCACTTATATGAAGATGAACAGAGATAAAGGGGCGGCGGATATGTTTGGGCTTGTAATAAAGAATGTGCCAAATTACGCTGATGCCCACTATAACCTTGGCCTTGTCTTGATAAAGCTAAAAGATAAGAAGGGCGCGCTAAACGCATTTCAAGAGGTTATAAAGCTTGCCCCAGACAGCGAGATGGCAAGGTCCGCAAGGGGATATATGGATCTGTTAAAGTAAATTGAAGATTGAAAATTGCAAATTGAAGATTGCAAATTGATTGCAAAATTAAAATAAGTTTTAAATTTACAATTTACACTTTTCAATTTTCATTTTACAATGGAGCGAAGCGACATGGAAAGCCCTGGGGAATATCTTAAAAGAGAAAGAGAGGTCAGGGGCGTTTCTTTAGAAGACATCTCCAATGCTACAAAGATACGGGTCGGGTTGCTTACCGCCATAGAGCGCAATGATTTTGACGCCCTGCCGGCAACTCCGTTTGTAAAAGGTTTTATACAGGCATATTGCAGATATCTGGGCCTGGATGCGCAGGATGAGATACTTCGCCACGAGGCATATATGCGAAGCCTCGCAGAACATGAAACATCGGCTTTAAAACAAACACCACCCCCTGCGCTTTACCAGCCGCTTTCCATTATAGTTGTTGCCGTTGTCGCAATCATGGTAATAGCAGGCGGCATCTATATCATCATATCAAAAAAACAAACATCTCCCGCTCCAGACTCTTTCTCCGATAAAGACCCTCGGGGACAGGCTTACTCACAAATCAATCGTTCTCCAGGAAAACATTCTGAAAACAAGGTTGAGGCGAAAAAGGAAGAACCTTCTTTACCAATAAAGCCAGAAGGCCAGGCGGATATAACTCTTAATTCTTCTGTTTCCAAAACAAGTGTAGGCCCGCTTACTTTGATTATAGAAGCCGCAAAACCTGTGTGGATTAAAGCTGAAATAGACGGTCAGAATCCATTTGAGGTGTCCCTTAAAGAAGGGGAAAAGGTAAAGTGGAATGCAAAAGAAAAGTTTTCTGTTCTTATAGGCAATGCAGGCGGTGTTAATGTAATATTTAATGGGGAGTCACTCGGCAGCCTTGGAGACGAAGGTAAAGTGGTTAAACTAATCCTTCCGCCCGACAAAGCTGGAGAAGGTCCGGCTATTAAAATTTTAAACCCTTGAACCTTTAATTCCAAATCCATTACAGAGGTGACTGATGGAAACTATTACCCGCTGCAGAAAGTGCGGCAAAAAGATGAAAAGTGAAAGGGTTGATGATTACAGGGTAAAACTTGCATGCTCATGCGGTTTTTGGGAATTCAAGACAATGCCCGCAGCCAGCAAGGCAATCAATCCCTATTATGCACAAGACACATTTTCACATATAAAGATTGATGAAAAAGGCGGCATAGTCTTTGAGATGGAAAGGGCAAACAGGGAAAAGATGGAGATTATGACCCTTGAAGAGATAAGCATGCTTGCCAGCTCTGATTATGACATGGACGATGTGCTTCAGTCTGTTGTTGAGAAAACTGCAAAAAGGCTGGGAGTGGATGTTTCTTCAATATATCTCTGGGACGGAAAAGAACTTGTTCTAAGGGCAACCACAAGCTTTATAAAAGAGGCCATTGGAAAGGTCAGGCTTAAATTGGGGGAGGGCATTACAGGCGCAGCCGCCGAACAAGGAAAACCAATATATGTTAAGGATGTGTCAAATGACCCGAGGTATAAAAAGTTTTCTGAATTAAGAGAAAAGAATTATACATCCATGCTATCCCATCCCATTATCAACAAAGGAGAACTTTTTGGCGTGCTGAATGTGCAAACCATTGCGCCAAAGGAGTTTCAGGAGGATGAGATATATTTTGTGTCTGTAATTGCAAATATGCTCCTCGGCGCAATACGGATTAGAAAGAAGGTGTGAGAAGATCTTCAAATCATCTGGTTTATGTCGCTGAAAAAGAGGAGGTTTGCGGGTTAGTTAATCCTTTAGCATATCATGCAAGGTGATAAGCCTTTTAACTTCATATTCTTTTTTCCCGGTTGGAAGCTGTATCTCAATCTCATCTCCAATCTCTTTATTCAGAAGCGCCCTGCCGATAGGGGAGGCTATAGATATCTTTCCGTTCCTTGGGTCAACCTCTTCAGGCGTAACAAGTTCATACACAACCTCCTCGCCTGTATTTAAGTCTTCTAAAAAAATCTTTGAACCAAATGCAACCATGTTTTTTGGCAGGCTGTCTAACTTGATTGACGCAAGGGCATTAATTCTTGTATGAAGGTGCGCAACCCTTGCCTGAAGAAATGTCTGCCGCTCCTTTGCAGCATGATATTCTGCATTTTCCCTGAAATCGCCGTGCGCTGCCGCCTTTCTGAGTTCTTTTGGCAGCTCTATGCGCAACTCCTTCTCCAACTTTTTAAGTTCTTCTTCTAATTGCTTCAAGACAGGGAGTTTATGCATGTTTTGCTCCGAAAATAAGTCAATCTATAGTGGGCGACAAAAATAAGTAGATGTAGCTTTTACAGCGGTTAATTTAACACAGGCAAGCAAAGAGAACAATGGAAAAGATGATTGCGATTATAAATTCAAATGACACAGAAAATACTTCCACTTGACATCCCCCCGATTCTGTGGCAATACTTACGCATAGCCTACAGAGGAGGTGATAAGGATGTGTCAAACATGCGGATGTTCACCATGTGCCAAATGCGGCAAACCAATCAAGAACGGAGTGTGTAGCGGCTGCAACAAAAAAACAGCAGAGTGCACATGCAAATAAAAAAGGACCCTCTTGTCAAAGTTTTGCCAACAAGGGGGTCCTTTTTTATACCTGTTTTAGTTCCACCGGATATTCGGCATCTGCCCATGGATTAAATCCACCTGTAAGAGGCCGTACATTTTTAAACCCTTTACTCATCAATATTTGTGCCGCACGGGCACTTGAGTGTTCATTTGTTCAGGTGCAGTAGGTGATGATCTCTTTTCCCTGGGGCGGATTTTTAATACCCTTTTCCAGCTCATCAAGGGTTATGCGCATAGCGCCCTTTATCTTTAGAGAGCTGGTATTATAGGAATCCTCTGCCCGGACATCTATAATTACCAAATCCTCTTTTTTATCCAACTTTGTCTTAAGCTCTTCCTTTGTTATCCGCAATATTGGCATACTGCTTCCCCCCTATTCTGTTTGATAAATTTTATATCTAACTTGCCGCCATCTGCATTATACTCTTTCCATTTTCTATCTGGTTGAGTCTTTTCTGGGTAATTGACCAGTCAATATTCTTCATAAATGCGTCAATATATGGCGGCCTTTTAACGCCGTAGTCTATCACATAGGCGTGTTCATAAACGTCCATTACAAGCACAGGCATAACGCACACAGGCACATTGAAATGATGGGTGTCAAGGCAGTAATTGTGGAGTTTTGAATCATAAAGGCAGAGGCCAAGAAGTACCCACCCTCTTGCAGCCATGCCGCATGCCTTAAAATCCTCTTGCCATTTTTCAAATGACCCGAAATCTCTGGCTATCATGTCCACAAGCTTGCCGCCCGGCTTCTTTTCGCTTTTGGCGTTTAGGTTTTCAAAATACAGTTCGTGCAGGATAACGCCGTTCAGCGCAAATGTCTCGTCTGCCTTCAGCGCCCGGAACTCGCTATAAATCTGATTTGCCTTGCTTCTGTCTGATGCCTTGAGTTTTTCCTCAATCTCGTTGAGTTTATTTACATACCCTGCGTAGAGTATGTCCCTGTGCTGTGATATCTGATTATCAGATATGCCGTCCAGCCCCTTGATTTCAAATCTTTTCACCTGATGTGCCATTGTCATGCACCTCCTTTTGAGAAATTGATTAAATCATAGCAGACGAAGATTAGTCTGTCAACAGGGATTAAAAGATCTCTGCGGCTCTATGATTACCTTTATGGAATCCTGCGCCTTTGCGGCGAGCTGAAAGCCTTTGCTTGTATCCTTGAGGCTTAATCGGTGGGTAATCATGTCTTTAAGATTGACGCGGCGGTTTGCTATGAATTCTATTGACTGCTCAATATCAAGCTGGCTTGCCGCATAGGATGTGGTGAGTGTTACTTCGTTCCGCCATACATCCCAGAGTGGAATGGGGATTTTAACATCCGGATTTGTGGGAGCAAAGAAAAGTACAGTGCCTCCCCTGTCAACGGATTTCAGACCCTGCTGGATTGCGGAGTCTGCTGCTGTGCATATGATAACAAGGTCTGCCAGCATGCCCTTATTTATCTCTTTCAGTTTTTTCGGCACATCATCTCTTGCGCTTATTACCTCATCTGCACCAAATCTTTTAGCAGCATTCAGACGATATTCACTTACATCTGTTGCTGTAATCTTTCCTGCGCCAAGCGCCTTTGCAAGCTGGATATGAAGAAGTCCTGACATTCCGCTGCCGATGACAAGGATCTTTTGTCCGGGCTGAAAATGGGCAAGCTTCAATCCGCGA
>Ga0080064_1004613_pt1 | contig 17351 bp, 21 predicted proteins | sample Subgrocontami54m_FD_69260 | JGI IMG/M metagenome (GOLD analysis project Ga0080064, IMG submission 69260) | Subsurface groundwater microbial communities from S. Glens Falls, New York, USA - GMW46 contaminated, 5.4 m (SPADES assembly) (version 2) ...
GCCATCTCGTGGACCAGCGCGGGCAGGCCTTCCCCGGTCACCGCGGAGATGGCGTGGAACGCCAGGCCGCCGGCCGCGCAGAAGCGCTCGACGGCCGCGCGCGCCGGCTCGGTGCCCGGCAGCTCCACCTTGTTCACGGCCACGAGCTGCGGCCGCGCGGCCAGCTCCTCCGAATACGCGCGCAGCTCGTCCTGGATCGCGTGGTAGTCGGCCAGCGGATCGCGCCCGGTGGAGGGATCGAGATCGATGAGATGCACGAGCACCCGCGTGCGCTCCGTGTGGCGCAGGAAGCGGTGCCCGAGGCCCTTGCCGCCGGCCGCGCCGGGAATGAGCCCGGGGAGATCGGCGATGACGAAGCTCCGATCCTCGTCCGCCCGGACGATGCCGAGCGAGGGCACGAGCGTCGTGAAGGGATAGTCGGCGATCTTGGGCTTGGCCGCCGAGAGCCGCGAGACCAGCGTGGACTTGCCCGCGTTCGGGAAGCCGATCACCCCCACGTCGGCCAGGAGCTTCAGCTCGAGGTGGACCCAGCGCTCCTCGCCCGCCCGGCCCAGATCGGCGCGGCGCGGGGCGCGATTGGTGGAGGTGGCGAAGCGTGCGTTACCGCGCCCGCCCCGGGCCCCCCGGGCCACCTGCAGCTGTTCCCCGGGCGCGGTGAGGTCGCCCAGCGGCAGGCGCCCGTCCCGTTCGGAGACCATGGTGCCGAGCGGCACGCGCAGGACGGTGTCGGCGCCGCTCGCCCCCTGCTTGTTGGAGCCCTTGCCGTGCTGGCCACGCTCGGCCGTGTAGTGGCGCCGATAGTGAAAGTCCAGCAGGGTGGTGATGGAAGGATCCGCCTCGAGGATCACGCTGCCGCCGTCCCCGCCATCGCCGCCGTCGGGGCCGCCGCGGGGCACGTACTTCTCACGCCGGAAGCTGATGCAGCCCGCGCCACCATCGCCACCCTTCACGAAAACATCGATCTCGTCGACGAACATGGCGTGGCGGCAGTCCGGCGGTGCCGGATCGGCTCAGGCAGGCTGCTGCTGCTGGGCGATGCTGACGTACTTGTCGTCGCGCTTGCGCTCGAAGCGCACGTAGCCGTCGGACTTGGCGAAGAGCGTATGGTCCACGCCCAGGCCCACGTTCGCGCCCGGCTTGAAGCGGGTCCCGCGCTGCCGTACCAGGATGCTGCCCGCGGTGACGAACTGCCCGCCGAAGCGCTTCACCCCCAGCATCTGGGGATTGGAGTCACGACCGTTCCTCGAGCTGCCGACACCCTTCTTGTGAGCCATGGCCCTAGACCTCGATCTTCGTGATGCGCACCGCGGTCATGGTCTGCCGATGCCCGCGGTGGCGCCGGTAGTTCTTCCGCCGCTTGAACTTCACGACCAGGACCTTGGCGCCCCGGCGCTCGGCCACCACTTCGCCGGTGACCTTGGCGGAGGCGAGCGCCTTCGAATCCACCGTCACCTGCCCGTCCTGATTGACCAGCAGGACCTGGGTGAACTCCACCGCGGCCCCCTTGTCCTTGCCCAGCCGCTCGACCCGGATGACCTGTCCCGGAGCGACGCGGTACTGCTTGCCCCCTGTCGCGATCACCGCTTCCATGCCGACGACCTTTCTATCTAGCTCGTGGTCTATCTAGCTCGTGGGACCATTCGTGAACCGGCTCTGTATCCGTCGCGTGGAATTGCCGCGAGCGCCTATCTGACCACAGGGCCCCGCCGAAAGTCAAGCCGGACGGGACTTTAGGTGCCCTCAGGCGGTCCGCATGTAGTCCCCCAGCCGCTGGCGGAGGAACAACCGCGAGCGGTGCACGCGCGACTTCACGGCGGGCAGGCTGATGTGCAGCGCCTCGGCGATCTCCGGGTTGGAGAGCCCTTCCACGTCGTGCAGCAGGAACGCGGTCCGGTAGTCCCCGGGCAGATCGTCGATGGCGGTGGTCAGCAGCTTGCGCAGCTCGGTCTGGAGCGCCGGCTCCTCGGTGCGCCCCGACCAGTCGCGGAGCGGCTCCGCGTGCTGGCCGAGCTCGTCGAAGCCGGGCGACAGGGCGTCCCAGGAAATCTCGTTGCGCTGGCCATGCCGGCTGCGCAGCTTCTGGTAGGCCGCGTTGGCGGTGATGCGGTAGACCCAGCTCCCAAAGGCGGACTCGCCCTTGAAGGTGTCGATCTTGCGGGCGGCCGTCCAGAGCGCGTCCTGCACCACTTCCTCCGCATCCTGCTCATTGCTCGTGATGCGGATGGCGAGCCGATAGACCCGGTCGCCGTAGGTGGCGATCAGCTCCTCCGGTGCGCCGGGATCCTGCCGGCGCAGGCGGTCCACCAGCTCGGCGTCCCGATCCGCCTTCCTCGGGCCCCCCGCGGTGTTCTGATGTCCGTTCGGTGCGTGCAGCGTCGTCATGCTCACATCCTGTAGAGCGTGAGGTGCGCCTTCAGCTCTTCCACGCATCGCTCGATGACCGTGATGTCCCGGGTGACCTTGCCCAAGAGGATGGCGCCCTCGAGGCCGGCCACGAGGAACTGGGCCACCCGCGCGGCGTCCGCGTCCGAGCGGAGCCCGCCGCTCCGCTGGCCCCGCCGGATCGCTTCCGCGAGGTGGTCCCGGTAGACGTCGAAGATTCCGGCCATCCGCTGGCGGAAGCCCTCGTGAACGTCGGAGAGCTCGGACGCGAGATTGCCCATCGCGCAGCCGCCCACGCAGTTGCGCTGCCGCTGCGAGTCGAGCACCCGGTCGAAGAAGGCGTGGAGCTGGCCGACCGGATCGGCGTCCGCGTCCGCGAAGGCGGGCCCCAGGCCGCGCTCGATGAAGGCGCGCCTGATCCGATCGATGATCGCGTAGCCCAGGTCTTCCTTGCTCTTGAAGTAGTAGTAGAAGTTGCCCTTGCCGACCCCGCTCTCTCTCAGCACGTCGTCGAGCGAGGTGGACCGGTAGCCCTGCACGTGGATGAGACGGGAGGCCGCGTTGAGAATCTGATCGCGCGTCGCGGCACCCTTTTGGCTCTTAGTTTCGGGCTGGGTCTTGCTCTCGCTGACTACCGCGCTCGCGCTCACCATCGTCTCGCTCCTCGTAGGGCTATACTGACCAGTCGGTACAGAATAGTAGCGGGCGATACCCTGATTGTCAATTATTCCAGATTATACAACTTTACCAGCTACTTACCGATCTGGGAGCGACAGCAGCTTGAGCAGGTCGGCGGTCAGGTCGTAGAGCTGGGCGCAGCCCGAGCTGCCTCCGATCGAGGTCTGGATCCGCTTGCGGAGCAGCGCGTCGGCCGGCTGGTCGAGCAGCGACCTGATCTTACCCTGGGGCTCGCTGCAGATTCCGGCGTACGGCAGCCGCGAGGTGACCGAGTCGGCGGCCACGACCATGCCCCGGTCCAGGTCCAGCTCGTAGTGCAGGTCGAACCCGTGCACGTTGTCGTGCATCGAATGGAAGAGGTGCAGGCGCCGGCCGGTGAGCACCAGACGCGCGACCTTCTTCCTCGTGAAGATCTTCTGGGCTCCGGGGGGCGGACTGTAGAGCGCGGGCACCATCGGGGTGGTGACCGGCCGGGTCCCGAACAGGGCGCGGCCGGCCTCACCGTACGTGAAGCAGGAGTCGGGGAGATCGACCCAGCCCGTCGTGTCGAGCTGCCAGCAGGCGAGCGCATCCCCCGGATCGAGCCCCGCGGTGGCGGTCGCGGGCAGCTTGGTGACCTGGCGGGCCAGCCGAGCCACCTCGATACCCGCGTCGACGAACAGCCCCGCGCCCGGTCGCGTCCCGCACAGCTCGGCCAGACGCTTGGTGAAGCCCCCCACCATCCGCGTGCCGGCCAGCGCGGCAAGATCCGCCGCGATGCCCGGGTCGGCCCCCGGCAGCGCGCGGGCGCTCGCGGCCTGGACCTCGTACCCGGGCGACGGAGTGCAGACCAGGCTGACCTCGACCCCACCGTCCGGGTCCGTGATGCGCACGGTGTGGGTGAAGGCCGCGTCGTGGGTGTTGTCCACCCACCCCTCCATCACCCGTTCGTACCGGTCGCGGCCGGCGAGGAACGGCGACCCGATCACTTGCCGAGATACTTTCGGGGATCGGCGTCGAACTTGGTCTTGCAGCCGACCGCGCAGAAGTAATACGTCTGTCCCTGGTACTGGGACTGCGCCGCCGCGTGCTTCGGCTCCACGTCCATCTGACACACCGGATCCTTGGCCATCGTCATCGCTCCTTTCCGCAGGCTATGGGCGACCGGATCGAGCATACCGCTCCTAGCGTCCGGAGAATCGGGAGAAGACGTCGAGCAGCTCGTCCATCTTCCGCTGGCGATCGCGCGAGCTCGGCGCGCGGACCGCCTCCGCGACGCACGCCTCGAGGTGCTGGCCCAGCAGGAGCTTCTGCACCTGCTCCACCGCGCCCTGCACCGCGGCCAGCTGGAGGAGAATGTCCACGCAGGACTTGTCCTCCTCGACCATCCGCTGGATGCCCTGCACCTGACCTTCGATCCGGCGCAGCCGGCCCAGCGCCTTCGCCTTCGTCTGGCTGTCCATCGTTGTGTCCCCGCCCTCAGGCCGGCCGGCGGTGCCGGAGCATGCGCAGCAGCCAGTACCCGGCCAGCGCGGCCAGCAGATGTTTGAGCGTGTGCCCGCTGACCACACGGGTCGCCGAGAGAATCCACCCGTCCAGGAGCTCCGGCGCCTTGGCCGCCGCGTAGGTCGCCGCGGCCGCCAGGAGATCGCCCCCGCGGGTGTAGCGGGGCGCCAGCCACCACAGCATGAGTGGGACCGCCACGATCGGATAGAACTGGACCAAGGCGTACAGGCGGAGATCGCCCGCGCCCCGCTGCTCGGTCCAGTGCCAGTAGATGACGGAGCCCGCCGCGATCGCGACGAGCGGACCCAGGAGCCAACGGGCCGCCTTCACGCCGATCCGCTCCGCGATGGTGGCGGCGAGGAGGCCCATCAGGGTGATGGCCAGCGGTAACCGGTCCCAGGCCAGCCGGGCGTTGCCCGGCTCCCAGTGGTAGTACGCGGAGCCGACCCCGGTCAGGAACAGCCCGCCGAAGAAGACCACGTACGGCCACCGCTCGCCCGGCTCCCGGAAGGCACGGCCTCCGGCCCCGCGCACGAAGGCCAGCCCCAATGCGCCGATCAGGAGAAAGCCCGCGTTGGACAGCACGTTCAGGGCGTTGGGAATGCCGAGCCACGCGCGCGAGTCCGCCAGGCGGTGGTAGGCGAGACTCTGGGGAATCGGCGGGACCAGCCAGGCGGCCGCGGCGGCCAGCGCCGCGAGTCCCCCGATCAGCCCGATCGCGCCCCGCCGTCCCATCCGGCCTCCCAGCTTATACCCTACCCGGGTAGGCGCGGGGGCGGAGACGGACCGCCGCGCGCGGTCAGAACTCCGGGAACAGGGAAGGCTGAGCGGGGGCGGCCGCGGGACGCGGGCGGCGGCCGGCGGCGCGGCGCTCGGGCTTGCGCTTGGGCTTGCGCGGCGCCCGCGGGAGCTTCACCCACCCCTTCTGGTGCGCGATCTTGTCGCCCTGTTTGATCACGGTCAGGTCGACGAGGCGCGCGAGGGGATGCGCCAGGAGCTGCATGTACTTCTGCCAGTACCGGGGCGAGTACGCCCACGTCTTCATCTGGTCCACCGCGAGAGTCAGGGCCGCGCGGTCGCCCTTGGTGGCGGCCAGCCGGAGCTGGCCGAGGATGACGCCGCGGCTGATGCGAGAGGGTCGAGTCACGCGCCCCGCCTCCGTGCTACTTGACGGGCAGGTCGTACTGCTCGCGATGATAGGACGCCGTCGCCTGGATCACGATCTTCCGCCCGATCAGGGTCTGCAGCTTCTCGAGACCCTCGCGCTGGCTCGACTCCAGGTGATGGGCCATCTCCGGGTGGACGCGGATCACCACGTCCCGGCCGCCGCCCTCCTTGCTCTGCGCCTGGATCTTGCGGAAGATCTCGGCGGAGAGGGTGACGTCCGACTTGACCACGCCGCTGCCCTTGCAGGTCGGGCACGGGGCGCAGAAGAGCGACTGCAGGCTCTGCCGGACGCGCTTACGGGTCATCTCCACCAGGCCGAGCTCGGAGATCTCGAGCACGTTGGTGCGGGCCTTGTCGTCGGCGAGCGCGCGCGTGAGCGCCTTGAAGACCTGGTCGCGGTGCTCGGCCCGCTCCATGTCGATGAGGTCGATGATGATGATCCCGCCCAGGTCCCGCAGCCGGATCTGGCGCACCACCTCGGTGGCCGCCTCCAGGTTGATCTTGAGCACCGTCTCCTCGAAGTCGCGCTTGCCCACGTACTTGCCGGTATTGACGTCGATGGCCACGAGGGCCTCGGTGTGGTCGATGACGATGTAGCCGCCGGACTTGAGCCAGACCCGTCGCCGCAACGCCTTCTCGATCTCGCGCTCGATGCCGGTGGTCTCGAAGATCGGCGCGTCCTTGTCCCACTGCTTGACCCGGGAGGCGAGCTGGGGCACGAGCTGGGTGGCGAACTCGAGGCACTTCTCGTAGGCGGAGGGGCTGTCCACCAGGAACTCCTCGATCTCGGGGGAAAAGAGGTCGCGCACCACCCGGAAGGTGACGTCCATCTCCGCGTGGAGCAAGGACGGCGCCTTGGCCGACTCGTAGCGCGCCTGGACCTGGGCCCAGAGTCGGCTCAGGAACTGGATGTCCGCCGCCAGCTCCTCCTCGCCCTTGCCCTCCGCGACGGTCCTGACAATGAATCCCCCCGACTGCGCGGGCATCCCCTTGACGATGGCGCGGAGCCGATCCCGCTCGGCGTCGTCGTGGATCCGGCGCGAGACGCCGACGTGGCGCGACTGGGGCATGTACACGATGTAGCGGCCCGGGATGGACGCGAAGGAGGTCACCCGCGCCCCCTTGGAGCCGAGCGACTCCTTCGAGACCTGCACCAGGACCTCCTGGCCCTTGCGCAGCATCTCCTCGATGGGCGCGACCGCCTGCCGCCGCGGCGCGGCCTCCGCGTCGCCTTCCGCCTCGCCCTCGCCCTCGTCCACGTCGGAGGACTCCTCCTCCGCGGGCGGGGCCTGGTCCTCCGCGCCGGGGTTGGCGGTGTAGTCGCCCGCGTAAAGAAAGGCGTCCTTGGCGAGCCCGATGTCCACGAACGCGGCCTGCATGCCGGGCAGCACGTTGGTGACGACGCCCTTGTAGATGTTGCCGACGATGGAGCGCCGGTCGGCGCGCTCGATGTACAGCTCGGTGAGGAGATTTCCATCCTGGACGGCGAGACGCGTTTCCGTCACACCGGCGTTGACGACGATGCGCTTTCCCACGGCCGACCTCGATCCGGGGTCCCGACGGGGGACCCGGCCAGCAATTATGCGGTTAGTGGAACTGCCGCATTCGGATCGAGAGCAGGAGACCCAGTGCTGTCAGCGAGACCACCATGGAGGATCCGCCGTAGCTCATGAGCGGCAGCGGAATCCCCACGATGGGGAGCAGGCCCGTCACCATGCCGATATTGATCAGGATCTGGACCGCGAACACGCTCGTCACCCCGAGGGCCAGGATGCGCCCCCGGGTCTCCCGCGTGCCGGCCGCGATCTCGAACCCCCGCAACACCAGGAGCGCGTAGGCCACGACCAGCACGAGACAACCCAGAAACCCCCACATCTCCGCGAACACGGCAAAAATGAAATCAGTGTGCCGCTCGGGGAGAAAGGCCAGGCGGCTCTGCGTCGCGCCGCCGATGCCCTTCCCCAGGAGCTGGCCCGAACCAATGGCGATCTTCGCCTGAATGACATTGTAGGCCGTTCCGAGCGGATCGCGGAACGGATCGAGATAGACGAGCAGCCGGTCGCGCTGGTAGGGCTTGAGCACGAGCCAGGCGAGCGGCATGAGCGCCACCGACCCCAGCGCGAGCCCCCCCAGCACCTTCATGCGCAGGCCGAGGCCCACCAGGGTGGCGCCCAGCACCGGCACCAGCACCAGCGCGGTGCCCAGGTCCGGCTGCCGCACCACCAGGAAGAACGGGACGCCCAGGAGCACGAAGGTGCCCACCAGGGCGGCCCGGCTCAATCGCTCTCCGCGGGCGGAGGTCAGCGCCCAGGCCAGCGTGATGATGAAGATCAGCTTGAAGAACTCCGACGGCTGCACCGTGAGGGGCCCCAGGTGGATCCAGCGCCGCGCGCCCGAGACGGTGCGGCCCAGGATGAACACCGAGAGCAGGAGCCCGACGCCGACCACGTAGAACACCGGGGCGAACCGCACCAGGTTCCGGTAGTCCACGCTGACCACCACCAGCAGCCCGACGAGACCGACGCCCACCCAGGAGAGCTGGCGCCACATCAGCGCCGAGATCCCGCGGCCCGGATTGAGGCTCCAGAGGCAGACGAGGCTGAGCCCGATGATGAAGAACGCGGCGCCCAGCAGTGGCCAATCGACGTTCTGGAGCAGACGCCGGTCCATCTTCAGCATCAGCTGGACTCGCCGAACGTCACCTGGGCCACCTTCTGGAGGAAGATGGCTTCGTAGATCTGCCGCGCGATCGGGGCCGCGACCTGGCCGCCCTTGCCGCCGCGTTCGACCAACACCACCACGACGTACTGGGGGTCGTCGACGGGGGCGAACGAGGCGAACCACGCGTGATCTTGCCCCCTGGAGGAATCGCTCTTCGAGACGGTCTGGGCGGTCCCCGTCTTGCCCGCGATCTCGACCCCGGGCACCCGGGCCAGCGCGCCGGTGCCGTCCTTGACCACCGCGGCCAGCGAATGGCGCAGGAAGGCCCAGACGACCGGCGACAGGTCGACCCGCTCCGTCATCTGGCTCGACGAGCTGTAGGCGAGCGTCCCATCCGCCCGCTCGACGCGCTGGACCAGCCGCGGCTTCCACATGACGCCGCCGTTGGCCACCGCGGCCATCATGCGCGCGATCTGGAGCGGCGTCACCAAGAGCTGCCCCTGGCCGATGGACATGTTCACGGTGTCACCGGGCAGCCAGCTCCGCTTGGTGCGCTGGCGCTGGGCGGGGGAGAACGGCACCAGCCCGAAGCGCTCACCGCCCAGATCGATGCCGGTGGGCGCCCCCAGGCCGAAGGCCTGCGCGTACTTCGCCATGACGTCGCCGCCCACCTTCAGCCCGGCCTGGTAGAAGAAGATGTCGCACGACTGCGCGATGGCCTGGTGCAGGTCCACGTGTCCGTGCCCGCCCGGCTTCCAGTCCCTGAAGGTCCAGTTGCGCAGGGTGAACTCGCCGTTGCAGAAGACGTGATCCATCGGGGTGAGCGAGCCTTCCTGGAGCCCGGCGGCCGCGACGATGATCTTGAAGATCGACGCCGGTGGATACTGGCCCTGGAGCGCGCGGTTCATGAGCGGAGACATGGGATCGCGCACGAGACGCACCCACTCGTCCCGGTCCAGGTTCCCGGTGAGCCGATCGAGCGGGAACGCGGGGCTCGAGGTCAGGGCGAGCACGTCGCCGTTGCGCGGGTCTATCACCACCACCGAGCCGGCCTTCCCGGCCATCGCCCGCTCCGCCGCCTCCTGGATGCGGCGGTCGACGGTGGTGATGACCTGGGCGCCCGGATCGGGCTCCTCGCGGCGCATGACCTGTACCGGCCGGCCGAGCGCGTCCACCTCGATCCGCTCGCCGCCGTCGCGCCCGCGCAGGTACTCGTCGAGGAGCCGCTCGAGGCCGGACTGCCCGATCATGTCGCCGCGGCGATAGCGGCCCTGCTTCATCTGCTCGTCGCTGACTTCTCGCACGTAACCCAAGAGGTGGGCCGCGAAGGTGCTGGTGGGATAGGTGCGCTGGGGCTCGACCTCCACGATGACGCCCGGGAGCTCGAGCTTGCGTTCCTCCACCATCGTGACGTCCTCCAGCGACAGGCCGCGCCGCACCCGCACCGGACGGATCGAATCCGCGGGCACCTTCTCGAGGGCCTCCAGCAGCTCGCCCACCGGCATCTTGAGCAAGACGGACAGCCGCGCCACCACCTGGTTCCGGTCCTCCATCTCGCGAGGGATCAGCGAGAGGGTGAAGGCCGGGCGGTTGTCCACCAGCGCGAGCCCGTTCCGGTCGAAGAGGATACCGCGAGGCGCGGCGACCGGACGGATGCGGATCCGGTTCTTCTCCGACAGCTCCTGCAGGCGGCCGCCTTCCAGCACCTGGAGGTACCAGAGCTGGCCGAGCAGCGCGACGAAGCCGATGGAGCTGACCACCGCCAGCGCGAGGACGCGCCGGCCCCAGGCGTCGCGGCGATTCGGGGGCGCCGGGCTCACAGCCACGTGCGCCTCCGTATCAGCTCGTAGGCGGCCTCGGCCAGGATGCACAGGGTGCCGATCAGGCCGTTGTAGAGGGCCTGCGGCAGGATCACGTGGAGCATCAGCTCACCGAAGGCCGCCGGGTAGTGGAACATCTGCAGGAGGAGGAACCGCCCGAGCCCCTCGGCCACGCTCAGCAGCACGAGGCCGGGCACCTGGACGAGCGGATTCGTGACCCAGAAGCGGCCCACCAGGAGGCCCATGCCGAAGCCGGCCAGGCCCTTGGTGAGGGCCTGCACGCCCACGAGCGCACCTCCGGTCGCGTCCTGGAGCAACCCCGCGACGAAGCCCGCGAGACAGCCGGCCTCCGGCCCGTGGCGCAGGGCGATCAGCACGGTGAGGATGAGGGGCACGTCGGGCGTGACCCCGCCCACGCTCTTGGCCGCGACCACGGTGGACTGCAGGACGCCGCCGCCCACGGTCACGAGGAGCAGGAGCAGAAGCATCATCGCTAGCCGCCCGACGGGAACAGCGCGGCCACGTCCTGGGTCGTCTGCCCGGTGACGAGCAGCACTTCCTCGACGCGGGAGAAGTCGACGGCGGGCGCGAGCACCGCGAAGTGGAACAGGGCCGAGCCCTTGTCCTCGATCTTGACGACGCGTCCGACCGGAAGGCCCTTGGGGAAGAGCGTGCCCAGGCCCGAGGTGACCACGAGGTCGCCCGGCGCGACACTGGCGCCGTCCCGGGCCATGAACTTGAAGCGCACCGCGCCGCCCGCGTCGCCTTCCACCAACCCGGCGGTGCGGGTGCGCTGCACCACCGCGCCCACCGTGGAGGCCGGATCGTTCAGGAGCTGGATGACCGCCGCGCCCCGGTGCACCTGGACCACACGCCCCACCAGTCCCTCCGGCATGATGACCGGCGTCTGCTGGGCGATGCCGTCGCCGCGCCCGCGGTTGACGGTGAGGGAGCGCACCCAGCCGCCCGCCTCGCGCCCGATGACCTCCCCCGCCACGGTGGCCAGGGGCAGCCGGTCGCGCAGCACGAGCAGCCGGCGGAGCCGCGTGTTTTCCTCCCGCGTCTCGCCGGCCTGGAGCGTCTGGACGCGGAGCTGCTCGTTCTCGCCGCGGAGCGAGGCGTTCTCGCGGCGCACCGACTTCCAGTCGAGGTAGTTGGCCCAGAAGCCGAGCGCGCCACGATGGACACGCACCAGCAGGCTCTGGACCGGGGTGAGCACGATCGCCACCAGCTCGCCCGCCCGCCCGGTGCCGCCCCCGCGCGTCTGCACCGTCAGCAGCAGGAACGACACGAGGAGCACCGCGAGAAGGATCCCGTATCTCCGAACTCTCACCGCTCCGTCACCCCGGGGTCAGGTCTTGAATTACGACATTTCTCTGGCTGACCGTCGGAAGGCCGCGCGCGAGGAAATGTCGTAATTCAAGACCTGACCCCCAACTCAGGCGGGGATCGCCACCTTCTTGAGAAGCTCGAGCTCGTCCAGCACCTTGCCGGTGCCGAGCGCCACGCAGGACAGCGGATCGTCGCCGACCGTGATGGGGAGGTCGGTCTCCTGCCGCAGGAGCAGATCGAGGCCGCGCAGTAGCGCGCCGCCCCCCGTGAGCACGATGCCCTTGTCCACGATGTCGGCGGCCAGCTCGGGCGGGGTCCGCTCGAGGCAGGTCCGCACCGTGTCCACGATCGCCATGACGGGCTCCCGCAGCGCTTCGCGGATCTCCTCGTCGGTGACGACGATGGTCTTCGGGATCCCGTCGATGAGGTCGCGGCCCTTGACCTCCATGGTCATGCGCTCACCACCCATGGGGTAGGCCGAACCCAGCTTGATCTTGATCTCTTCCGCGCGCCGCTCGCCGACGAGCAGGTTGTAGTGCTTCTTGATGTACTGCACGATGGCCTCGTCCATCTCGTCGCCCGCGATGCGGACCGACTTGGAGTAGACGATGCCCGAGAGCGAGATGACCGCCACCTCGGTGGTGCCGCCGCCCATGTCCACGATCATGTTCCCGCCCGGCTCCTGGATGGGCAGGCCCGCCCCGATCGCCGCGGCCATGGGCTCCTCGATCAGGTACACCTCGCGCGCGCCCGCCTGCATGGCCGAGTCGCGCACCGCCCGCTTCTCCACCTGGGTGATCCCCGACGGTACGCCGATGACGATGCGCGGGTGCACCAGGGTACGGCGCCGGTGCACCTTGTTGATGAAGTAGTGCAGCATCTTCTCGGTCACGTCGAAGTCGGCGATGACCCCGTCCTTGAGCGGCCGGATCGCCATGATGTTGCCCGGCGTCCGCCCAAGCATGGCCTTGGCCTCGTGGCCCACCGCCAGGACCGAGTGGTCGGCCTGGTGGATGGCGACGATGGAGGGCTCGTTCATGACGATGCCCTCCCCGCGGACGTAGACGAGCGTGTTGGCCGTGCCCAGATCGATGGCCAGGTCGTTCGAGAACAGCCCAGCGAGAAGGCTAATCAGCATAGGCCACCCTTATCAAATAGTCCGTTTGAGACGGGTCGAACTCACGGCTGAGTCTAGCACCCTGAATTTTTCGCAACAAGGAAATCGTAGGCTTTTCGGGAGGATGGACAGCACACACGACAGCCGTTCGGGATCCAGAGACAGGCCCGCGGCAGCGATCGGAAAAACGGGCGGGATTTCGGTCAGTTAGGGAGACTCCGGCCGCGGCCCGGCCGCGGCCGGCGCGATCCGATCCCGGTAGAGGTGGACCGCGGCGCGGATCACTTGCTCGGCGGCGGCTCGCCCCCGGATGCGGTCGACGTCCACCGCTTTGTTCTCGAGAACCTTGTAGTCGAGGAAGAAGCGCTGCATCTCCTTGAGGCGGTGCGGGGGCAGCTCGGCGACGTCCCGGTAGTGGGCGTATTCCGGATCGTCGACGTGGACCGCGATGATCTTGTCGTCCTGGCCCTTGTCGTCGCTCATGGTGAGGACGCCGATGGCGCGGGCCCGCAGGATGCAGAGCGGCACCACCGGCTCCTGGCCGAGCACGAGTACGTCGAGCGGGTCGCCGTCGTCACAGTAGGTCCGGGGCAGGAAGCCGTAGTTGGCCGGGTGGTGGACGGCCGAGTGGAGCACGCGGTCGAGCCAGAGCATGCCCGTCTGCTTGTCGAGCTCGTACTTCACCTTGGAGCCCTTCGGGATCCCGATCACGCAGCGAAAGTCGCGCGTGATGTCTGCCCCCAGCTCCACGTCGTGCCACGCGTTCACGGCCCGAGTATAGCGCCCGGGCCGTGGCGGCGCGCGGCCGCGCCGGCTATCTCGCGCCGATCAGCTTCTCGGACGAGAACACGTAGTCCTGGGCCGCTTTGGGCTTGTGGCACGCGAGCCACGCCCGGGTGTCGGCGGGGCCGGAACGGCCGTCGGCGGTGAACCGCGCGTATTCCCACTCGCCGTTGCGCAGATCGTCGGGATACTCCGCGCCCCACCCGGCGCGCTTCTCCATCACGAAGACCGTGGTCAGGTCGCCGCGGACCAGGCGGCCGTTCCCGTCCCGGAGCGGCTCGCCCCGGTCGTCGGTCCGGGCCGCGTGGATCTCCATGGTGAGGAGCGCGCCGGCGGGCAGCAGCACGAGGCCGAGCGCGAGGGCAGCGATCACTGTCAGAGATCGCATGGGGGGCTCCTCCTGTTGCCCGGAGATCCGGGTTACCCGGAGCTACGGCCGGGAGCCCGGGTGGATCTCCCGGGCTGGCCCGTCGCGGGCTCCATCCGGGATAGTGCTTGACAGGCCCGGGCCGGTCCGCTACGCTGCGGCGCAGGTTGTAGGTCACTCGGTAGTCGGATTCAGAAGTTCGATACCAACGCCGCGAGGACCTCAAGTCCACACGGCGTTTTTGTTTGCCCTCCGCTTCTGGAGGGCACCCCCGTCATGGTGACGGGGAATCACCGAGGCGTTCAACGCCTCACGGAAAGAGGACAGTAGATGGCTCAGGGTAACGTGAAGTGGTTCAACGACGCGAAGGGGTACGGGTTCATTTCCCAGGAGGATGGCGAGGACGTGTTCGTGCATTTCAGCGCCATTCAGGCCCAGGGCTTCAAGAGCCTGGCCGAGGGCGATCGAGTTGAGTTCGAGGTCACCCGGGGGCCGAAGGGTCTCCAGGCCGCGAACGTCCGCAAGGTCTAAGCGTCGCACCCACCGGGCCCCGGATCGCTCCGGGGCTCGGGCCTTTCCCCCCGCCAGAAACAGCCTTGACAGTGCTTCCGCACCTTTGCTAACCTGCGCGCGATTTCAGGACCCTGAAGTGTTGTTTCTCTCGTACGTGAACGAGCCTCGGTTCCAGGGAACGGTAGCGCCGTGAGGGCCTCGGTCCTCTACGGCGCTTTTTTGTTCCCCCCGCTTCCGGGGGGAAACCCCAGCCATGGTGGCGAGGGGCCTAGCGGGCGGTCCATCCCCGCCCAAGAGAGAGGGAACAGACGTATGGCACAGGGCACGGTCAAGTGGTTCAACGACGCGAAGGGGTACGGGTTCATCCAGGTCGAGGGCGGAGAGGATGTCTTCGTCCACTACAGCGCCATTCAGGCCCAGGGCTTCAAGAGCTTGGCCGAGGGCGACAAGGTCGAGTTCGAGGTGACGAAGGGGCCCAAGGGGCTTCAGGCTTCCAACGTTCGGAAGTCGGCGTAAGCGTCGCCGACCACTTGACGGCCCGCCGGGGACCCGGCGGGCCGTTTCTTTCTCCGCTTCGTCCCGGACACAAAAAAAGGGCTCTTCGTCAAGTCGTGTGGGTGATTTTGAGCACATTTTGAGGATGGTGGCACGGTCAGAGCGTCGGCAGCATGCAGGTGAGGATCTTGAGTCGCAGGTACTCTTCGTCGCGGAGCCCGTAGGCGCGACGCTGGAGCACGCGGATCTTGTTGTTCAGCCCCTCGACGAAGCCGAGCGCGACCTTGTTCTCCGGGCGGCAATAGGCCGCGATCCCGTCCCAGTGCCGGTCAATCATCGCGGCGAACTTCTCGTAGGGCTCCAGGCGTTGCCACTTGAGGGCCGCCCGCCAGTGCTCGAAGAAGCGCCGCGCCCAGCCTTCCCGGCGGTAGTCCCAGAGCTGCCCGAACGACTCCTTGAGCAGGTAGGCGGTGTGCAGGCGCTTGTTGGCCGCCAGCAGCGTCTTGAGCGCTCGGCGCCCGTCGAGCGTCAGGTTCTCGCGGTGGGCCAGCAGGGTGTACTTCTGCCCCTTGATGAACCGGCGCTGGCGCCCCGAGACGCGGGCATACTCGCGCTTGCGGACCTGATCGAGGGCGTCGCCCAGATGGCGCAGGACGTGGAACTTGTCGAACAGGATGCTGGCCTGCGGGGCGTGGTGCGCGGTCGAGAGGCGAAAGGGTTTCCACATGTCCATCACCGCGAGCCGCAGCCGGCGCGTCTTCCGGGGCCCGAGCCAAGCGTAGAACTGATCCATGCTCGCCTCGGAGCGATCCGTCCCGCCGAACCAGATCGGCCGGTGCCGGCTGAGGTCGCTGACGACGATGCGGTAGACGTGGCCCTTCTTGATGGAGATCTCGTCGAGGCCGATCACCTGAGGGCCCGGGGTCCCCGCGCGGCGCAGTTGCTCGCGCATGTACTGCTGCTCCAACGCCTTCACGGTGTGCCAGGCGAGATGCAGCTCCTTGGCCACGTCCCGGATCGGCGAGGCCCGACCGCGCCGGCCCACGTAGAAGGCGAAGCGCTTGGTGTAGAAGGGATTGTCGGCCAGGAAGTCGAGCCGTTCCTGCTTCACCGTGCCGCAGCGCCGGCAGGCCACCCGCCGGACCTCGACCTCGAGGTAGATGCGCAGATCCCCGCAGGAGAGATCGCGGACGCGGCGCTGTTTGCGATCGTACCACCCCCGGTGCACGCGCCCGCACGTCCCGCAGGCCGTTTTTTTGACCGGGGCGTGAGCGTGAGCACCCGAGCATACGGGTCCCCGAAGATCCCCACGACCGTCGAGCTCGGTCGGAACCCCGCAAACCGATACGTGTCCCACAGCCGGCGCGGTCGTCGCGGTGTTGGCATGCGCGGATCATGCCCGATTCTTGCGCCACCCCCCCAGCCTTTCCGACCGCTGCCAGAGCGGGTTCCCGCACCCTCAACCCCCTGTTTTCACCCACTCACTTCGACGAAGAGCCAAAAAAAGAGCCCCGACGGATGCTGCGGCGGCAGTGTTGTGCTTCCGCTGCCGTGCCGCCCCGCTGGTGAAAAGCGGGTCCGTCGGGGCCGGTGGTTCCTGGGTCCTCCAGGGCCACCTGCAACTGCTACTTCGGGGCCTTAGGAGGCGACCACCTCACAGATCACCGTAGGGGTACACATCGGCTGGATCACCTCCCTTTCTCGGCGCGGCCCATCTTGGGCCCAGGACCCGCTCACCTCGCTCCGGACGCCGACTCCCGGCGGGAGGCTCGGTCACGCTGCTTCCGGCGAAATTGCCGGAGGGAAACGCTCAAAGGAGCCTGTGTGCGCTCCGACCGATTTCCGGGCCATCGTACATGAGCCCGACCCGGCGGGAAAGCATTTTTCACTTCACGACGATCCGCCCCGCGTTCTTCTCGATCACGCCCTTGCCGACGCCGTCGACCTTCTCCAGATCCTGCGCCTTCTTGAATGGCCCGTGGGCATCCCGGTAGTCGATGATCTTCTGCGCCCCGCCGGGGCCCACGCCCGCGAGCTTCATGAGCTCCGCCTTCGACGCCTCGTTGATGTTGACCCGGCCCTCCGTCTTGGCCTTGGCGGGCTTGTCCTCCGCCATCGCCACACCCCCGCTGAGACACCACATCGCCAGCACCAGCGCACCCAGCCATCGCGTCGTCTTCATCGCCGCTACCCTCCTGGAATCGAGATGAGCTGCTGGCACGATTCCACGCCGCGGGACGCGGGCGGTCAATGCCGACAATTTCAGACGGGCGGATGTATCTAGCGGTCGGCGGAGGAGTCGAGCGTGTCGAGGTAGGCCTGCCACTCCCAGACGAGCAGCGATTGCTTCCGGGTATTGCAGTCCTTGCAGGCGGGCACCATGTTGGCGCGGATCGAGCGGCCACCCCGCACCAGCGGAACCACGTGATCGAGCGTCAGGGCCTTCGCGCCGACCGCGCGCCGGCAGTAGTGGCAGAGGCCCGGCGCGACGCGACGCCGCCACCACGTGGTCTGGCGAAGCTCGCGCGCCCGCGCCTTCTCGCGGCGCAGG
>Ga0080064_1004615_pt1 | contig 17348 bp, 17 predicted proteins | sample Subgrocontami54m_FD_69260 | JGI IMG/M metagenome (GOLD analysis project Ga0080064, IMG submission 69260) | Subsurface groundwater microbial communities from S. Glens Falls, New York, USA - GMW46 contaminated, 5.4 m (SPADES assembly) (version 2) ...
CGAGAGAAGACGAAACGCGGAGTTAGCACAAATTGCTCCCGCCTTGATAGACCTTAGGGATGCAACACCAGATATATCACATCTTAAGTTTATTTTTAAGAGCAAATTTGCAGGTATTGGAACGATGCCAGGTCGAGATTACAATATTAGAGATTTAGGCAGCACAGGTGGATCATTAGCCACGGAGTTTTATTTTGAGCATAGAGGTGAGTTAAAAATTAAAGGTAAGATAGGCAGACATAAAATTGTTTTAAAAGCAAAACAAAGAGATACTCATCGAAATACAACATTTCCGCGGAATGCAGATGCCTTAAATGAATATCGGCAAGTTACAGGTGTGCTTAACGGCGTAGCTCTAGATTTAAAAGATGCATCGGACTTTTGGAGAAAATTTGTTATTGCAAAACAGGAAGAACTTGCGCATAAAGAAAAAGATCGAATAGAAAAAACAAAAAAAGAACTAATTGATAAAAGAGATAAAAGAGCAAGAAGACAAAGAGAAGATCAAGAAGCCGTGGCTCCAGCGGTTGCAAAACTTCTCGATAGCGACAACGGGCCTGATTTAACTAAAACTAGATAAGCTATCGAGTCATCCGACTGCGTGAACAATGACTTCGCCACCTGAAAGGTGAAACATCCTCGCTACCTCGATCTTTCTGCGCTTTTGCTATAATTGATTTCAGAATATTATGAAAAATAATCGGCCATTGGTTGGGGTTTCGATAATTATTAAGAAAGGCGATAGGGTTTTAATTGGAAAAAGGAAAAACGCAGGAGGAAGCGGTACCTGGGGTTTTCCCGGAGGACACTTGGAGTTTCGGGAAAGTTTTAAGGATTGTATTAAACGAGAAGCAATGGAAGAAACCGGAATTAAAATCAAGAACATTAAGTTCCAGACTCTCACCAACGACATCCACCCAAAAGAAAAAACTCACTATGTAACTCTGTTTTTCACTTCTGACTACGATAGCGGAAAAGTAAAAAACATGGAACCGGAAAAATGTGAGGGATGGGAATGGGTTTTATGGAATAAGCTTCCCCACCCTCTTTTTCTTCCGATTAAAAATTTACTTGCGCAAAAATATAATCCTTTTTCCTAGGCTCCCACTTTTGCCGCAATTGCCGCAAGCTTATCCTCAATCCTCTTTAATGCTTCCATTATTTTATCGTGAGGATCATCAGGCCCTCCCACTGGTGGCGGCCCGCCTTGACTCGGCGAGGCAGGCGGAGGCATTCCTCCTCCCGGCATTCCCGGATTCATTGGATCCATAAATTAATCACCCCCTCCAACGTAACATTTAACATTTTATCACCGCAATGCGGGATCCCGACTGGAAACTATCAGCGGGACAATTTACCATTGACCATTTTTATCAATTTTTATCTATTATATAAAACTTGCGGGGGAGCCTCGCCATGGCGGGCGACCTCAGCAAGCTACTCTTCCCTCTTTTTCTCCACATTATAAAATCTTATTCTATCTCCTCTAAAAAGTAAATCTATTTCTCCCGTTGGGCCGTTTCTATGCTTTGCAATTAAAAGTTTTGTTGGAATTACATTACCAATGCTTTCCTCGACTCTATACAAAAACATTACTACGTCTGCGTCCTGTTCGATCGCACCAGACTCCCTTAGATCCGCAAGCTGGGGTTTTTTTTCTCCCCTATGTTCAACTGCACGTGACAATTGGGAAATTGCAACCAGCGGAATTTTTAATTCTCTGGCCAAATTTTTTAGAGACTGAGAAACTATAGAAACTTCCTGAACTCTATTATCATAATGCCTTCCGGGATCGACTAACTGAAGATAGTCTACGATTAAAAGTCCTATATTGTGTTCAAGCTGAAGTCTTCTTGCCCTCGTTCTTATTTCGGCAATTGAAATTCCGGGAGTATCGTCTATGAAGATCGGCGCATCTGCCAAGATCCCCATCGCCTCCGAAAGTTTTGCAAAATCAGATTCCGATAGTTTTCCTGTTTTAAGTCTCCATGCATCAACATCTGCCTGCCCGACTAAAAGTCTGTCTACCATCTCTTCCTGACTCATTTCCAAAGAAAAAATTCCGACAGGAATTTTCTCAACAACCGCAACATGCGAAGAGATATTAGCAACCATTGCGGTTTTTCCTTGTCCGGGACGGGCAGCCAAAATAAGCAAATTAGATGCCTGCATTCCCGAAAGAGTGCTGTCTAAATCTACAAAACCTGTTTTAACTCCTCTAAGTCCCGCTCCTTTTTTGTGAAGCTCATCGATTCTGTCAAAACTTTCTGCAAGCATTTCCTTAAGAGGTAAAAAACCCCGAAGTCCATGCCCTTGAGAAATAGAAAAAATAAAAGACTCTGCTTTATCCAAAAGTTCATCTGCCTCCTTATCTTCCATAAAGCCCATTTCGGTTATTTGCCCGCCCGCTGCAATCATCGATCTCTTTGTCGAATTTTCTTTTATAATCTGGGCGTACTGCTCTACATTTGCCGCAGTCGGAACAGTTTCAAGAAGTGAAGTCAGATAAGAAAAATCAATTTTATCGGAAATCTTATTTTTTTTAAGCTGTGTTGTAAGAGTTAGTATATCGATTGGCTTTCTTGCCTCGTATAAAGAAAGCATGGAATTATAAATAATCCCATTAATATCGCTGTAAAAATCGGAAGGCTTTATAATTTCTGAGACAATACTTATAGCATCCTTGTCTATGAGAATTGCTCCCAAAACGCTTTGTTCTGCCTCTTCATTATGTGGGGGAACCTTAATTCCTGCCATATTTAAAAGATTTTAATCGATGGATTTACTGCAAAAGCACTACCTGCATTTCCAAAGGCAGTTTGTCTGCCGATATGGAAAACTTTTGCGATCTACTGCTCTCTTTTCCTAGCATTTTTAAAGCTTCTTGAGCTTCTTCTCCAAATAATATAACTATGCTGGGAGAAAATCCCGTTACCATTGTGTCCTTAAAATCACAGTCTACATTTAAAATTAAAATATTATAATCTCCTGTTTCCTGGTTCTTTGAAAGTCCGGAAGTTCGGGCAACAAGAACACTTATGTTGTCTATGTTAAACGAGTATAAAAAATTATCATCGGATTTTGTTCCCAAAATTCTTGTACCGGCGACTTCATATTCTCCTGCACCCTTAATTATAACTCTATAATCTGTGACTCTTTCTACCTCTGGCTTCTCTATGTCTTTTAAGAAGACAGCTGCGTCTGCCCCAACTTCTTGAATTTGCGCCGTTGGATCAATTACAAAACTCGAGTTCCTGCCTTTTATTTTAATTGAATCTTTAGAAAGAACCGAAACATCCACAATCATTATCCTATCACAAAAACAATTTTCTTGACAAGAGGGTTTTTTTATCTTATCATTCTTTTTATCTAAAATGAGTAAAGAAAAGGTCGTTCTCTCTTTTATAGCTGTTGTAGTCGGAATATTGGTAACAGGAGTTGCTTTTTATCTTTACCAGGCGACAAAAGCAGTTCCAGCGTCAAAAATTAAAACTATTAAAATTTCCTCCCCAAGCATTACGCCTAAGCCCTCTATTTTTTTAATAATTAAAGACCCCGAGGATGAAAAAGTCGTTGGAAAAAAAGTTGTTACGGTATCGGGCACAACCGCCAAAGACGCGACTATTGTTGTACTATCCCCCGTTGATGAGGATGTCGTGAAGCCGGCGGGAACAGGAGATTTTTCAACAACCATAAACATAGACAGCGGGGAGAACAACATCGAAATTACTGCTATTTCACCAAACGGAGAAGAAACAAGAATTACAAAAACAGTCACTTTCTCAACCGAGGAGTTTTAAAAATATGAAAAAAATTCTTAATATATCAATATCTAGTATCTTAGTATCTTGTCTTTCAATATATCTTTATATCTCAATACCCAACTCATATGCTGCCATTAGTCCTACTCCAACAGAAAGCTTGACCCAACAGCAGATAAACGCATTAACAAATAGAATTGCTTCCCGAGTCGCCCAACTTAAGTTGGTTGAGAAAAGAGGTATAATTGGAAAAGTAACAGATGTTTCAAACACACAGATAACATTAAGCGATAAAGACGGAAATACTCGGTTTATAGATATCGATGAGTTTACAAAATTTATATCCGACTCGAAGTCTTTTGGAATATCCGACATACAAAAGGGGCAAAAAGTAGGAGTCTTAGGCTTATACAATAAGGAATCAAGAAGAATTCTAGCAAGATTTGTAGAAATCCTCCAAATCCCTGATTATATCCATGGAGCAGTTTCTTCAATTGATAGTAAAAACTTTAATCTTGCAGTAGCAACCGGAAACGATAAGCAAATAAATATTGAGGTAGAAACTTCAACTAAGATATTTTCTTTTGATTCGGAAAAATCGCAGCTTATAAAATCCGGATTCTCAAAGATTACAGAAGGAGAAACTATTATTATTATCGGTTTTCCAAATAAAACCAGCTCAAATACGATTAATGCCTCAAAAATAATCCTTTTTCCGAATATCTCAAAGAATCCAAAAATAAAAACATTGATCAAGCCTACAATTACAGAAGCCCCAACCTCTTCTCCTACCCCGAAAATTTCGCCTACAAAGAGAATTTCTTATTGATGAGGAATAAAATAAAAAGCATAAAACTTCTTATAAAAAAATCAGATTTGGATGCGGTTTTGATTTCTTCGGTTTCAAATATTGTCTATCTAACAGACTACTGCGGTTTTTCTTATTTTGAAAGAGAAGCATTCTTGGTAATTACAAACAAAGAAAATTATTTAATAACCGACGGAAGATACTCGGAGGCAGTTTCCGATATTTTAGGTTTTGAACTTTTGGAAGTATCGTCGACTAGACGACTAGAACATATTTTTAAATATTTGTCAGAGGAAAAGAAAATTAAAAAAATAGGTATTGAAGAAAATAACATAACGGTTACAGAAAGTAAAAAACTTAAAAAATACTTTAGGGCAATGCCGGTTCCCGATTTACAAAATTTGAGAATTATAAAAGACGAGGATGAGATTTCCAAAATTGAAAAAGCGTGTAAATTGGGCGATGAGGCTTTTGATTTTATTTTAGGAAAAATAAAAAAAGGAGTAACCGAGCAAGAACTGGCTTTTGAGATTGAATTTTTTATAAAGAGGAAGGGTGCGAATATTTCTTTCCCGCCGATTGTCGCTTTTGGCGCAAACTCCTCAATTCCCCACCACAACACCAGCGACCAAAAACTAAAGACTAACGACCCTGTATTGCTTGATTTCGGTGTAAAATATCAAAATTATTGTTCCGACATGACCCGCACAATATTTTTCGGCAAAGCAGATGAAAAGTTTAAAAAAATGTACAGGACAGTCCTCAATGCCCAACAATTAACAATTGAGCAATTGAACAATTTAACAATTGCTAAAAAACAAATCAAAGCTTCGTATGTAGATAACATTGCCAGAAAACACATAACTGATCAAGGTTTTCCCACCATCCCTCATTCCTTGGGCCATGGAATTGGAATTGAAGTCCATGAACAACCAAGACTTTCTCCAAAAAGTAAAGACATTTTAAAAGAAGGCATGGTGTTCTCAATTGAGCCGGGAATTTATATACAGGGGTACGGCGGGGTAAGAATTGAAGATTTGGTAGTTTTAGAAAAAAATGCCTCACGTCTCCTCACCCATTCCCCAAAACACCTTATTGAGACATAGAGTTTCTCTAATAGATTGACAATTCAATCTCTATTGGATAAAATCAGCCAAAATGATACCGGAAATACGACGACCAGAAAAAGTCTCACATCGAAACGGATTGGAACAGGCAATTGATCGTTATAAACAATCTAAAAAATTTTTAGAACTCTCAGGTAATACTCAGGTTTTCTATAGTCACGACCTTACTCAATTTCAAGAAGAATACTGCCAAGCTCACAATATTTTATCAGTTATTCAACTCACTCCGGAAGATGTTGCTAATTGGCGCGATCAACTAAGACAGGGCGGCTATTCTCCTGCAACGATTAATAGAAAACGTGCAAGTTTATCAGGATTTTTGGAGGAGGCTCAGACTCAAGGAATGATTCGACCGGATTTTAAAAAAAGTCTTCCCAAATATGAATCGGTAGGAAAAAAGCAACCGGGAATTTTGACCGCCGAACAGGCAGATTCATTAATCTCAAAAGCAAAAAATTTGCAGGATGCTTCTTTAATTTTGATTGCCTTAACAACCGGTGCAAGCATAACAGAAATTGTTAATTTAAATGCAGAAGATATTTTAAGAACCGAGGATGGGAATACTGCAATTAGATTTAAGGGCGGTATACGTAAAATTCAAACAAGAACATTACAGATAGATAAAAAAATAGGAAGTAAAATCTCCGAATACATCGAGGACTCAGGGTTAAAACCTGAAGATCCTTTATTTAAGGAGAGGCATAAAGGATCTCGATTAACGCGTAATCTTGTTTGGTTTATGTTAAGAGACTATGGTCGTGAGATCGGAGTTGAAAATCTCAATACGCGTATGCTGCGGGATACTTTTATAGCTAGATTTCCTGGGACAGAACAACAGCTTAATAAAGTACTTGGGAGAACATCGTTTGGCCCCTCTACTCTATTTCCCAAATCATTTCAAACAATGTAATTAGTCCTCTCCTCCCCATTTCCCAAAACACCTTATTGAGATATAATAGAAGAATGAGAAAAATAAAAACACAGACTCTCAAAGGCTTCAGGGACTTTTTGCCAAAAGAAGCGAAAAAAAGACAATGGCTGATAAATACTTTGATATCGGTGTTTGAGTCCTATGGTTTTGAACCGCTTGAGACTCCGGCTTTGGAATATGCGGAATTACTTAAAGACAAATACGGAGAAGAAGAAAAACTAATATATGAATTTGAAACAAAAGGAAAAGATAAAGTAGCTCTTAGATACGATCAAACAGTCCCACTCTCACGTGTTGTAGCTCAATACCAAAACGAATTAGTTTTTCCTTTTAAGCGCTACCAAATCCAAAATGTCTGGAGAGGCGAAAATCCTCAAAAAGGAAGATACCGCGAATTCATTCAATGCGACGCTGATGTTATCGGATCCCCCTCTCCCGCTGCAGATGCAGAAATTTTAAAACTTGTTCTTGATATTTATAAAATATTAGATCTTTCGGTAACTATTAAGATTAATGATTCAGAAAACTTCAAAAATTTGGACAAAAAATATGTTGCGGCAATAGATAAACTTGAAAAAATTGGAGAAAGCCAAGTTCTTTCAGAGATGATAAATAAGGGAATGGCAAGTGAAGATGCAAGAAAAACATTATCGGATTTGCAGAATAAACCTCAAACTCAGAATATTTCTGAAATACTCTCAACCCTTGAGCAAATGGGGGGAGATGCTAACAAAGTAATTTATGAACCAACGCTTGCCCGCGGTTTGGATTATTACACGGGTATGATTTTTGAAACAATCGCTAAAGATAGTCCTTCCTCTCTATGCTCTGGCGGCAGATGGGACAAATTAATTGGGCAGTTTTCCGGGAAAGATATGCCTGCAGTCGGCTTTGGACTTGGATTTGACAGAACAATTGAAGTTCTTGAAGAAAATAATCTTCTTCCCTCACAAGAATCTTCTTCGAAAGTTTTGATTACGATTTTCAATAAAGACCTAAAAGAAAAATCTCTTGAAGTTTATTCATTTTTGAGAAATGTTAATGTAAACTGCGAAATATATTTGGATGAAAATGCGCCTTTCCCTAAACAATTAAAATATGCAGACAAAAAAGGCATCCCATATGTTTTAATAATCGGACCAGAGGAAACAGAAAATAATACCGTAACTTTGAAAAACATGAAAACAGGAGAACAAAGAACAACAAATCTTGAACAGATCATAAAGCAACTAGGCACTAGTGGCTAGCAACTAGTAACTTTTTTTGTTATAATTGTAAAACCATGAAAGCAAATATCCATCCGCAATATTTTGAGAATGCACAGGTTATATGCGCCTGCGGCAATAGATTTAATGTAGGTTCAACCAAAGAAATTATTCATATTGAGCTTTGCAATAAATGCCACCCTTTTTATACCGGCGAGCAAAGATTTGTAGATTCGGCATCAAGAATTCAAAAATTCCAGGATAAGCAAAAAGTTGCCCAAGAACATACTGCAAAAAAAGTTAAAAAGATAGAAGAAAAAAAGCAGAAAGACACAGGCCCCAAGACTCTCCGGGAAATGTTAATGTCGCTGGAATAACTGCAAAGTCACTAGCCACTAGTTGCTAGCCACTAGATTATGGATGACTATAGAAAAGTACAGATTGAAGAGCTTTCCAAAAAAATTGAAGAAGCAAAAATTCTTCTTGCGGATCCAACGATTTCCGAACTTGCGGCAAGAGAAATAGAAGAACTTGAAACTCAAAAAAAAGCTTTAGAGCAGGATCTGTTAAAAAATAATGATGTTGAGGAAGAGTCGCTTGATGATAAAAATGTAATCATGGAAATAAAAGGAGCTGCTGGAGGAGAAGAAGCAAAGCTATGGAGCGAAGAACTCCTTAGAATGTATATAAAATTTGCACAAAAAAACGGATTCAAGGTTGAGCAAGTAGACGATGACGTTATTAAAATTTCCGGGAAAAACCCATTCGGATCTTTCAAATACGAAGCGGGTGTACACAGGGTTCAGCGAACTCCCGCAACAGAAAAACGCGGAAGAGTCCACACATCAACAGCTATTATTTCCATTCTTCCCGATCTTGAAGACATAGATCTTCACATAAACCCCGAAGATATTGAATTTGAAGCCTTTAGAGCCGGAGGACACGGAGGGCAAAATGTAAATAAAGTCTCAACTGCGGTAAGACTTAAACACAAACCAAGCGGAATTGTTGTAACCTGCCGAACAGAACGGTCACAAGGTCAAAACAGAGAAAATGCAATGAAACTCCTTCGGGCAAAACTTTGGGAAATTGAAATTGAAAAACAAAACAAAATAATCGGTGAGCTTAAATCCACCCAGGTCGGAAAAGGAATGAGGGCAGAAAAAATCCGAACATATAATTTCCCCCAAGATAGACTCACAGACCATCGAATCAGTAAATCTTATCATAACCTTCCTGCGATTTTAGGCGGGGAATTGGATAAGCTAATAGAAGATTTAAAAGCCGGGGAAAAGTCAAGCAGCTAAATCCAAAAACTTTATATCTTTATTCCTTAGAGTCTCTATCTTATCTAAATTATTCTCTTCTATTAATTTTGCGATCTGCCGGCCTCCCGCTAAGTGAGGCAATACCACATAGTCGGCTCCTGCTTTATACAAGATCTTTGCCTCGCTTGCATCAAAAGCCATCGCCACCACTTTTGCTTTTCTATTTTTATGTCTTAATTCTTTAAGCACCAATAGATTGTCTTCGAGATCAGGATTCGTTGAAATGACAAGCTTAGCGCTATCTAGCTTTGCTCTTTCCTGAATATCCAAATCCGAAATATCGCCAAACAACCGATGAGCCTTTTTGCTCTCAAGCTTTTTAAGAATTTCGGGATCAAAATCAACTACAACTACCTCTATATCCATATCCTCCAGCGCCGAAAGAATGCTTTGCCCCATTTGATCCCCTCCTATCACAACAACGTGATCCCTAAGGTCGGGCATTTCATCCTGTGATTCGATAAATTGCTGTGTCTTAACAGGCACTAACTCCAAAAAAGAAAGACGGTGATTTAAAAACTTATAGATATTTTTGCTCCCAACTATTAGATATGTTGAAATTGTAAATGTAATAATTGCGCAAAGCGTTATAAGCGATACTACCTCATTTGAGATATGGCCAAGTTTTGCTCCCAAAAAAACAGTAATAAGAGAAAATTCAGAAACTTGACCAAGACTTACTCCGGTTAAAAATGAAGTTCTTTTTTTAAAACCCAAAATCCCCATAATAATCATTACAATAAAAGGCTTAACTGTCAAAACAATAGCAGACAAGGCAATTGCTATTGCCAAGACAGACAAAATATTACCGAATGTCATCTGAATGCCAAGAAGAACAAAAAACAGTATTATAAAAAAATCCTGCAAAATTCTTGCCCGGGCAATAATCTGATAATTTGCAATTGAGTTGGCAAGAGTAAGACCTGCCAAAAATCCTCCTATTTCAACGGAAAACCCGACAGAACTTACTAAGGCAGCCAGTCCAAAAACCCATGCAATACTTGCCAAAAAAAGAGTTTCTGTTGATCGGGCAAGCTTTTCAACAAGTTTTGGAAAAACATTGCTTCCCAAATACCAGACAACTCCAAATAAAATTGCCCCTTTTATAACTATCTGCGCAAATTTAGCGAAGGGTTCTACTGTAACAAGCTGAGGATTAAAACCCGAGAGAAAAATAAGTATGGCAATTGCCAAAAAATCCTGAATAAGAAGCACCCCGATTGCTATTTTTCCATACAAGCTATGGAGCTCTCTTTTCTCAGATATCAGTTTTATAACGATAACCGTTGATGAAAATGTGACTGCGATACCGATATATATTGCGCTTAGTACGTTAAATCCAAAAAGAAGAGAAATTATGTATCCGGCCAAAAAAGAAAGTAAAACCTGAACTCCCGAAACTATAAATGCTACTCTGCCAATTGATGTAAAATCTTTTATCCTAATTTCAAGCCCAAGCGTAAAAAGTAAAAAAGTTATTCCAAGCTGTGCTAAAGTCTGAATAAAATCCGGGTTGCGGATATTCAAAAATCCCAAAGGCCCGATTATGATGCCTGTTAAGATATAAGCCAAGATCGCAGGCTGTTTAAGAAACCGGAAAACAGATGTCAGAACCGCCGCGAGAACAATTATTACCGTTATTTCCAAAAAAATAGGTGCCACAAATAAATATTAACAGATTATTTTGACAATTGACAATGATATAATAAATTGATCATCGGTAGTAGATTCGCCATTTCGAAGTCGAATGCATGAGAAATTCAACGAATGATTCAGGGGGATTCCTTGTTTATCAAGGAGGGGGTGAAATCCCCCGAAGAACGAGTTTAATTTCGAAAGCATGAAGCAAGACTTGGCGAGAGTTTTTGGTACTTTTGTCGATACAAAAGTACAGAACTTATGCTATGAAACTTACATTATTTGATAAAAAACAGGAAGCAAAAGATGTAATGTCTTTTAAGTTTAAGCCCGATGTGCATTTTGACTTTAAACCCGGCCAGTATTTATTTTATACTCTCCCCAATGATGACCCGGATAATCGCGGTGTTACACGCTATTTTACTATATCCTCTTCCCCATTTGAAAAATTTATTATGTTAACCACAAGAATTAGCCTGCCTCCAAGTTCTTTTAAAAAATCTTTGGTTGAAATGAAAATTGGCGGCAGAATTACGGCATCAGGCCCCGACGGCGATTTTATTATTGACTCCGATTTAATCGGAGTTGATGATCCTAAAAAAAACTACATTTTTATTGCAGGAGGAATAGGGATAACGCCTTTTCGCTCAATTCTTCTTCAAATGGATTTTGAAAAGCTTCCCATAAACGTTCAACTTTTATATGCGAATAGGGATGAAGATGTCGTATTTAAAGAGGAATTAGAATCGCTTGCCCAGAGAAATCCTAATTTCAAAATAAAATACTTCATAAGTCCCGATCGCATTGATGAAAAAGCACTCTCAGTTTTCAATTCTCTCGCCTCGCGGCGAAGCGGGCAATTTTCAACTCTCAATTTCTATGTTTCCGGCCCCGAACCATTTGTCGAATCGATTGAAAAAATCCTGAAGGGCTTAGGGGCTGAGCCCCAAAATATAAAACTCGACTTCTTCTCCGGCTACGAAACTAGTGGCTAGTAACTAGTTGCTAGTAGCTAGCCTTGACATCTTCGGTCTTCTCCCCTACCATAGAATTATGGAATCTCAAAATATTCCCTCTGTTAGGGAGAAAAAGAAGTTTAACGGGCTTTTATTTTTGGAAGTTGGTTTAGCTGAAGTATTTTCCGTTATCTTCGTATTAACCCTGATTTTCGCAACTCTTAATTACTTTGGATTTCTTCCCATTTCCGAATCATTCCCCTTTCTTTCCTTTCTTCCGCAAAAACAGACAGTTATACGATCCGGCACGACAGTTAATCCCAATAAGAAGCCTCTACTAAAACCAACGAGTATGCCTATTGTTCCGCAAGCAGTAAAAAAAGATATGCAATCATTTGCCAAGACATACATAAAACCTTCGCTAACTCTCTCCTCATTTGATGTTAAACCTGCTATGTCAGCCACTGGCACAATTCTTGATCCAAATAGATTTGGTGCCTCCTGGCCTATTGAAAACGAAGCAATTATGAATATCTCTGCCAGATATGGACAAAACTTTGCTGCGCAAGACAGATCTGTGCTTGTAACTCTTCCGCAGCCAATAACAAGTCTGGGCAATCTCTCTGCCGAAACTAATGTGGCTAAGTATTTACTTATTCAGGCAAAAGGAACATGGAGTTGCGGCAAAGAGATGACTCAGGGAAAAGAGTTTACCAGCTGCACTAATTTTTGGATAGACACACAAGGTGTTAAAAAAGAGATAGGTATAATAAGCTTTCTGTCTATTCTCAATAACCAAAATGCCTCAATTGCTTTCTGCGAACGATATCCCCAAAGTCCTACGTATACCTGGAAAAGCTGTTACTCCCAAAAATAAAAACCCAAGTGGCCTTTTAGTCTCGCGACCTGGAAGGCTTCGGCCGTGAGCCCAGCCGAATCGGCAAAACCACTTCGGACGTACTGAATTCTCTTAAAAGAAAAGTCTTACCGATCTAGTCAGCCAGAGCTGAATGTTGCAAATTTGGTAACAGTAGGTATATACTGATGCTGATAAATTTGGTAGTTGTATAATGAAATCTAAAGCGACCATAAATAGAAAAACCAACGAGACAAATATAAAAATTTCTTTAAACATTGACGGTACGGGAAAAAGAGAAATAGAAACCCCAGTAGGTTTTCTCAATCATATGCTTGATCTTTTTGCAAAGCACGGCTTATTCGATTTATCTATAAAAGCTACCGGAGACATGCACATAGACGAACACCATACGGTTGAAGATATAGGCATTGTGCTCGGAGAAGCATTTGCAAAAGCATTGGGAGATAAAAGAGGTATTGTACGCTATGGCTTTTTCATTTTACCAATGGACGAGGCTTTAGCAACAGTGGCTATAGATTTTGCGGGACGCTACTCGTTTCAATTTAGCTGTCCGTTTACAAGAGAAAAGGTTGGTGATTTAAGCACCGAACTGGTTTTGCATTTTTGGGATGCTTTTGCTCAAAATGCGAAAGTTAACTTACACATTAGAGTTGAAAACGGGACAAACGAACATCATAAAATTGAGGGGATCTTTAAAGCTGCAGCTCGCGCAATCCGCATGGCATGCGAGATAGATCCACGAGCGAAGAAAGAGATTCCTTCAACCAAAGGAAGGCTATAACTCTTGCGTTATTTGTTCTCTAAGATAGGAAAGCATAGGCAGACCTTTCAGTTCCGCAAGCATTATTGTTAACGGCAATAAACTCTGTCCTCTTCCATCATCTTGCTCAAGAAGTCTTAATATATTAGTTGTCAATAGCGCACAGCCTGCGAGCGCATATTTTATTCTTTCATGCTCGTTCTTTACGTCAATTCCTGTTTGTTTCGATCTTTGAAATAAAGGTAAAATACGAAGATCAATTATTTGTTTTGCAAGAGCCTCATGCACGTGATTAAGCACCGAATTTTCAAAAGGGATATCTACATGTATAATATTTCTGTTTCTCTCCCAGTTGTATGAAACGTTCCCAATTTTGGGATCGTAGTACATACCGCCCATAGGCAGAATACAACTGTGAGCTAATGCTTTTACGTTTGAAAGGCTTGCCGGATTCCAGCCGGCAAAAGCAGGATCAAATATAATTGCCTCCCCCCCTTCCCTATCCATAAAAATATTTCCTGAGTGATCGTCTCCGTGAGATATGCATACTAAAGCCTTCGGTTCCTGATCAAAAGATAAATATCTCCTTGCATTTTCAACAACTTCGGCAAGCGTAATGTTATAAGGATCTCCATTTATAACCCACTTGCTTTCAAGAAGCTCCTGCCAGGTTATGTATTCATCTTCTCCTGGCAAACCAAATCTTGTACCATGCCTATACCACGTATCAATACGGCTCCCCTTTCTAAATCTTTCAAGAAAAAGTGTTTGCACGGGAGAACGAACTGCTTCTTTGGAATCTATTAGCTTTGAGTTATTCACCATTGCCTCCCCAACCTGTTTATTAAGTTGGGAAAAAATATCTAAATCACTTAAAGCTATGAGGTTCTTTCCTTTGTCGTAAGAGTCTTTAAACAAATCAAACAGTGTTTTTTCTTCAATTCTAGGATAGACAAGAAGAGGATATTCTCTTGAGCCGCTGGACATAAGCGGCACTAGCACAGGCCACCCATATCTCGCCAGAAGATTTGCTTGGGAATACTCATTTTCCGCTCCTAAAACACTTGTGCTCTGAGTATCGGACTCTATATGTATTTTTACGAAAGCAGGCAAGTATTTACCATCTCTTGCTGCTATATCAACATATGCACAAACAGAATTAAGAGATGCAGCGGTCGAAATTGGCTCGACGCTTCTAATATTTGCGCCCGGGAGGGCTTTCTCAATGTATTCCTTAAAAACAGCCGCTTTATAAGCGGGGTCAACCTCCTCATTGCTTTTTCCACCAATAGTTATTGCAATAAGCTTTTCTTTCATTTCGGATAAATTTATTCCCATAAGACGGATGGAACGTCTTCCTATTGCAATCTCTGCTTAACTGAATTCCAGTGAGCATCCAATCCTTCTACTTGAGAAAGAGTTTCTATAATAGGAGCAAGGCTTCTAAGACCCTCTTCTGTTACAAGCTGTACTTCAGACAGTTTCATATAGGTTTCCACGCCAACGGGCGAAAACATTTTTGCCCCTCCGCCTGTCGGCAATACATGATTGGCTCCCGATGCATAATCGCCTATTGCTTTTGAAGCCCATTTCCCTAAAAAAATAGACCCGGCATTAGTAATTCTCCCAACTAAACTTTCAGGATTCTTCGTCATAATTTCTAAGTGCTCAGGTGCGTATTCGTTTGCAAATCTTATCGCCTCTTCCTCGTTTGAAACCAGAATTATTGCGCTATACCCTGCCAGGGATTGTTTAATAATGCCTTGTCTTGTGAGAGATAAAAGCTGCCGGTCGATTTCTTTTTGTGTTTCTTGCGCAATCTTTCTGCTCCATGTAACCAATACTCCGGCTGCATTAGGACTATGTTCGGCAGCGGATAAGATGTCGGCGGCGCAATAAGCGGGGTTTGCTTCTTCATCCGCAAGAATGACGACTTCGGAAGGTCCGGCCGGCATGTCAATGCCAACATCCCCAAAAACTGATATTTTGGCTGCAGTTACATACTCATTTCCCGGACCAACAATTTTATCTACCGGTTTTATAGTTTCAGTTCCATAGGCAAGCGCTGCGATGGCGGCCACGCCTCCAATTCTATATAACTCATCTACTCCAGCTTCTTTTGCGGCAACAATAACCTCGTAGTTTTTTCTCCTCGGAGGAGTAACTCCCACAATTCTTTTTACTCCAGCAAGTTTTGCAGGCACCGCTAAGGTCTGCATTACTGTTGGATAGGGCGCAGTTCCTCCCGGAACATATAATCCGGCCGATTCAATTGGCGTTCTTTTCTGCCCTAGCCTAACGCCTGGAATTGTTTCGACTTCCCACTGCATGTTAATGCTTGCCAGTTGCGCTTCATGGAACTTCCTTGAAATCTCAATCTGCCTTCTTATCATTTCTAAAACAACTGGGTCTGTTTTCGCATAAGCTTCCTCTATATCAGCTTGTGAAACTCGAAGGCTTTCCGGGGTCAATTTAACTTTATCGAATTCTTCTATATATTCAATAACTGCATCATCTCCTCGTTTACGTACATCTTCAATAATGGGAAGGACTTCCGGCAACACTTCTCTGATATCTCTACCTGCACGGCGCATTATCCTTTCTCTATCCTGGGCGTTCATTGTCCCAAGTTCATAAATGTGTATTCCAAACGGTCTAATTTCACCTTGATTTATTTCACTACTCATACATTAAACCTCCAAACTGCCATCTTCATTTCTGCTTTGAACATCAAAAGAAAATTGAATTATTCCTTCGTTCGTACGAGTATTAGTGTCAATATAGATACCTTCCTCTTGCGCCAAACGCACGAGCGCCCTATGTTTTTCAAGACTTACACCATGCACCCCAATCGCTGAGAGCTCAACATTAACACCTCTATCCTCAAGAATCTTTTTTGCATTAATAAACGCTCTTATTCCGGAGGGAGAATCTTCTACAACTACAATCTTTAGATTCGCTTTATTTCCAGTAAAAGGTTGGACTTCCTCAGGCACAATACCTGTTTGTCCCCATTCGTAAGCGTCCATTAAGACCTGCATGTCTGTCTTTCCGCGAAGGCCCGAGAGAATGGTGGCAAGAGCTTGGGTAGGATTTGGCTTGGTTAAGCTTTCTGTAGTAACCCTGTTTCTTCTTGCCAACCACTCCATTGATCCCATGCTGACTACTCCGATGGAGTTCACTCGGCTTCTATCGACGGCAAGTTCTGCCTCTGGTGCGTATCCATCGCCAGGTTTTCTTTTGGCGTCATACGGCGGCAAACCCGGTCTTGCGGTATAAATAACAACCATGCCACCCCCTTGTGAAATTCTCCCAATCTCCCTTCTTCCATTATCGTCAATTAGCGATTTGTCCATTGTTTTAATTAGAGAATCTACTGCTCCTGTCTGACTTGGCTTACTATAGGTTTCCTCAAAAGTCTCTTTTCCTAATACAAACTCTTGAAAAATGCTAGTAATTTCATTTTTGAACGGGTCTCGAGTCCTAGACAGGGTTTTTGAGATGTCTTCCATATTCTTGACACTTATGTCCCTATAGGTTTTAATAATCCATTTTAAAATTACATCAGGGGGATGACTTTGGGGACCCGAATCTGTTCGAAAAGCTTCCAATGCTTCTCCATTGGAAACATCTATGCCTGCTTTTCTTAGCTTCATGAGAGAAACAATAATTGCCGAAACGTCCCAAGGGTCATGTATTCCTTCTGCTTCAAAGTGGCTCATGTTACGACCGGGAATTTTATTTCTGTCGTCAATCAAAAAGTCTGCCGGATTAACACCTATTTGTTCTGCAAAGAAAGAAATTGTTGAACGGACTGCCTGTCTATAGGCCACTGGATTAATTAAAACACCATCTACGTCCACGGCTATAATCGTATGCTCAAAAGGCCTTGGCTCAAGCTCTCTTGCTCCGCCCTCATTTCCTCCATTGTATGGTCGTATTGCTTCCGAATTT
>Ga0080064_1004616_pt1 | contig 17346 bp, 17 predicted proteins | sample Subgrocontami54m_FD_69260 | JGI IMG/M metagenome (GOLD analysis project Ga0080064, IMG submission 69260) | Subsurface groundwater microbial communities from S. Glens Falls, New York, USA - GMW46 contaminated, 5.4 m (SPADES assembly) (version 2) ...
GGCCCGCTCGAACATCGCCGAGCCGATGCCGCGGCGGCGATAGCCCTCCAGCACGCTCACGCCGAGCTCCGCAACGCCGTCCTGGACCGCGACGTGCGCCGCGCCCCCGAGGCTCAGCTCGTCGGTGAAGTAGCCGAACACGGCATCGCGGTCGAAATCGATGCGCGCGACGTAGTCGCGAATGGTCGCATCCGGGGCGACGGTGCCGAAGCGGAGCCTGCGGTCATCCGCCGAGAGCGACAGCAGGTGCGCGGTCAGCGCCTCACGGTTCGCGGGGGAGAGGCTCTTGGTGCAGGCGATCACAAGCAATCCTTTCGCCCGGGCGCGTCTTAGCGCAGACCGGAGGCGATATGCTCGGAGCCGCCCAGCTTCTTGCGCGCCGGCTTGGCGGAACGCCCCGCGATCGCCGCGCGGACGTACTCGGCGGCGCGCCAGGCTGCGTCGATGACCGCCTCGGACATGCGCACCTGGTTCTTCGCGATCTCGCGGTTCGGTTCGGTCATGCGCACGCTGTCCAGCCACTCGAGCATGCTCGAAGTCGTCCGTGAGGCCTTGTTGATCGATTCCATGATGATATCTCCTTGATTCCTAATATGGTGCCATGCAGCACGAAATTCAACCCGGTAAAAAGACCTGTAATTCAACATTATTTCACCTAAATTGGACCTGGACGGGCCAGATTAGTTGCACTGCAACATAGACCGGCCCCGCCGTCCGGGTCCAGAAATGAGAAAGGCGGCCTGAAGCCGCCTTTGAAGGGCTGGGCGCGGGCGCGCTAGCGGTGCTGGCGCAGCTTCCTGATCGCGGCGAGCTGCGCGGCGGCCTCGGCCAGCTCGGCCGCGGCCTTGGCGTATTCCAGCTTCGAGGTGCGGTTCTGCAGCGCCTCCTGGGCGCGCTTGTGCGCCTCGGCGGCCTTGGCTTCGTCCAGGTCGTGGCCGCGGATCGCGGTGTCGGCGAGCACGGTGATCACGTTGGGCTGCACTTCGAGCACACCGCCGTTCACGAAGATGAGCTCCTCGGCCTCCTGGCCGGGCAGCTTGATGCGCACCGAGCCGGGCTTGATGCGGGTGATGAGCGGCGTGTGCCGGGGATAGATGCCCAGCTCGCCCGCCTCGCCCGGAAGCACGACGAATTCCGCCTCGCCGGAGAAGATCGACTCCTCGGCGCTGACGACGTCTACGTGGATGGTGTTGGCCATGGGTTCAGATTACTGAAGTGTCTTCGCTTTTTCGAAGGCTTCCTCGATCGCGCCGACCATGTAGAAGGCCTGCTCGGGCAGCGCGTCGCATTCGCCGCCGACGATCATCTTGAAGCCCTTGATCGTCTCCTTGAGCGGCACGTACTTGCCGGGCTGGCCGGTGAAGTTCTGCGCCACGGTGAACGGCTGCGACAGGAAGCGCTGGATCTTGCGCGCGCGGGCGACGACGAGCTTGTCCTCGGGGGAGAGCTCGTCCATGCCCAGGATCGCGATGATGTCGCGCAGCTCCTTGTAGCGCTGCAGCGTGGCCTGCACCAGGCGCGTGGTGTCGTAGTGGTCCTCGCCGATCACGTTCGGGTCGACCTGGCGCGAGGTCGAGTCGAGCGGGTCCACCGCGGGGTAGATGCCGAGCGAGGCGATGTCGCGCGAGAGCACCACGGTCGCGTCCAGGTGGCCGAAGGTGGTCGCGGGCGAGGGGTCGGTCAGGTCGTCCGCCGGCACGTAGATCGCCTGGATCGAGGTGATCGAGCCGGTCTTGGTGGAGGTGATGCGCTCCTGCAGCCGGCCCATTTCCTCGGCCAGCGTCGGCTGGTAGCCCACCGCCGATGGCATGCGGCCGAGCAGCGCCGAGACTTCCACGCCGGCGAGCGTGAAGCGGTAGATGTTGTCGATGAACAGCAGCACGTCGCGGCCTTCGTCGCGGAAGTATTCGGCCATGGTGAGGCCGGTCAGGCCCACGCGCAGGCGGTTGCCCGGCGGCTCGTTCATCTGGCCGTACACGAGCGCCACCTTGTCCAGCACGCCCGCGTCCTTCATCTCGTGGTAGAAGTCGTTGCCCTCGCGGGTGCGCTCGCCGACGCCGGCGAACACCGAGTAGCCGCCGTAGGCCTTGGCGATGTTGTTGATGAGCTCCATCATGTTGACGGTCTTGCCCACGCCGGCGCCGCCGAACAGGCCCACCTTGCCGCCCTTGGCGAAGGGGCACACGAGATCGATCACCTTGATGCCGGTCTCGAGCAGCTCCTGCGAGGGCGCGAGCTCTTCGTAGCCCGGCGCCTTGCGGTGGATCGACATCGACTTCTCGGCGCCGATGGGGCCCATTTCGTCGATCGGGCGGCCGAGCACGTCCACGATGCGGCCGAGGGTCTTCGCGCCCACGGGCACCGTGATCGGCGCGCCGGTGTTCACCACCTGCATGCCGCGGCGGATGCCGTCGGTCGAGCCCAGCGCGATGGTGCGCACCACGCCGTCGCCGAGCTGCTGCTGCACCTCGAGCGTCAGGCCGATGTCGTCCATCTTGAGCGCATCATAGACCCGGGGCATCCCCTCGCGGGCGAATTCGACGTCGATCACCGCGCCGATGCACTGGACGATAGTTCCTTGGTTCATGGTCGTTTCCTAAGCGTTCAATTCGATTTCGTTAGACCGCGGCGGCCCCACCGACGATCTCCGAGAGCTCCTTGGTGATCGCCGCCTGGCGCGACTTGTTGTAGATCAGGGTCAGCTCGTCGATGACGCTGGCCGCGTTGTCCGAGGCGGCTTTCATCGCCACCATGCGCGCCGACTGCTCCGAGGCGAGGTTCTCGGCCAACGCCTGGTAGATCAGCGCCTCGATGTAGCGGGTGAGCACGTCGTCGAGGACGATCTTCGCGTCGGGCTCGTAGAGGTAATCCCAGGTGCCGGTGGGGGCGCCCAGCCGCTCGCCCGAGAGCGGCAGCAACTGCTCCATCACCGGCTCCTGCTTCATGGTGTTGATGAACTTGGTGTAGTAGATCACCAGCCGGTCGAAGCGGTCCGTCATGTAGCCGTCGAGCATGACCTTGATGGTGCCGATCAGCTTCTCCAGTTGCGGGGTGTCGCCCAGCGCGGTCACGTGCGAGACGACGTTCGCGCCCAGGCGCTGCATGAAGCCCAGGCCCTTGTTGCCGATGCAGCAGACGTCGAAGGACTCGTCCTGCGCTTCCCACTCCTTCATATTGGCAAGGGCGAGCCGCAGGATGTTGGTGTTCATGCCGCCGCACAGGCCCTTGTCGGTGGTGACGACGATGATGCCCACGCGGTTGATGGTGTCGCGCGCGACCAGGAACGGGTGCGCGTATTCGGGGTTGGCGTGGGAGAGGTGGGCCGCGATGTTGCGGATCTTCTCGCCGTAGGGGCGCGTGCGGCGCATGCGTTCCTGCGCCTTGCGCATCTTGGACGCCGCGACCATCTCCATCGCCTTGGTGATCTTGCGCGTGTTCTGCACGCTCTTGATCTTGGTCCGGATTTCTTTGCTGCCTGGCATCAGTGTGTCCTCTTTGTCATTCCGAGGAGCCGCAGGCGACGAGGAATCTGCTTTTCTGCCGTGTTACGAAAAAGCAGATCCCTCGCTGCGCTCGGGATGACAATGTCAGTACGTCCCGTCCTTCTTCCAGTGCTTGACCGCCTCCATGAGCGCGGCTTCGTCGTCCTTGGACAGGTCCTTGGTGCTCTCGATGCGGTCCACGAGGGCGGCGTACTTCTCCTTGACGAAGTCGCGCATCGAGCGCTCGGCCGAGAGCGCCTTCTTGACGTCGATGTCGTCGAAGAAGCCGTTGTTGACGGAGAACAGCGTGAGCGCGATCTCCCAGACCTGCAGCGGCTGGTACTGCGGCTGCTTCATCAGCTCGGTGACCATGCGCCCGCGCTCGAGCTGCTTGCGGGTGGCTTCGTCGAGGTCCGAGGCGAACTGCGCGAAGGCCGCGAGCTCGCGGTACTGGGCGAGCGCGAGGCGCACGCCGCCGCCGAGCTTCTTGATGACCTTGGTCTGCGCCGCCCCGCCCACCCGCGACACCGAGATGCCCGCGTTGATGGCCGGGCGGATGCCGGCGTTGAAGAGGTCCGTTTCGAGGAAGATCTGGCCGTCGGTGATCGAGATGACATTGGTCGGCACGAACGCGGTCACGTCGCCCGCCTGGGTCTCGATCACGGGCAACGCGGTGAGGGAACCCGTCTTGCCCTTCACCGCACCCTTGGTGTAGCGCTCGACGTACTCCTCGTTCACGCGCGCGGCGCGCTCGAGGAGGCGCGAGTGCAGGTAGAACACGTCGCCCGGATAGGCTTCGCGGCCCGGCGGCCGGCGCAGGAGCAGCGAGATCTGGCGGTAGGCCCAGGCCTGCTTGGTCAAGTCGTCGTAGATGATGAGCGCGTCCTGGCCGCGGTCGCGGAAGTATTCGCCCATGGTGCAGCCCGAGTAGGGCGCGATGTACTGCATCGCCGCGGAGTCCGAGGCGGTGGCGGCGACCACGATGGTGTAGGCGAGCGCGCCGTGCTCCTCGAGCTTGCGCACGACGTTCTTCACCGTCGAGGCCTTCTGGCCGATCGCGACGTAGACGCAGATCAGATCCTTGCCCTTCTGGTTGATGATCGTGTCGATCGCCACCGCGGTCTTGCCGGTCTGGCGATCGCCGATGATGAGTTCGCGCTGGCCGCGCCCGATCGGCACCATGGAGTCGATGGCCTTCAGGCCCGTCTGCACGGGCGTCGAGACCGAGCGGCGCCAGATCACGCCGGGAGCGACTTTCTCGATGACGTCGGTTTCCTTCGCGTTGACCGGGCCCTTGCCGTCGATCGGCTGGCCGAGCGCGTCGACCACGCGGCCGATCAGCGCGGTGCCCACCGGCACCTCGAGAATGCGGCCGGTGCACTTGACCGTGTCGCCCTCGGTGATGTGCTCGTATTCGCCCAGCACCACCGCGCCGACCGAGTCGCGCTCGAGGTTGAGGGCGAGGCCGAAGGTGTTCTTCGGGAACTCGAGCATCTCGCCCGCCATCACGTCCGAGAGGCCGTGGACGCGGCAGATGCCGTCGGTGACCGACACGACCGTGCCCTGGGTGCGCACGTCGGCCGACAGAGCGAGGCTCTGGATCTTGCTCTTGATCAGATCGCTGATTTCGGAGGGCTTGAGCTGTTGCATGTGGGTTCCTCGAATTTAATCCTGTATCGGCTAGCTCTTCAGCGCCACGGCCATCGACGCGAGCTTGCCACGCACCGAGCCGTCGATCACCTCGTCCCCGACCTGAACGCAGATGCCGCCGATCAATTCCGGATCGACGCCGACCACGGGCTGGATCTTGCGCTTGAATCGCTTCTCGAGGTCGGAGACCAGCGCGGCAAGCGCTTCGCCCTCGAGCGGGAAGGCCGAGGCGATTCTCGCCTCGACCACGCCCTCGCGCTCGTTCTTCAGGGCCTCGAAGTGGTCGCGGATCTCGGGCAGCGCAGCCAGGCGCCGGTTCACGATCAGCACGCGCACGAGGTTCTGGCTCTCGGCGAACAGCGCCTCGCCCGCGAGCGCGGCAAACAGGCCGTAGAGCTGCTCGGCGCTGAGCTTGGGGTTGCCCATGGCCTCGAGCATGTCCGGGTGCGCGGCGATGACGGCGATGCGTTCGAGCGTCGCGGCCCATTGGTCCAGGGTGCCGGCGGCATCGGCGAGCTGGAACACCGCCTCGGCGTAGGGTCGCGCGATGGTGACGGTCTCGGCCATGGCGCTAGCGCAGCTCCTGTCGCAGTTGGGCGAGCAGGTCGGCGTGGGCCTGGGCGTTGATTTCGCGGCGCAGGATCTTCTCGGCGCCGGCCACGGCGAGCTGGGCGACGTGGTCGCGCAGGGCGTCCTTGGCGCGCTGGACCTCGCTCTCGATCTCGGCCTTGGCGGCGACGATCAAGCGATCGCCCTCCTCCTTGGACGCGGTCTTGGCCTCGTCGATCAGCACCGCGCCGCGCTTCTCGGCCTGCGCGAGGATTTCCTGCGCATGCGCCCGGGCTTCGCTCTCGAGCTGCCGGATGCGCACTTCTGCTTCCTTGAGCGTCATGTTGCCGCGCTCGGCCGCGGCCAGGCCGTCGGCGATGCGCTTGGCGCGATCGTCCAGTGCCCTTCTCATGGGCGGCCACACGAATCTCATCGTGAACCAGCCAAAGATGAAGAACACCAGCATCTGTGCGATGAAAGTGGCGTTCAAATTCATGGTGTGCCTCCCCGACTTCAGTGGGACCGGGTCACGCGCGGCGGCTTCGGCCGCGCAACCCGTCCGGGACCGTCAGTACGGTTTCAGCCGGCGAACGGGTTGGCGAAGGCGAACATCATGGCGATACCGACGCCAATCAGGAACGCCGCGTCGATCAGGCCCGCGAGCAGGAACATCTTGGTCTGCAGCGAGTTCATGAGCTCGGGCTGGCGCGCCGAGGCCTCGATGAACTTGCCGCCCATGAGGCCGATGCCGATGCAGGCCCCGACTGCGCCGAGGCCGATGATCAGGCCGCAGGCCAGAGCAACGAGAGCAACGTTAGTCATGACAACTCCTTCTTAGTGTTGATGGTTGATAACGAATCGAGGGAATCAATGGCCTTCGTGCGCCTGCCCGACGTACACGAGCGTCAACATCATGAAGATGAAGGCTTGCAGCAAGACTATCAAGATGTGGAAGATCGCCCACATGGTGCCGGCAACGAGCTGCAGCCCGAAGCCCCACCAGGTGGCGGTGGCGCCCAGCAGCGCGATCAGCATGAACAACAGCTCGCCCGCGTACATGTTGCCGAACAGCCGCATGCCGAGCGAGACGGTCTTGGCGGCGTATTCGATCAGGTTGAGCAGCAGGTTGAACGGATAGAGCCAGATCTTGTTGCCGAAGGGGGCGCAGAACAGCTCGTGGATGAAGCCCCCGAGGTGCTTGATCTTGATGTTGTAGTAGAGCATCAGCGCGAGCACGCCGAACGCCATGCCGATGGTGCCGTTCAGGTCGGCGGTGGGCACGATGCGGTGGGCATGGATGTAGTGGTCGAGGCCCACCCAGGCGAGGATCTTGCCCGGCAGGTCGACGGGCAGGAAGTCGAGCGAGTTCATCAGGGTGACCCAGATGAACACCGTCAGCGCGAGCGGCGCGACGAACAGGCGCGATTCCGCGCTGTGGATGATCGCCTTGGCCTGGTCGTCCACCATCTCGACCAGCCACTCGACCGCGGCCTGAAAGCGCCCGGGCACGCCGGGAGTGGCGCTCTTCGCGGCCCGCCACAGGAAGTAGCAGGTGATCACGCCCATCAGCACCGCCCAGAAGAGCGTATCGACGTTCAGCACGGAGAGGTCGATGATCGACTTCTGCGGCTTGGTGTTCAGGTGCCCCAGGTGGTGGACGATGTATTCGGAGGCGGTGGGGGCGTGTTCGGCTGAGGACATAAGTTTCGTCAGGTAATCAGAAAAGCCAAGAAATATCCCTGTATAGCGGCGATAAAGCCCAGCAGCAGCGCCAGCGCGTCGATACCCCCGAAACGCGAGTACACCAGCGCAAACAACGCCGCCACCAGCACAACCTTGATGAGCTCGCCAAAAACGAAGGCGATCCCGAAAGCCTGACTCGAGTGCTTCGCCGCCCGCCACAGCTTGAACGCGAACAGCGCGGAGGGTCCGACGCACACCGCGCCGCCCACCAGCGCCCAGCCGCCGGCGCTAAGACCCCAGATCAGTGCTGCAATCACCGCGGCCGCCAGCGACAACGCGACCTGCAGGGCGAGAATTCGTTTGGCCTGCCGCCAGATCAGCGTCGCGCTTTCGAGCGGCGTCACGTCAAGGGGCCTCGGCTCAAAAGTCCTCGATTATAGAAGACAATGGCCTCATTAGCCAAGCCTGAACAGTGTTCCGTGCAGGTCGAAACGCCTTTGAAAGGCATGAAAAAATCGCCGCGCGCACGGCCTTGATTTCGATCAAAGTGGAGCCTCGGGATTCGTGCGAAACGGGCCGACCGATGCCGTTTCCGCCGGGTTGCCGGTAGTTTCCGGTCCGCGCGACCGCGGGCGGGCCACAACGGGAGGAAGCACATCGTGGACGAGGAATTCGGATGGCTGGCGGAGCAGGGCCTGGAGCGCCTGCTCGAGTTCCTGACCGCGCTCGGCATCGGCCTGTTGATCGGCCTCGAGCGCGAGCGCAATCCGACCGCGAAGGCGGGGCTGCGCACCTTCGCGCTGGTGGCGCTGTTCGGGGCGGCGAGCGCGGTCCTCGCCGAGACCTTCGATTCCCCCGCCCTGATCGCGGCGGGTGCGGCCGCCGTGGCGCTGATGATGATCGCCGCCTATCTGCGCGACGAAAAGCCCTCGAACGACCCCGGCACGACCACCGTCGCCGCGGTGATGCTGTGCTACGCGCTCGCGGCGATGACCATGTCGGGATACGCGCGGATCGCCGTGATGCTGGCCATCGCTGCGACCATCCTGCTCTACTTCAAGGCCGAGCTGCGCGGCATCGCGCAGCGGCTGGAACGGCGCGACCTCATCTCGATGCTGCAGTTCGCGGTGGTCGCCTTCATCGTCCTGCCGCTGCTGCCGGACCGCGCCTACGGCCCCTACGCGGCCCTCAATCCGCGGCAAGTGTGGCTCATGGTGGTGCTGATCAGCGGCGTTTCGCTGGCCGGCTACGTCGCCCTGCGCATGGTCGGGCGCGAGTACGGCGCGGCCCTGCTGGGCATATTCGGCGGCCTGGTGTCGAGCACGGCCACCACGCTTTCCTACTCGCGCTACGCGCGCTCCGGAACGCAGTTCCTGAGCCTCGCGGCGACCGTGATCGTGATCGCCAACCTGACCCTGCTCGCACGGCTCGCGCTGCTCACGGCGGCGGTGTCGCCGACCTTGCTCGGGACCCTCGGCCCGGTGCTCGCCTGCGGGCTGGCGCCGGGACTGATCGCCTTGGTCGTCTGGATTCGGGGCCGGAAAGAAGAGCAGGCACTCACTATGCCCGAGGTGACAAACCCCACTGAGCTGCGCACGGCGCTCGCGTTCGCCGCGCTGTACGCCGTCATCCTGCTCCTCGCCGCGTGGTTGAACGACCTGTTCGGCTCGCGGGGTGTCTACGCGGTCGCGCTGATTTCCGGCCTGACCGACGTGGACGCGGCCGCGCTCTCCAGCCTGCGCCTGCTCAACCTCGGCGCGCTCTCGGAGGCGCAATCGACTACCAGCATCGTACTGGCCGTGGTCTCCAACATCGTCTTCAAGCTCGTCCTGGTGCTCGTCGCGGGCGGCCGGCAACTGTTCGCGCGCTGCCTTGCGCTGATGGCGCTGGTCGCCGCCGGGCTGGGCGCGGGACTCGCGCTGTTCACGTAGGCGAGCCGAGCAGGCGGGTGATCATGCCGTCCGGAAGGGGTTTGCGCCGGATTTGACCCCTGTCAGTCCGCGACGGCGCGCGCGGACCCAGAATGCTCGGATGGCGCAGTCCCTCGACCTGGAGTACGCCCACGCGTTGCCGGCGGGCGAAGTGCTGGCGCGCCTGGGGACCGATCCGGAGCGCGGGCTCGCCGCCCCTGAGGCTCAGGAACGGCTGCTCCGCCTCGGGCGCAACGAGCTTCCCTCCGACCCGCCCGTGCCGCCTTGGCGACGATTCGTTGCCCAACTGGAGAGTCCGCTCGTGCTGCTGTTGCTCGCGGCTGCAGCGATCTCGCTAGCGGCATGGTGGTTCGATCGCGCCGCGCACCTGCCTTACGACACGCTCGCCATCCTTGCCATCGTGGTCGCAAACGCGATCCTCGGCTTCACGCAGGAGAGGCGGGCGGAACGGGCGGCGGCAGGCCTCAGGAGGATGACGGCCGCGACGGCGCTGGTCGTACGCGACGGCGAGCGCCGCAGCGTTCCCGCGAGCGAGGTGGTGCCCGGCGACCTGCTCGCGATCGAGGCAGGCGCGACGATTCCTGCCGATGCGCGGGTAATCCGGTCAGTCTCCCTGCAGACCACCGAAGCGGCGCTCACCGGGGAGAGCACGCCGGTGGACAAGGGCGTCGATCCGATCGGCGCCGACGCCGTGGTCGCCGACCGCAGCAACATGCTCTTCTGCGGCACTTCGGCGAGCTACGGCCGGGGACTCGCCGTGGTCACCGCGACCGGCGCGCGTGCCGAAATCGGCAGGATCGCCGGGCTGCTCGCGCTGACCCGGAGCGAACCGACGCCGCTGCAGCGCCAGCTCGATACCGTCGGCAAGGTGCTGGGAGCGATCGTGATCGCGATCGCCGTCGTCGTCGGAGCGACGGTTTTCGCGATGGGACATGTCTCGACCTTGTCGGAGCTGATCAGCGTCATGTTGTTCGCAATCGCGCTCGCGGTGGCCGCGGTGCCCGAAGGCCTGGCTGCCGTGACTACGGTCGTGCTCTCCCTTGGCATGCAGCGCATGGCCAAGCGCAACGCCATCGTTCGCAAGCTCGCCGCAGTGGAAACGCTCGGCTCTGCGACCGTGATCTGCACCGACAAGACCGGCACCCTCACGAAGGACGAAATGACGGTCCGCACTCTCGTGACCGCGAGCGGCCGGGTCGACTTCACGGGCACGGGCTACGCCCCCGAAGGCGGGATGCAATTCGACGCCCGCTCGCCCGCCGAGGCAAGCCTGCGCACAGAAGTACATTGGGCATTGTCCGCGGGCCATCTCTGCAACAACGCCGACCTGGCCGAGCGTGCGGGACGCTGGAGCGTGCTCGGTGACCCGACCGAAGGTGCATTGAAGGTGGCGGCGATAAAGGCCGGCGTGGATCCGTCGCGGACCGAGGCGCGCTTCGCCCGGGTGGGCGAGATCCCGTTCTCCGCGGAGCGCAAGCTCATGAGCACGGCGCACGCCGAGGCCGGCGTGCCGGGCAGCTTCGTGCTGATGACCAAGGGCGCCCCCGACGTGTTGCTCGCACGCTGCACGCGCGAAAAGGTCGGGGATACGGAGCGCATGCTCACCGCCGAGCGACGCGCCGTGATCCAGGCCTCGTTCGTAGCCCTTGCCGAGCGGGCGCTTCGAACGATCGGCCTCGCGTATCGGCCCTTGGCCGGCGATTTCCGGAGCCTGCCGCCCGCGACTGCGGAACAGGAGTTCGTCTGGCTCGGCGTTGCCGGCATGATCGATCCGCCGCGGTCCGAGGCCGCGGCGGCAGTGCGCGCCGCGCAGGACGCCGGCGTGCGTGTGGTCATGATCACGGGTGATCATCCGGCGACCGCGGCCGCCATTGCCGTCGAGCTGGGCATCGCCCGGCGCGGAGAGGGCGCGCTGTCCGGCACCGAGCTCGAGCACATGTCCGAGAGCGATCTCGCGGCAGCGGCCGGGCGCGTCAACGTCTATGCGCGCGTGAGCCCCGAACACAAGCTCGCCATCGTGCGCGCTCTGCACGCGCGCGGCGAGACGGTGGCGATGACCGGCGATGGCGTGAACGACGCGCCGGCGCTCAAGGCCGCGGACATCGGCATCGCCATGGGCATTACCGGCACCGACGTGGCGAGGGAGGCCGCGGACATCGTGCTCGCCGACGACAACTTCGCCTCCATCGTCGCGGCGATCGAGGAGGGCCGTTCGATCTACGCCAACATCCGGAAGTTCCTGCGCTACCTGCTCTCGTGCAATCTGGGCGAGGTGCTGGCGATGTTCTTCGGCGTCGTGCTGGCGGTGCCGCTGGGCCTGGCGGCCGGCGCGGGCGAGGCGCTCGTCCTGCCGCTGCTCGCGACGCAGATCCTGTGGATCAACCTCGTCACCGATTCCTTTCCCGCGCTCGCGGTCGGCGTCGACCCCGCCGAAGCGGGGCTCATGCGCCGCGCACCGCGGGATCCGCACGCAGGCGTCATCACGCGGCGCATGTGGTACGGCATCGCGGCGGCGGCGGCGGTCATCTGCAGCGGAACGCTGCTGGTGCTCGACGCGGGGCTTACCGGCGGCCTGATCGAGGGCGGCGGTCGCGTCGAATATGCCCGCACGCTCGCATTCAACACGCTCGTGCTCTACGAGTTCTACGACGTGTTCTGCATCCGCTCCGACGAAGAGAGCGCGTTTCGAGGCCTGTTCCGCAACGCCTGGCTGTGGCTCGCCGTCGCCCTCGGGCTCGCCCTCCAGGCAGCGGTGATCTACCTGCCGGCGCTGCAGCGGGCGTTCGGCACCGTGCCACTCGGCGCGGGCGACTGGCTGCTCTGCGCGGCCGCGGCCTCGACGATCGTATTCGCGCGCGAGGCGGGAAAGGCCTGGTGGCGCGCAGTGGACCGGCGCATGGCGCGCTAACCGGCGTATTCAGGCGCGATGCGGATGTCGAAGCGGCCGATCGACTGGATCTCGGCGGTGAGCAGGTCGCCGGGCCGGACCGGGCCGACCCCGGCGGGCGTGCCCGTCATGATGATGTCCCCGGGATGCAGCGTGTACATGCTCGAGGCGTATTCGATCAGGCGCCGGACGTCGTACACCAGATAGCGCGTGTTCGAGTTCTGCCGCAGCTCGCCATTGACCCGGATCGAAAGGTCGAGGGCGCCGGGATCCGCGACCTCGTCCTTGCTGACGATCCAGGGCCCCAGCACGCTGTAGGTGTCGATGGACTTGCGGAAGCACTGCAGCTCCGGCCCGCGCACGGTCATGTCCAGGCCGATCGAGTATCCCCAGACGTAATCGAGCGCCTGCTCCTTGCGGATGCGGTCGCCCCGGCGGCCGATCACGATCGCGAGCTCGACCTCGTGGTCATTCCGCCGATCGGGAAAGCGCAGGCGAATTTCCTCCCCGGCCCCGACGAGCGAGCTGTTCGCCTTCAGGAACAGGCCCCAGTCGCTGATGTGCCGGATGTTGGTGCGCCCGTGCGCGATGCCCGGGTCCTGCTTCGACTCCTCGATGTGGTCGTTGTAATTGATCGGCGCGCCGACGATCTTCGAGGGGTTCGGGACCGGAGCAAGCAAGCGCACCGAGGCGACCGGCTTGCGCGGCGCCGAGGGCAGCAGGGACTTCGCCGCCGCCACGACGCGATCGATATGGGCGATGAGCGGGTCGCCCTGGGCGAGCGGCCAGCGCTGCATCGGGATCTCGGCCAGCGCCGGGGTCACGTCCAGCACCTGGTCGCCTTCGATCACACCCAGGCGATCGTCGTCGAAACGGCAGATTCTCATGCGATGGCTCCTAAACCGTCCTGTCGGGCAGGCGCTTCGCCCCCGCGGGCGACTGTGGCTACAATACCAAGCCGGACACCACGCTTTCAACAGTTGGAGGAGATCCATGGGAACTATCGTCGAACTCACCGCCGCCGACGGGCATCGACTCTCGGCGTATCGCTGCGAACCCAAGGGCAAGCCGCGCGGCGGCCTGGTCGTCATTCAGGAAATCTTCGGCGTCAACAGCCACATCCGCGCCGTCGCCGACGGGTTTGCGGCGGACGGCTACCTGGTCGTCGCCCCGGCGCTGTTCGATCGCGCCCAGCGTAACTACGATACCGGCTACACCCAGCCCGACATCCAGGCCGGCGTAGCGATCGTGCAGGGACTGAAGTGGGAAAACACGCTGGCCGACATCGCCGCTGCGATCGCCAGCGTGAAACCGGCCGGCAAGGTCGGCATCGTCGGCTACTGCTACGGGGGCACCGCGGCCTGGATGTCGGCGTCCCGCGTGCCGGGGCTCGCCTGCTCAGTCCCCTATTACGGCGGGAGCATACCCAACGTCATGGACGAGGTGCCCAAGTGCCCGGTCATGTTCCACTGGGGCGAAACCGACCACTCCATTCCGCTCGAGGCTTCGAAGAAGGTGTCCGCGGCGCACCCGGAGGCGGTTTCCCACTTCTACAAGGCCGGCCACGGCTTCAACTGCGACCAGCGCGGGAGCTTTGACGCGGCGGCGGCCAAGCTCGCGCGTGAGCGCACGATCGAGTTTCTGCGCAAGCACGTCGGTTGAACGCGGCAGCGGCTGTACAACAGGCTTGGAACCCGTTGCAGTATGGAGCTGATCACCGGTGTCATCCTGGGCGAAGCGAAGGATCTGCTTTTGAATCAATCGAAAAGCAGATTCTTCGGGCTGCGCCCTCAGAATGACATCTCATTCCCGCAGCGACTATGCGCGCTACGGCAAGCTGATCAAGGAAGCGAACATACAGGGCGATTGACGAAAGGAAGAGCGACATGAACCAGCCGAACGAATTTGCGAAGATCAAGGCGAGGATAGACGCGATACTGCCGCGGCATCGCGATCTGTATTACGACGGCAGGTGGCACAAGCCGCAGGGCGGCTACCTCGACACCTGGAACCCGGCGACCGGCGAGTCCCTCGGCCCCTGCGCCGAAGCGAACAAGGCCGACGTCGACGCCGCGGTGCGCGCGGCGCACCGGGGGTTTCTCGAATGGCGGCGGATGAAGCCGCTGGAGCGCGCCGCGCTGATGCGCAAGGTGGCCGCCGTGCTGCGCGCCAACGCCGAGGAACTGGCGATGCTCGATGCGGCCAATTGCGGCAACCCCATCCGCGAAATGCTCAAGGACGCCGTCATTGCGGCGATACAGATCGAGTTCTACGCCGGGCTCGTGACCGAGGCGAAGGGCGAGACCATCCCCATGGGCGAGGGTGTCGTCAACCTGAGCGTGCGCGAACCCTACGGGGTGGTGGGCAGGATCGTCGCCTACAACCACCCGATCATGTTCACCGCGGGCAAGATGGGACCGGCGCTCGCGGCGGGCAATACCGTGATCATGAAGCCTCCCTATCAGGCACCGCTCTCGGCCTACCGCATGATGGAGCTGATCGACGGCATCATGCCCCCCGGGGTCATCAACATCGTCACCGCCGGCCGCGAAGGCAGCGAGGCCCTGGTCGCGCACCCACTGGTGCCGCGCATCTCCCTCATCGGCAGCGTGCCCACGGGCCGCGCGATCATGAAGGCCGGCGCCGACCGGCTCAAGCACGTGACCCTCGAGCTCGGCGGCAAGAACGCCTGCATCATCTATCCCGACGCGGACCTCGACAAGGCGACCTCAGGCTCGGTGAACGGCATGAATTTCACCTGGTGCGGCCAGTCCTGCGGCTCCACTTCGCGGCTGTTCGTGCACGAAGCGGTCTACGACCGCGTGGTGCAGGGCATGCTCGAGGCGGTCAAGGCCTACCGGCCCGGGATCCCGACCGAGATGGAAACGACCATGGGGGCGATCATCTCCAAGTCGCAGCACGAGAAAATCATGGGCTACATCGCGCTGGCCGCGAACGAAGGCGCCAAGCTCGCCTACGGCGGCAAGATCCCCAGGGACCCGCTGCTCGCCAACGGCTGGTTCGTCGAACCGACGGTGTTCACCGGCGTCAACCAGGGCATGCGCATCGCCAATGAGGAGGTCTTCGGGCCGGTGCTGAGCGTCATCAAGTGGAAGGACGAGGAGGAGATGTTCGCGCAGGTGAACGCGGTCGACTACGGCCTCACCGGCTCGATCTGGACCACCAGCCTCGCCAACGCCCACCGCGCCGCCGCCCGGGTGGAATCGGGCTACATCTGGGTGAACAGCGTCAGCTCGCACTTCCTCGGCGCGAGCTTCGGCGGCTACAAGCAGTCCGGCGTCGGGCGCGAGGAGGGCTCCGACGAGCTGCTCACTTACACGCAGTTGAAGAACATCAACATCACGCTCTGAGCGCCGGGGGCACGCGCATGAAGACGCACAAGCCGATCCGCTCGGAAATGGGCTGGAGCACCGCCGATCGGATCGGCGTGCGCGGGCACGACCTCGTGAACGAGATCATCGGCAAGGTCTCGCTCGGGGACATGGCCTGGCTCGAAATCACCGGGAAGCTGCCCAGTCCGCAGCAGTCGGTGCTGTTCAACGCGCTGATGGTGACGCTGGTCGAGCACGGCATGACGCCCACGGCGATCGCCACGCGCATGACCTTTCTCGGCGCGCCCGAGGCGATGCAGGCCGCCGTGGCCGCGGGTCTCTCCGGTATGGGCAACGTGTTCGTCGGCACCATCGAGGGTTCGGCGCGCATCATGCAGCAGGCGCTCGCCGGCGTGGACAAGCCCGATTTGAAGAGGCTCGCCGCGAATATCGTCGCGGATTTCCGCTCGAGGAAGGCCGCCATACCCGGCATCGGCCATCCGATCCACAAGCCCATCGATCCGAGGTCACCGCGCCTTTTCCAGCTCGCACGGGACAACGGCTATTACGGAAGCTACTGCGATCTCATCCAGCTGATCGCGGCCGAAGCCGAGCGCGCCTCGGGCAAGGTGCTGCCGGTCAACGCCACGGGCGCGATCGGCGCGATCGCGAGCGAGCTCGGCCTGGACTGGCGCATCTGCCGGGGCATCGCGGTCATGGGCCGGGCGGTGGGCCTGGTCGGCCACATCGCGGAGGAGATCCGCAACCCGATCGCGCAGGAAATCTGGCGGCGCCTGGACGAGGAAACTTCGGCGCACCTGCGGCCGAAGTGACGACTAGGGGAGCTCGAGGGTCTCCTTGTGCCCGAATCCCAGCGTGTTGTCGATCAGAGTGATGCGCTCGGGCGCGAGGCAGTAGAAGCCCGCGGCCTCGTAGGCGGCGCGCAGCGCAGCCGGACCGCTCGCGAGGCTGGCGAGAAATCCATAGCGGGAAACCATCCGCCGGGCCGCGGCGATCGCCTCGGCGCCCGACAGCCGGCGCGCGCCGCCAAAGAGCTGCAGCCCGCGAATCTCGCGGAAATCGGCGTAGTCCGGCGCCACGGTCGCGGTCACGCGCGGCCGCGCCCCGATGTGGCGCGAATGCCGCGATTCCGGGTCGGACATCCAGTACAGCTTGAGTCCGTCCAGCGCATACATGACGCACGCGGCGTGCGGCGCGCCGTCGTCGTCCGTGGTCGCGAGCGATACCACGTGGTGCGCGGCGAGAAACGCTTCGATTTCCGAGTTCAGTTTCGCGGTATCCATCCCGCCATCTTTACATCCCGGAGTATGCGAATGCAATCGATCCGCCGGTGGCGGGATCGCAAGCGTTGATTCTGAATCGAGATTGACCCCTGTCGATTGCGCCCCTAACATCGGGCCCTCTCGCGAACAAGCGGCGCCTCGCGAGGATTGCCCGCCAAGGAGGCGAAATGGACCTCAGCCAGCTCAGGCATTGCGTCGACGATCGTCCGGAGGAAGGCGTGTTCCGGGTGCACCGCGCGGTGTTTTCGGACCCCGAACTGTTCGAGCTCGAACAGCGCTACATCTTCGAGCGCACCTGGCAGTTCCTCGCGCTGGAATCGGAGGTCCCGCACCCGAACGATTTCGTGACCGGCTGGATCGGGCGTACGCCGGTGCTGGTCACGCGCGACGCGCAAGGCGAGGTGCGGGCGTTTGCCAACGTGTGCCGTCACAAGGGATCGGTGCTGTGCCGTTCCGAGCGCGGCAATGCCAAGTACCACGTCTGCGCGTACCACGGCTGGGCCTATGACGCGGGCGGGCGCAACGTCC
>Ga0080064_1004622_pt1 | contig 17319 bp, 17 predicted proteins | sample Subgrocontami54m_FD_69260 | JGI IMG/M metagenome (GOLD analysis project Ga0080064, IMG submission 69260) | Subsurface groundwater microbial communities from S. Glens Falls, New York, USA - GMW46 contaminated, 5.4 m (SPADES assembly) (version 2) ...
GTGGGCTTTGGTGTTGGCTTCGGTGAGTGCGTCGGCTGGGGCGTAGGAGTCGGCGTTGGTGGCTGCGTCGGCCGCTGGGTCGGCTTGACCGTCGGCGTCGGCGTCGGGCTTGGGGGCGACGAGACGAGGCTCGGCGTCTCGGTCGGCGTCGGTGATGGCTCGGGGGTAGCCGTTGCGATCGCCACGGGCGGGGCGGTGCCCGGCTCGGCGGTGACGATGATCGGCGTGAAATGGGGGGTCGCGGTGGCGCCGAGGACCTGGCCCTGGTCGGGCTTGAACGCGGGCAGCGCATTGACGAAGACGACCACCAGGCCGGCCATCACGATCGCCGCACCGAGGGTGTCGCGGACCAGTCGGGCTCGACTCGTGCCCGGCACGCGCGGTTCGGGCGCGTACTCGACCGGCACCATCTGGGCGACCGGCCGGAGCGGCTGGACCCGCGAGCCGGAAACGGTGATCCGGCCGGGTTGGAGGTGGATCGGGCCGGGCTCGGGCTCGGTCGTCGTCGCCTCGCCGAGGCGCCTGGCGAGGTCGTAGGCGGACATCGTCGGCATGGGCACGGCGGCGCGGCGACGGAACCGCCGGAGGGTGACGATCCCGACCAACCCGCCCAGCGCGCGCCGGAAAAGCCGGACGATTCGGAACCGCGACGGCGGTCGGTTCGCGAAGCCCCGCCAGCGCCAGGTCTCGATCGCCTCATAGGCGATGAGCAGGGCGGCGACGGAGATGGCGATGCCGAAGAGGAGTTGATCGGTCATGGATCCCCGAGGGACTCGCCCGGGGCACTAGGCGGTCTCCAGCCGATGCTAGCACCGGTCCGTCAACGGGAGTACCAATGGGGCAGTACCTTTGGTGCCGGACGGCAACGGACGGGGTCCGAATTGACCTCACCCGACCGCTCCGAACCCCCGGATACCCGGCTGGACCGCCTAACGGTCGGAGTCTGGGCCTCGGGGCGCGACATCGGCGTAGGTGTCGGCCTCGAGATCGTCCTCGACGGTCTCCCGCTCGGTCAGGACGAACAGGATCAACCCCGAGCCGACAACGACCCCGAGGAACGCGTAGACCTGGCCGGCTCCGGACAGCAGGAAGGTCATCGCCGCGAGGGCCGCCGTGATCCCGTAGATCAGCAGCACCGTCTGGGTGTGGCTGAGCCCCAGGTCGAGGAGCCGATGATGGACGTGGCCGCGATCCGGGGTGAACGGTGAGCGCCGGTTGGACAGCCGCCGGACGATGATCCAGAAGGTGTCGATGATCGGCACGCCGAGGACCAGCAGGGCCACCGCGACCTTGGCCGTCCCGAGGATCGACAACACGGCCAGGGTGTAGCCGACGAACATGACCCCACTCGTCCCGACGAAGATCGAGGCGGGGTGGAAGTTCCAGCGCAGGAAGCCAAGCAGGGCGCCAGCCAGGACGAAGCACAGCACCGCGATGAATGGCTGGCCGACCGCCGGGGTCAGGCTGATCAGACCCAGGGTGAGCGCCGCGATCACCGAGATCCCCGACGACAGCCCGTCGAGCCCGTCGATGAAGTTGATGCTGTTGATCATCCCGATGATCCAGATCGCGGTGAACGCCCAGGCGACGATCGTTGGCAGTTGGATGGTGTTGGGGCCGAATGGGTTGGCGATCGCATCGACCTGGACGCCGAGGAAGATCGCCAGGCCGGCCACGGCGACCTGGCCGATGAGCTGCCACCGAGCGCGGATCTGCATGACGTCGTCGAGAAACCCGATCCCGGCGGCCACCAGCCCGCCGATGAGCAGCGCACCGAGCTCGCCGGGCAGGACGCTGTTCGGGATGACCAGGCTGTCGATGAAGCCACCGTCGACGACGATCACGACAACGATCGCGACCAGCAGAAAGGCGGCAGTCACGGCCAGCCCGCCACCGCGCGGGATCGGGCGGAGGTTGACCCGTCGGGGGTTCGGGCGGTCGACGAGGCCGAACGCTTTGGCGAACCGGCGCACGACCGGGGTCAGGAGCAGCGCGAACAGGGCCGCCGAAGCAAACGCGACGAGGAGCGTCGGGACGATTGCCTCGACGCCCGGGATCAGGGTCATCAGGCCTCGGTGAGACCCGGGACGGGGAACCGGGCGACGATCGCCGCGACCTCTTCGGCCAGGCGGGCCTGGGCGGCCGCGTCGTCACGAAGTCGGATCGCCTCGACGATGATCCGGCCGATGTCGCGCATCTCGCCCTCGCCAAAGCCGCGACTGGTCGTGGCCGGCGTGCCGATCCGGATCCCCGACGACGTGTTCGGCGGGTTCGGATCGAACGGGATGCCGTTCTTGTTGACCGTGACCCCGATCTCGTCGAGGAGGTGCTCGGCCTCCTTGCCGGTGACCCCGAACGAGGTCACGTCGGCCAGGATCAGGTGGGTGTCCGTGCCCCCCGAGATCAGGCGCATCCCTTCGCCGCTGAGGGTCTCGGCCATGGCCCGCGCATTGGCCAGGACCTGCCGCTGGTAGTCGCGGAAATCGTCGCGCAGGGCGAGCTTGAAGCCGACCGCCTTGCCCGCGATGACGTGCTCGAGCGGGCCGCCCTGGACCCCCGGGAAGACGCTTCGGTCGATCGTCGCGGCGAGGGTCGGCTTGACCATCGGGTAGTCTGCCGGGTCGACGCTCGGTGGGAGCTCGTTTCGGCTGAAGATCAGCCCGCCGCGACCACCGCGGAGGGTCTTGTGGGTGGTGGTCGTGACCAGGTCCGCGTGTGGGAACGGGCTCGGATGGAAGCCCGCGGCGACCAGCCCGGCGATGTGGGCCATGTCGACCCACAGCAGTGCCCCCACCGAGTGGGCGATCTCGGCCATCCGCTCGAAATCGATGATCCGGGGGTAGGCGCTGGCCCCGGCGATGATCAGCTTTGGCCGGACCTCGCGGGCCTGGAGCTCGAGCGCGTCGTAGTCGATCCGCTCGTCGTCGCGCCGGACGCCGTAGCCGTGGATCTCGAAGTAGCGGCCGCTGAAGTTGAGGGCCATCCCGTGGGTCAGGTGGCCGCCCTGATCCAGCTTCATCCCGAGCACCCGGTCACCGGGGTTGACCGTGCTCAGGTAGACGGCCATGTTCGCCTGGGCGCCCGAGTGGGGCTGGACATTGACGTGCTCGGCGCCGGGGAAGAGCTGGAGGGCCCGCTCCTGGGCCAGTCGCTCGACGATGTCGACGAACTCGCAGCCGCCGTAATACCGCTTGCCGGGCAGGCCCTCGGCGTACTTGTTGGTCAGCCAGCTGCCCTGGGCCTCGAGGACCGCGCCGAAGACGTAGTTCTCGCTGGCGATCAGCTCGATCTTGTCGTGCTGACGTCGCCGCTCGGCGACCATCGCTGCCCAGACCTCCGGATCGACGTCGGCGATCGGGGCCCAGGCGAGTCCCGTGGGTGCGCTGGCAGTCATCGGATCCCTCGCTGATGTCGACGTGCGCGATTCGGCGGCCGGCGCCCATGGTCCCACAACGGTCGACCCCCTCGCGCCAACCGTTTCGCAGGTTCCCTGAGCCATGGCCCCGCGGGCCACGGCCTACGCCGCGCGGCTCCTTCGTCAGCCGCGGAGTCGGTGCTCGAGCTCGGCCTCATCGAGGACGGCGGCCAGGGCTTCGGCGGAAATCGAGCCGAGTCGGAGGATCCGGGGCGGGCCGGTCGAGCAGTCGACCACGGTCGAGGCGAGGGAGCCGGAGACCGGTCCGCCGTCGAGCACGATCGCCAGGTCGTTGACGTCGCCCAGTTGGACGAGCACCGCGGCGGCATCGAGCGCTGGCGGCTGGCCCGAACGATTGGCGGACGAAACCGGCAACGGGCCGACGGCGGCCGCGAGCTCGCGAGGCGCGTCGTGGGCCGGGACGCGGAGGCCGATCGTCGCCGCGCCCCCGGTCAGCTCGGCCGGCAGACCCGCATCCGTTCGCTGCGGCACGACGAGGGTCAATCCGCCTGGCCAGAATGCCGCGGCGAGCACGTGGGCGGCGGCGTCCAGATCACCGACGGTCTCGGCCTGCCGGTGATCTGCCAGGAGCAGGGCGACCGCCTTGTCGAGGGGGCGACGCTTGGCGGCGAACAATCGACCGAGGCCATCCGGAGCCCCAAGCGCGACACCCAGCCCGTAGACCGTGTCGGTTGGGAGGGCCACCAGCGAACCCGCCCGGAGGGCGGCGATCGCCTCGGCGCGGGAAGCCGGGCTGTCGGGCAGAAGCCGGGCGCTCACGACGTGCCGCGCGCTCACGACCCGCCACCCGCCTGGAACAGCTCGACGTTCCGTGGCGCGGCGCGGCCCGCAAGCACCAGCCCCTCGATGATCTGGGCCGCGCCCTCCTCCTCGACCGGCGGCGCGATGTACCGGGCAACGGCCTGGACCCCGGCCGGCGCCGATGGCATCGCCACCCCGTGGCCGGTCGCCTCGATCATCTCGAGGTCGTTGTACTGGTCGCCCATCGCCAGCGATTGATCGAGCGGGATCCCGAGCCGACGGGCCAGCCAGCGCACCGCCTGTCCTTTCGACACGCCCGGGGCGAGGAATTCGAGGAACTCCGGGTGGCTGACCGTGACCTCGGCGCGTCCGGCGAAGTAGGCCCGTGCCTCATCCAGAACCCGCAACGGCCGCCCCGATTCACCGACCGCGAGGACCTTCGAGACCGGGTGGCGGATCCAGCGCTCGAGGTCGGGCACGATCTCCGCCCGGGCCCCGAGGAACGAGGAGTAGTCGTCGGTGTTCGGGTCGCCGGCCGGGATGATGAACCGCTCGAGATGGTTCAGGTGCGGCGCAAACCCGTTCGTTCGGCTCCAGCGCACGGTTTCCCGGGCGACCGCCGGCGACAGCGGTCGGTGGTAGATCAGCCGGCCGAATCGCCGGCCCGGCGGCGCAAGCTCCCGGACCAGCGCGCCCTGGTAGCCGATGATCGGATCGCGCAGGCCGAGCTCTTTCGCGAACGGCTGGGCGCTGGTCGGCATCCTGCCGGTCGCCAGCGCCACGTGGACGCCCGCCCGGATCGCGCCCGAGATCGCCGCCAGGGTCCGGGGCCCAAGGAGGAGATCCGGACCCACCAGCGTCCCGTCCAGGTCGAGCGCGAGCAGCCTGATCGGAAACCGCGGGGACGGCACGAGCTAGCGGACCGGTTCGGTGCGCGGCGGCTCGAGCCGGGCGACGCGGGGCAGCCCGGACAGGTCGGGCAGGACTTCGACGCTCCAGCCCGGAGCGCGGGCGGCCACTTCCGCGGCGATCGCCTCGGACTGGTCGGCCCCGATCTCGACGAGCGCGACGCCATCGGGTCGAAGGACGCGCGGGAGCCGGTCGAGCAGGGCGCGAATGACGTCCAGCCCGTCGCTCCCGCCATCGAGCGCGGCGCGCGGCTCGAACGAGGCGGCGACCGGGAGCCGATCGACCTCGGCGCTGGCCACGTAGGGCAGGTTCGCGGCCAGGACGTCGATGAGCTGTCCGTCGAGCGGCAGCAGATCGGCCACCACGAACTCGATCCGGTCGGCGACCCCGTGCCCAACCGCATTCTCGCGGGCGAGCTGGAGCGGTTCCGACTCGATGTCGGTGGCCAGGATCCGAACGTCATCGAGCATCCGCCGGCGGCGCAGCACGACCGCCAGCGCGATCGCGATGGTCCCGCCACCGGTGCCGACGTCCACGATCAGGATCGGCGACGTCCCCGCCGGTCGAGCGGCGGCCACCAGGCGGGTCACGATCTCCGCTTCGACCAGGTCGACGACCAGCTCCGTTTCGGGTCGGGGAATCAGGGCCCGGGCGTCCGCGGCAAAGGCCAGGCCGTGGAACTCCTTGATCCCCCGGATGTAGGCGATCGGCTCGCCCTTCTCGCGACGGACCAGGTCCGCCTCGTAGTTGGCCGCCGCGGAGTCCCCCACCGGTGCCTCGGGGTGGGCCACGATCCCGATTCGATCGAGCCCCACCGTCCGGGCCAGGAGCAGCTCGGCATCGAGCCGGGGGCTCTCGGAGCCGGACGCGCGCAGTCGCTCGACCCCCATCCGGATCAGCTGTTCGACGGTCGCCATGGGCCTGGCGGCACTTCCTCGACGCGGCCTCAGCCGGCCGAGTCGTCCTCGACGAACGCCGATAGGCGCTCTGCCTGGTCGGTGGTGATCAACGCGTCGATCAGGCGATCGAGATCGCCGTTGAGGACCCGGGGCAGGTTCGAGAGGTCCATCCCGATCCGATGATCGGTCACCCGGTCCTGGGGAAAGTTGTAGGTCCGGATCTTGTCCGACCGATCGCCGGCGCCGAGCATCGTCTTCCGGGCGGCTGAATCCAACGCCCGCTGCTTGGCCTTCTCGTCCTCCTGGAGGCGTGCCCGGAGGACGGCCATGGCCTTGGCCTTGTTCTTGTGCTGGCTCTTCTCGTCCTGGATCTCGACCACCCGGCCACTCGGGATGTGGGTGATCCGGACCGCCGAGTCAGTCGTGTTGACCGACTGCCCGCCCGGTCCCGAGGAGCGTTTGACCTCGATCCGGAGGTCGCGCTCCTCGTCGATCTCGATCTCGTTCTCCTCGACCTCGGGCAGGACGACGACCGTTGCCGTCGAGGTGTGGATCCGGCCCGACGACTCGGTGGCCGGGACGCGCTGGACCCGATGGGTCCCACCCTCGAACTTCAGCCGCGAGTAGGCGCCGTCGCCACTGACCTCGAGGATCGCCTCCTTGATCCCGCCGATGCCCGTCTCGTTGAGCGAGATCGGTTCGGCGTGGAAACGATGCTTGTCGGCGTAGGCCAGGTACATCCGGAGGAGCTCGGCGGCAAACAGGGCCGCCTCATCGCCGCCGGCGCCGGCCCGGATCTCCATGATGACGTTGCCGTCATCGGCCGGGTCGCGCGGCAGGAGTCGGACCTTGAGCTCCTCGACCAGCCGGATCTCGTCGGCCTCGAGCCGACCGATCTCCTCGCGGGCCATCGTCTTGAGATCGTCGTCACCGTCGCCGTCGCGCAATTCGCGGGCCCCGGCGAGCTCGGCCCGAGTCGCCTCGAGCGAACGGATGGCGGCCACGACCGGGTCGAGCCGCGACAGCTCGCGTCCGAGGCGCCGGAGGGCGTCCGGGTCGGTCGACGTTTCGGGGAGGGACAGCTCGGCCTGGACGGCCTCGTAGCGCGCGACGACCTCGACCAGCTTGGCGTCGATCATGCGCCGGGGGCGGGGCGCTCGGCGTCGGGCCGCGGCTCGGTCCCGGAACCCGAACCTTCCGCCGTCCGGGCCGCGGCCAGCTCGGATCGGAAGCGCGCTTCGGCCTCGGCCAGCGGCTCACGCTCGAACCCGGCGCTACCGTCCGGAACCGACTCCTGATCGGCCAGCAGGGCCTGCTCCATCGACACGATCGCGACCTCGATCATGTCGTCGGTCGGCTGTCGGGTGGTGATCTTCTGGACCAGGATCCCGGGCCACATGATCGCCTTGACGACCGGGTTGGCGCGGTGCCGCGCGCCCAGCCGGAGGAGCTCATAGCCGACCGCCGCGATGACCGGGATGAGCACGATCCGGCTGCCGACCATGATCAACGGCGGCTGGCGCCCGACCAGACTGAACATCACGATCGACAGGGCGATGACCACGACCAGGAACTCCGTCCCGCAGCGCTGGTGGGCGGTCGGGTACTTGCGCACGGCTTCCGTGGTCAAGGGATCGCCCGCCTCGAGCGCATGGATCGTCATGTGCTCGGCGCCGTGGTATTGAAAGACCCGCCGGATGTCCTTGGACTGGGCGATCAGGACCAGGTAGCCGAGGAACAGCGCGACCCGGACCAGACCCTCCACGAGACTCTGGACGAGGCCGCGGCTGTCGGTCTGGCTGGTAGTCAGCGTGGCGATGACCAGCGGGAGCAGGAAGAAGAACCCGATCCCCGCCGCCAGGGTGACCCCGAGCATCAGCGCGACCGCGCCACGGCCGAGCTCGATGCCTTCCTCAGAGGCGGCCAACGAGGCGGAGCGGACCAGCCAGCGGGTCCCGACGATGAGCGTCTCGTACAGGACGACCAACCCGCGGACGAACGGCAGACGCGCCAGGCGGCTGCCATGGAAGCCGGAATCGAGTCGCTCGGTCTCCCACACGATGCCGCCCTGGGGGCTCCGGAAGGCGACCGCGATCGCGTCGCGGCCACGCATCAGGACGCCCTCGATCAGGGCCTGACCACCGTAGGTGAAACGCGCCATCCCGAGAGTCTACCGGCTCAACGGGGCGCGACCGCCGCGCCCCCGATCCGGATCAGGCGCGAGCCGAGCGCTCCATGCGCTTCTGGAACCGCTCGACCTGGCCGGCGGTGTCGATGATCGTCTGCTTGCCGGTGTAGAACGGGTGGCAGTTGCTGCACACGTCGACGCGCAGTTCCGGACGGGTGGAACCGATCGTGAACGTGGTTCCGCACGAGCCGCAGTGGACCTCGGCCTGGTAGTACTTGGGGTGGATGTCGGGCTTCACGGTCGATCTCTCCTCGGCGCCTTCCGAACGGGTCTGGCCCGCCGGTGGTCGTCGGCTACGGTGTCGTGCGGTAATTGGCTAGGCGTCGACCGCGACGGGCTCGACGCGGATCCGCTTCTTGGATTTGGTCTGGTGCTCGAACCGGACCTTGCCGGTCACGGTCGCGAAGACCGTGTAGTCGCGGCCGAGCCCGGTGCCATCGCCGGACAGGAAGGTCATCCCGCGCTGGCGGACGATGATCGAGCCGGCCGGCACCAGCTGGCCGTCGCCGACCTTGACCCCGAGCCGCTGGCCAACGCTGTCGCGGCCGTTCTTCGAGCTCGAGCCTGCCTTCTTGTGGGCCATCGGGGTTTACTCGTCCTTCTTCGTGGCGCGCGGCTTTGGCGCGGCGGGCTTTGCGGCCGGCTTCCTGGCGGCGGGTTTGGCGGCCTTGGCGGCCGGCTTGCTGGCGGTCTTGCCGGCGGCCGGCTTGGACGTGCCCGCGGCTCCCGTCTTGGCTTCTGGCTTTGGGGCCTTCGCGGCGGCCAGCTTGGCGGCCAGGGCGGCATCTTCGGCGGCCTGACGTCGAGCGGCCTCCTCGAGGCGCTGACGCTCGGTCTTGGCGGCGGTTTCGGCCTTCTGGACGGCCTCCGCGGCGCTCTTCCCGTTCAGGACGATGTCGGCGATGCGCAGGACGTGAAGCTCCTGGCGGTGGCCCTTCTTGACCCGGCGACGGGCCTTTGGCCGGTACTTGAACGAGATGACCTTCTCGCCACGCTCCTGCCGGAGGACCTCGGCGCTGACCGTCGCAGCGGCGACCAGCGGCCGGCCGATCGTCGTTGCGTCACCGTCGGCCACGAGCAGGACGCGTTCGAGGGTGACGGTGTCGCCGGCCTTGGCGTCGATCAGCTCAACCTCGAGCTGAGTCCCGACCTCGACCCGGTATTGCTTCCCGCCGGTCTCGATGACTGCGTACATGGATCCTCGTGGTTTGCGTCGCGGCCACCGTCGGCGGACGCGTTCTTTGGACAGGCTGACACGCCGACCTGAGTCAGGCGCGAACGCGAATGGTACGGCGAGCACGGGCCGAGCGTCAAACGCGGGTCCGGGCCGGTGGCCCCTCCGAGGTGAGCTGATCCGCGGTGAGGAGCCGCTCGCGGACCCGGCTTCCGATCTCCAGCGGGCGCCCGAGCGCGTCGGCCAGCGCGCGCACGACCTCGTCGGGGCGGCCAGCGGGACCGTCGGACCCGTGGCGGAGCCGCATCGTCAGGGTCGCGGCCGGGGCGCGCGGCGCGGTTGGGTCCGACGCCTCGGTTTCGGCGTCCGCCGCGAAACCGGGGCCGCCTTCCTGGCCAAGGCGCAGGTCCAGGATCAGTGGCCGGAGGTCGTAGGCCACGCTTCGGCCCTCGCCCTTGACCCGGGAGCGCTCGAGGACCTCGGCGGCCAGCAGCCGAGCGCAGGCGATTTGGAGCTCGGCTCCGGGGGCGCCGCGCACGGTCACCCGGTGGTCCGCCGCGGCCAGCTGTGCGGTCAGCGTCCGCTCGCCGATCCAGACGTCGTACAGGTCGATCAGCCGGACGCCGGCGGGGACGTGCGACACGAGGCCGACCCACACGTCCACCCGCGTCAGCCGCTCGGTCAGGAACAGGTCCGCGAGCTCACCCTCGGCCGGGACGCCCACGGAGAGCGGGGCGGCGATCACGAATCGAGGTCGTTCCGAACCGCCGGCGAGGGCCACGGGCAGGTGCGTGGCGCGGAGGCAGGCCGCCCAGGCGGCCGCTTCGTCTCGTGCCTGGTTGGCGACCGGCGCCTCTCGGGCGAAGACGATCCGCCAGCGTTGGCGCGGCTCGCCGGTCGGGATCCCGGGGCGGTCGTCCACGTCTGATAGTCTGACCGACGATGGAGGACGACGCCCCAACGGTCCCTCCGACCTCGCCGGCCGGAGCCGGGACCGCAGCCCTTCCTCCCGGGGGTGCGCCGATCCGGCTCCAGGCCCCGACCCCGCGGGTCGCGGTCCTCATCGCCGGCGCTGTCATCGTCGGGCTGACCCTGTTTGCCGCCGGCTCGGCGATCCGCCCGTTCGTCGTCGGGCTGCTCCTCGCCTATCTTCTCGATCCACTGGTCGAGCGGTTCGCCCGGCTCGGGCTGCCACGCTGGTTCGCCGTCCTGCTGGTGTTCGCGATCGCGATCGGGATCGTCGCCGCCGCCCTGGCCGTCACGATCCCACCGCTGGTCCGGCAGATCGCCACGTTCACCAATGAATTGCCCGTCATCCTCGACCAGGTCCGCTTTCAGCTCAACCACCTGGATCAGCTCTACGACCAGCTCGGCCTGGGCACCGAGTTGCGCTCGGTGGCGGATTCACTGGTGGCCTCGGCGCTCGACGCGGTCCACCACCTCGACATCAGCTTCTTCCGACCGCTCGTCGACAGCGCGGCGTCGTTCATCAGCTCGTTCTTCGGGTACCTGATTCTGCCGGCCTGGCTGTTCTTCCTGCTCAAGGACCGGCCGCGCCTGCAGGCCGCGACCGATCGGGCGATGCCGGCGACCTGGCGGCGCGACTTCTGGGCGATCGCGGGGATCGTCCACGAGGTCTTCGGCAAGTGGGTCCGTGGCCAGATCGTGCTCGGCGGGGTCGTCGGGCTGGCGTCCTTCATCGGGCTGACGATCCTCGGCCTGACCGTCGATCCGATCTTCGGGCGGTTCGCGGTGCTCCTGGCGATTATCGCCGCGTTCGGCGAGCTCATCCCGATCATCGGGCCGATCATCTCGGCCGTCCCGGCGGTCCTCCTGGGGCTCACCGCGGGCCCGATCCCGGCCCTGGCCGCGCTGATCCTGTACTTCGTGATCCAGCTGCTCGAGAACAATCTCCTGGTGCCCAAGATCCAGAGCGATGCGATCGACCTCCATCCGAGCCTCATCATCACGGTCCTGGTCATCGGCGGGGCGATCTTCGGGCTGCTGGGGGCCGTGCTTGCCCTTCCGGTCACGGCCGCCTTGCGCGACATCTTCAAGTACGCCTTCGTGCGGGCCGGTCAGGCCGGCGGCGCGCCGCCGGATGGCTCGGGGTCCTCGGCGGATGAGGTCGCCGCGATGGAGGCGGCCGGCGCGACCTTTGCCGCCCGGGTCGGCGCGGAATCGGTCCGATGAGCCGGCCAAACCCGACGCCGGACCCGTACAAGGTGCTGCGGATCGATCCGGAGGCGGACGACGAGATCATCCAGGTCGTGTACCGGCGCCTGGCCCGGAAATACCACCCCGACGTGACTCCGGGACCCGAGGCCGCGGCCCGGATGATCGAGCTCAACGCGGCGATGGAGATCCTGGGCGATCCGGAACGCCGGGCGGCGTACGACCGGGAGCTGGCCTTCAGCGCGGCGGCCACGGGGTCGGCGGCAGCGAGCGGTGGCGACGCCGGTTCCGGCGCTGCGGCGGCCCAACCGCCGGAGGACCCGGCGCACGGGCGGGCGTCCACCGGCGCTGGCGGCCCGGGACGGCCGATGGGCGGTTCGGCGCCACCCCCACAGCAGACCGTGTCGCGCGATTGGACGAGCGGACGGTCGACGCTTGGCAGCGCCTATGACCCGAGCCGGATGCGGACGCCGGATGGCGAGGGTGCCGCCGGTCCTCCGCCCGGCAACCCTTCGGGCACGGTGCTCACGTTCGGTCGATATTCGGGCTGGTCGCTTGGCGAGATCGCCCGCCGCGACCTCGAGTACCTCGAATGGCTCGACCGGATGGCGATCGGCCGGGCGTATCGCGACGAGGTCGACGGGCTGCTCCGTCAGGCCGGACGGCGACGAAGCGCACCGGTCGACGAGGGGCGCCACGGCCTGTTCCGGCGCCGGTAATCGGAGCCGGGCCGGGCCCGTAGGGCCGCAGGCCCGCGAACCGGCCACGCTGTCGGGCGTATCAGCGTTCGGCCGGCCGGCGGTTCAGCCCCGGGTCACCACTCGGCGCGGGTCTGCCGGATGTTGATGCTCTGGAGGATCCCCAGCCCGATGGCGATGCTGATCAGCGATGCGCCGCCGTGGGTGATGAACGGCAGGGGAATGCCCGTGATCGGCATCACCCCGATGACCATCCCGACGTTGACCACGAGCTGGAACAGGAGCATCGAGGCGATCCCCGACGCGATCGCCAGCCCGAACGGATCCTGCGATCGCCAGGCGGCCAGAAGGATCCGCCAGATCAGTGCGACGAACAGGCCAAGGACGAGCATCGCGCCAAGGAAGCCGAGCTCTTCGCACAGCAGGGCGTACACGAAGTCGGTCGTCTGGACAGGCAGGAAGTCGAGCTGGTTCTGGGTCCCGTTCGTCAGGCCCTTGCCAAAGAAACCCCCGGACCCGACGGCGATCTGGCTCTGGAGCAACTGGTAGCCGGACCCCTGGGGATCGGCCGCCGGATCGAGGAAGCTGAGCAGGCGCTGCTTCTGATAGTCGATCAGGACATACGTCCAGGCGATCGGGATGGCGGCCACGATCAAGGCGCCGAGGACCGAAAGCCAGCGCATGCTGGCGCCCGACATGAAGAGCATCCCGGCCAGGATGCCGCCAAGGACCAGCGACGTCCCGAGGTCGGGCTGGAGGAGGACCAGCGCCCAGGCGGGGACCATCAGGAGGCAGGCACCCAGGATCGTCCAGATCGAATCGAGCTTCGCTTTCCGACTGGCCAGGTAGTTGGCGAGGACGACGATCATCAGGATCTTGGCCAGCTCGCTGAACTGGAACTGGAATGGCCCGATCGGGATCCAGCGCGCCGCCCCGCTGACGCCGTCGCCGACGACTTTGGTCAGGGCCAGCAGGCCGAGGTTGACGAGGTACAGCGGCCAGGCGAACGTCCGCAGCCACTTGTAGTCGAAGGCCGCGGCCAGGACGAAGGCGACGATCGCGAAGGCCGCCCAGACAAGGCCCCGGGCGAAGGTCGAACCGGCATCGAACACGCCATCGCCGGCGGCGATCGTGTTGCTGTAGGCCATCGCCTGTCCGAACCCGGCCAGCAGCACGGCGAAGATCGTCATCTGCCAGTCGAACGCCCGCCAGGCTGCCCCGACCGACCGGGCGGCCCAGTCCTGAGCGCGCGCCGGCTCAGCCTTCAGGACGCCCATCAGTTGCCACCGTAGAAGTTGCCCTTGCGGAGCAGGTCGAACCTGCGGTAGTCGTGGCGGACGTTGAAGTGGAGCTGCAGGTAGTACTTGACCATCTCGGTCGCGACGTTGCCAACGGTGTTCGAGTCATAGGCGAACCCGATGACCGCCAGCTCGGAGTCCGGCTTGGCAACGTCGCCGTGCTTTGGCACGAACGCCACGAACCAGTTGTGGAAGGGCAGCCGGCCCCTCGAGTCCTTGACCCCGAACTCGGCCGTTCCGGTCTTGCCGGCGATCACGACCGGGACGTCGGCCAGGTTGTAGGTGTGCCGGCTGGTGACGACCTGTCGCGCGGCCAGGCGCATCAGCCGGAGGTTCTCGCTCGAGACCTTGAGCTTGCGGATGAGCGTTGGTGCGAATGGCCGGACGACCGTCCCGTCGGCGTCGACGATCTCTCGGACGACCTGCGGCTGGAGGAGCTTGCCGCCGTTGGCCAGGGCGGCATAGGCATTCAGGACCTGGAGTGGCGTCGCGGTGTCATACCCCTGGCCGATCCCCGCCTGGAGGACCTCACCCGGGAAGATGGCCTGGCCGAACAGGTCCTGCTTCCACTGCTCGTCGGGGACGATCCCGGGAACCTCGCCCGGCAGGTCGATGCCCGTCTTGGCTCCGAACCCGAGCTGATGCGCCCAGTACGCCAGCCGCCCGATCCCGAGTCGCTGGGCCATCTGGTAGAAGAACGTGTCGCTCGAGTGGGCGAACCCACTGCGCATGTCGAGGCGGCCGAAACCGGCGTGGTTCCAGTCCCAGAACCGATCCGGCCCGATCTGGATGAACGCCTTGGTCTGGACCAGCTCGGTCGGTCCGAGCTTGCCGTCGGACAGGACGCCGAGGGCGGCCACGAGCTTGTAGGTCGAACCGGGCGGGTACTGCTCGTTGATGGCGTGGTCGAGGAGCGGCTTGTCGGGGTTCTTGAGCAGCGAGGCGAAGTCCTTCCGGCTGATCCCGTTGGCAAACTTGTTGTTGTCGTACGTCGGCAGGCTGACCAGGGCCAGGATCTCTCCGGTCTGCGGGTTCATGACGATCATCACGCCACGCTTGAGGCCGGCCCGGCGCATCGCCCAGGTGACCGCCTTCTCCGCCAGTTGCTGCTGCTTGGTGTCGATCGTCAGCACGAGCGAATCGCCGGGCTGCGCCGCCGAGTCGGTCGACAGGACCTGGAGCTTGCGGCCCGTCGCATCCCGCTCGACCGTCTCCTGGCCGTAGGTCCCGCGGAGGTAGGGCTCGTACTTCGACTCCACCCCGGCCTGGCCGATCAGGTCGTCCGGCTGATAGCCCTGGTCCTTGAGCGCCTTGAGCGTGTCGGCGTCAATCGCGCTGGTATAGCCGACGATCTGCGACATCAGCGGTCCATCGGTGTAGTGGCGGCGCGACTCGACCGAGACCTCGACGCCGGGCAGCAGGAGGTGCTCCTCGTCGATGATGTTTGCGGTCGCGACCGGCACACCCTGGGCGATCCGGACCAGGTCGAACCGAGAACCTGGGTTCGAATCGATCGTCACGTTGATGTCGGCCGCGTCGATGCCGAGCATCGATGACAGGCGGGTCACGACCTCGTCGCGGCGCGAGAAGGGGAGATCCGAGGGCCGGATCTTGATCGCGTAGCTCGGGTCGTTCGATACCAGCAGGCGACCGTTTCGATCGTAGATGAGACCGCGGGTCGATGGGATCGACTGGCTGACCGTGCGGTTCTGCTCGGCCCGGGCCTGGTAGACCTGGCCCCGGACGAATTGGAGGTAGACGAGCCGCGCCGTGAGGCCGCTGACACCGATCAGGACCACCAGGCCGAAGACGACAAATCGGATCAGTTGGCGTTCGCGGGCTGGCCGCTCGTCGACCAGTGAGCCCGCCGCGGTTACCACGCCACCCGCTCCCGTTCGGCGGCGCGCCGACGCAGGCCGACGGCGATCGTCCCGATGACCAGGCCGATCGCGGCGCTGTAGAGCGCATCCGGGATCGTCGCCTGGGCCGGGTCCGGAACCGGGATCTGCGAGCGGAGGACCCCGAACAGCACCAGGAACAGCGCGCTACTGAGCAGGCTGGTCAGGAACACGGCGATCGGCGGCACGAGATAGATGACCCGGTCGAGGGCCTTCGCCAGGAAGAAGGCGACGGCAACGCACGCGAGCAGCGAGAACGCGGTCATCCCGAGCGGCCGCGGGGCGAGAAGATCGATGATCAAGCCCCCGATGAATGCCGAGATCAGGCCGGCCTCGACGGTGCCGGCGACGGTCGCCGTGACGGCGAATACAAGCACGAGATCCGGCTGTGCGGTGCCGATGCGCAGATACGGCACGACGGTCAGTTCAAGTAGCGCCGCGACTACGGCGCCGACAGCGGCGAGTGTCAGACGCATCTGAGTCGATTCTCGGCCTCGTGTCCGGCCGCTCGACGGATCCGCGAACGACCGCGACGACCGAACTGCGGCTACGTCGAGCTGGAGTATACCGACGGTCGTCCGATCCGGGAATCGGCACCTTTGAACGTGATCCGGTGCCGCAGGCAGCGCCAGTGGGTCTCTCCGGTCCTGAATCACGTGTTCCGTTGGCGTTACCCGTCCGATCCGGAACCCCGCCCGGCGCCGATGTTTCACGTGAAACATGACCCCGTGACGCCGAGGTCCGCTAACTGACGGTGCAGGGCCCCGTGGCAGGATGGGCCGACTGGGTGCATCGGCCGCCGCGCGAGAGTGAGAACGGGCTCCGGATGGTAGAATTGACCCTCGTGAGCACCCTTGGACGTGGGGCCTGATGGGCCAGACGATCGCCTGTGCCAACCAGAAGGGCGGCGTCGGGAAGACCACCACGGTGGTCAACCTCGCGACCTATCTCGCTCTCGCAGGCGAACGGGTCCTCGTCATCGATCTCGATCCGCAGGGCAACGCGACCAGCGGCTTCGGGGTCGAGCGTCCGACGGTCGATCGTTCGGTCTACGGAGCGATGATCGGCTCTGTCCCGATGGTCGATCTGGTCGTCGAGACGCCGGTCCAGGGTCTCAACATCGTGCCCTCGTCGTTGGCCCTGGCCGGGGCCGAGGTCGAGCTCGCCGGGTTCCTCGCCCGGGAACAGCGACTGGCCAGCGCGCTGGAGGCGATCGCCGACGAGCACGACTACATCCTGGTCGACTGCCCGCCGTCGCTCGGCCTGCTCACCGTCAACGCATTGACCGCCGCCCAGTCCGTGCTGATCCCGATCCAGTGCGAGTACTACGCCCTCGAGGGAGTCAGCCAGCTCACCGCCACCATCAACCTCGTCCGGGATCATCTGAACCCTGACCTGGCGATCAAGGGAGTCCTGCTCACGATGTTCGACAGTCGGACGAACCTCTCCATCGAAGTCGCCTCCGAGGTCCGCCGCCATCTCGGATCGTTGGTCTACAGCACGCTGATCCCGCGCAGCATCCGGCTGTCCGAGGCGCCCAGCCACGGCCTGCCGATTGCGCTGTACCGGCCCGAGTCCAAGGGAGCCGAGGCCTACCAGGCGTTCGCCACCGAGTTCCTCCGTCGAGACCGACGATCGGCACCCGCCGACGCGGCATCGATCGTCCAGATCCCGGTTGTGCGGGCCGGGGTCGACGCCGTGACGGCTGGAGCGGACCGATGACCGCGCGCCCCGGCGAGCGTCCGTCGGCACTTGGTCGCGGGCTCGCCTCACTGATCCCGGGTCGGCCAGGCTCGGTCGATGCGCCGACCGAGATCCCGCTCGATCGGATCGCCGCCAACCCCTACCAACCCCCAACCACGATCGATCGGGCCGACCTCGAGGGGCTCGCGGGCGGGATCGC
>Ga0080064_1004623_pt1 | contig 17319 bp, 16 predicted proteins | sample Subgrocontami54m_FD_69260 | JGI IMG/M metagenome (GOLD analysis project Ga0080064, IMG submission 69260) | Subsurface groundwater microbial communities from S. Glens Falls, New York, USA - GMW46 contaminated, 5.4 m (SPADES assembly) (version 2) ...
AGACGACCGCTTTTTCTCCTGCCTGCCCTTCCGGGCAGAGGAGGTCGCGGATATAGGGGGGGAGAAGGAAGCGGCCCTTCTCGTCCAGCTTGCAGAAGTTTTCTCCGGCAAACATCAGCGGCTATGTCTCCGCGTTTGCTCGCGGCTCTTCTTCCGGAGCCACATATCCAACTCGGACTTCACGAACCGCCAGTCCTTGCCGAGCTTGAAGGCCGGGACGCGTTTCTCCTGAATGTAGCGGTAGAGCGTCCGAGGGGCCACCTTCAAATAGCGGCACGTCTCGGCGGTCGTCATGACTTCGTCGCGTACCGCTTGGGCCATAGAGCATTCCGTATAAGATTAGGACGTATCCTAGTCCGAAGGGACGGATTTGTCAAGCTCTTCATCATGCCAATCCTTGCCATTCCTTGCCACTGATGGCCGTAGGCCGTCTGTTACAGCCGCCGGGCAGGTAGGGGCGGGCCCCCGTGCCTGCCCAACGCGAACGATTGCCGAATCCGACGTAGGGGCGCACGGCCGTGCGCCCTCTTTTCTTGACCGCATGCGTGGATTATGGGAATGTTACTCTACGCCCGGGGCGTGTCGAGCCCTGCGGATCGGGTTCTGGGCGGCTCCGGCGTACACTGTCCCCTTGCGGGTCAGGGGAGTTTACCGAGTAGTTTACGCTCGAGTTGCAGAAATGATTGGGACGTCGAATTGTAGTTAGGCGCTTCAAAGTCAACGTAACCTGACACTAAGTGACGCACTACCTCGAGGAAACACCAACACGTGACAAATAGGTCCGGACCTGAAAAGGAGCGCAGTACCGGGGTGGCGCTCGTCAGCGCCCAGGCCTTCCAAAGGCTGGCAGAAGTATTCATTGACAGGATAGCGGTTGAGGTGAAGGAGGCCGCATATCATTCCGATCACTGGCCGACTCAGCTTGGGGATCTAGTGGCCTGCGCAACAAATCTTGCGTTCGCAATCGAACTTTACCTGAAGGCTCTGCTCACGCACCTCGAGTTGCCAGTGCCACAACACCACGACCTACGCGCTCTGTACGATGCGATACCTGAGTCAGTCGGGCGGGAGATCGAACTCAACTATCTCGCGTGTCTGCAGCCCCATGTGCGCAGCCGCCGTTCCCTCAGCATCACCCTCGCCAAGGGCCCGCAAGGCGAGCCGACTTGGGACGACCGCACAAAGACATCACCTGCTCTTCCCGACTTGCTCCAAAGGTCGAGAAATCTATTCCAGTCCTGGAGGTACATATCCGAGTTCACCCAGCCTCAAGATAGCCCCTACCAATTCCACAAATTCGAGTACGTCCCGCTGCTCTGCGCTGCCCGGGCGATGAATGCAATTATCAACGAACTGCTGGGCGGAGCCGGCTCGGTCCCGCTCGAAGGCCGAGGGAGCAGGAGCCATGACCCATGACAGACTTGCAGCGCCGAAGCCTTGGATGTCCTTGCCGGCATGCTGTTGTGACGCCTAACGAATCGCTTCAGCGGACCGGCTCCGCTGGCCGCTGAGCGCTGGCGTTAGACCCCGCGAAGGGAGCGCAGCTAGTGACGGAAGGCCGAAGATTCCCCCGCGAATTCCTCGTGGCAGAGATCAAGCGAGTCGCTCGCATTGTGGGCGAAATGCCCACGATGGCGCAGTTTGAGGAGCACAGTGACGTTTCCGCCGTCACATTGGCGAAGCGGTTCAAGGGTTGGAAGAACGCATTGGCTTCGGCTGGATTCGATTCCTCAAGAGCTCGCACCACGTATGACGAACAGGACCTAAAAGACGAACTCACTCGTGTGGCGCAGAAACTTGGACACACTCCTTCCACCACGGAGTTCGCGGCGAACTCCGATTTCAGCGCTTCAACAGTTACACAGAGACTCGGCGGCTCGTGGCCATTAGCGTGCCGCTCTGTGGGCCTCGTCCCCCCGATCATCGAAAACAAACCTCCTCCGAAGGGCGGGTGGAATAAGGGACAGCGGAAGTTCAAGATTTCCAAAGACGAGTTGTCGTACCTCTATGAAACCGAGGGTCTCAGCGCATCCGCGATAGCCACACGTCTCGGTACCTCGCGGACGTCCGTCCTTCGCACGCTCCGGGAGTACGGATTTGAGATTAAGCGCCTTCACTACTCGATGCCGAGGGAAACAACTATCGAGACACTCTTGTACCGCGAACTCGAAAGACGCAATGTGCCTTTCGCGCGGCAACAAGTTATAGACGGGCGTTACCTCGTGGATGCTCTGATTACTGGCGCTCGCATTGTCATTGAGTGTGATGGTGACTATTGGCACTCGCTCCCCGGACGGCCGGAGCAGGACGCGAAGAGGCAGAAGTATCTTCAAAGCCGTGGTTATGTTGTTCTCCGTTTTTCCGAGGCCGTGCTGAGAGCGGATATTGCGGCATGCGGCCAGAAGGTCGTGGAAGCGCTCCTTGAACGAATCAGGAAGTAACGGCGTGTGGTCTAACAAGCAATTGCACCCGCCGCCGAGCGCAGCGATGCGGCGTGTGAATTTCGCCGTTAGCTGGAATCAAGGACTACGCAGATGCCCCCGCAGAAGAAGGCAAAGTGCGCAATGAGAAAGATCGAAAAGCCCTCGGTGGGCCGAGGGAGTTACTCAGATGCCCTTCGACTCCGCTCAGGGCGAACGGGTTTCAAATCATTCACGGTGTAGAGATCTTCTTCCTTGGCAAGTAGGGGCGTGATTCATCACGCCCATAATGATTCACACACACGGATCGGTGCGGAATGCGGGCGCAATAAATTGCGCCCCTACGTCGGATTGGGAATCAGGGCAGGCACGGGGGCCCGCCCCCCTACACCGTTGCTGGCTGATCAGATCCGCCGGGCGAGCGTCAGGACGGTCACGGAGGCGACCCCGGCGCGGCGCAGGGCGCGGGCGCAGTCGTTGACGGTCGCGCCGGTGGTCAGGACGTCGTCCACGAGCAGGACGCGGATGTCCTTCAGGCTGTCCGGGTTCCGAACGGCGAAGGCGCGCCGCACGTTCCGGGCCCGGCCCGCTCGGTCGAGCGCGGTCTGGGACTTGGTTTCCCGGATCCGCTCCAGGTGCTCAAATGAGAGGGGCAGGCCGAGGCGCCGGGCGATCCGATCGGCCAGGAGCAGCGATTGGTTGAACTCGCGGGTCCTCAATCTGGAAGGATGGAGCGGGACAGGCATGACGAGATCAACGGGCGGGAGCCGGTCCACCCAGGCGAGCATGAGGTCCGCCAGGGGAGCCGCCAGGGCGTCCTTCCGCCGGTATTTGAAGAGATGGATCGCCTGCTCCAGCACCCCCTCGTAGCGATAGGGCGAGAGCGCGCGGTCGAACCGCGGCGGCTTCTCCCGGCACGCACGGCACCGGTGCCCCGGACTGTATGCCAGCGCGATCGGCGAGTCGAACGGCTGCCCGCATTGGGGGCAGGCCGGCCCTTCGATGGGCGTGATCGACTCCCAGCAGGCCCGGCAAAAAAACGGCAGGCGACGGTCTGCGGCCGGATGCCCGCAGGCGGCGCAGTCCACGGGAAAGACCCAGTGCAGAATGGTGTCCAGGATGTCCGGCATCGCGCGTCCTTATCCTTAATCTTGGACACCGCCGAGGCTGGATTGTCACCTCCCCCCTCCCGTCTAATTGTCGGGCATCAGGGCTTTGTGTTATAGGTGGTCAGGTCTGATTCAGGAGGAGCGTGGTCCGGCTGGAAGGAGTCTCCAGGGTCTATCAGCGGGGCGCCTCGAGCATCCGGGCCGTGCAGGGGATTTCGCTGGAGGTCGCCAAGGGAGAGTTCCTCGCCATCATGGGGCCGAGCGGCAGCGGCAAGAGCACGCTGCTCAATCTGATCGGCGGGCTGGACCGGCCGACGGCAGGCGACATCCTCATCGAGGGACGCTCGACGCGGGGATTGACCGAAACCGAGTGGACGACGCTGCGGCGCGAGCGGATCGGCGTCGTCTTCCAGTTCTTCAACCTGCTGCCCGGGCTGACCGCGCGCGAAAATGTGGCGCTGCCGCTCCTGCTGCGGGGAGATGCCGATCCGGCGAAACGGGTGGAGGAATGTCTCGCGGCCGTGGGATTGGCGCACCGCGGGGAGCATCGCCCGTCGGAGTTGTCGGGAGGCGAGCAGCAGCGCGTGGCGCTGGCGCGGGCGCTGGCGCATCGGCCCGCGCTCCTGCTGGCGGATGAGCCGACCGGAAATCTGGATTCAAAAGTAGGGCGCGAGATCGTGCAGTTGATCAAGACCCTGGCGCGGCAGGGCGGGCAGACCGTGGTGCTGGCCACGCACAGCCGGGATGCGGCGGCGGAGGCGGATCGGGTGCTGAGCATGCGCGACGGCTCTGTGGAAGGGGAGGGATTGCCGTCATGAGAGAGTTTATCGCTGTCGTGTGCGGCGCCATGGTGCTCTCGGCCGGGATGGCCTTCGCGGCATCGCCCGCGGATCAGGCTCCGCCCAAGCATCCGCTGGCGCAGGAGCATCCGATCGTGGTCGACGCGAGGGGGATCATCCCTCCCATTGCGTGGAGCGTTCCGGGGGTCACGGAACCGATCCAGTCGGTGCATGACCGGATGGTGACGGACAAAGTCACGACCCTGAAGCTGAGGCCGGGCAAATATATCTTCATGACCACGATCTTCTCGTTCGAATTTACGGTGAATTTGGATGGGAAGCTGGACTATATGAAGACGATCGACGGATGCGTCGGGGGACGCGGCACGGCGCTGCTCCTGGTCGAATGCCGAAAGATGCAGCCGGTTGATCCTTAGCTACCTATGACAGAGCCCGACCTTTCCTGCACCATCGCCGGCGTACGGTTCCCCCTGTGCATCATGAACGCCTCGGGGGCCCTGTGCGTGACGCGCGAGGAGCTCGAAGCCCTGGGTCGCTCGAGCGCCGGCGCCATCGTCACCAAGTCCATGACCGTCGAGTTCCGGAAGGGCAACCCCGAGCCGCGGTATTACCCCTTCAGCGGCGGCTCCATCAACTCGATGGGTCTGCCCAATCTCGGCTACCAGGCCTATGCGGAATTGATCCCCTCGCTGAAGGCGTTCAAGAAGCCGGTGATTGCGAGCGTCGCAGGCCTCTGCGAGGACGACTTTCCGAAAATCGCCAGGACCATCAGCAAGGCCGGCCCTGACCTCATCGAGATCAATCTTTCCTGCCCCAACATTCCCGGCAAGCCGCAGATCGGGTACGACTTCGAGGCGTCCGAGCGGCTCATCCGCAAGGTCCGGGCCGTCGTGGATCGTCCGATGGGCGTTAAGCTGCCGCCCTATTTCGATCCCGCCCATCACGCTGCCATGGCCGAAGTCTTGAAGCGGGCGCCGGTGGACTTCCTGTCCCTCATCAACTCCGTCGGCAATGCGTTGGTGATCGACCCTGAACGCGAGGCGGTCGTGATCAAGCCCAAAGGGGGATTCGGCGGCCTGGGCGGGTCGGTGATCAAGGCGGTCGCGCTCGCCAACGTCCGCGCGTTCTGGAAGGCCTTCGAGGGCCGCATCCCGATCATCGGCGTGGGCGGCGTTACGTCGGGCATGGACGTGTTCGAGCATCTGCTGGCCGGGGCCTCGGCCGTCCAGGTGGGGACGGTCCTTGTGGAGGAGGGGACCGGCGTCTTCGACCGGCTGGCCGCCGAGCTTCGCGCCGTGCTGAAAAAGAAAACCTATCCTTCCGCAACCACCGTCGTGGGTCGCCTCAAAGAGCTATGACCGTCTTCCGTCTCCTGGTGTGGCGCCACGTGATCGGGGAGATCCCCCGCACGGCCCTCACGGTCGGCGGCGTGGCGCTGGGCGTCGCTGTCTACGTGGCAGTCGCGACAGCGAATGTCGAGATCCTGCGCTCGTTCGAACAGGCCATTCTCGGAGTGGCCGGCCGCACGACGCTGCAAGTCTCCAGCGGGACGGGCGTCGCCGGCGGATTCGACGAAACAATCATTGAAGCTGTCTCCCATGCCGACGGCGTCCTGCTCGCCACGCCGGTGATCGAAGTCTCCGCAATCTGGCGGCCCACTCCTCCCGCACCCACCGCGCCCGTCATTCTGCCGATCTTGGGTGTGGACCTGCTTGCCGAGTCGTCGGTGCGCGACTATCGCGTGACGGATGCGGACGCGAAGGAGACCGACTGGGAGCGTTACCTCGAGCCCGACGCGATCTTTCTGGGGCGCAGGCTGGCCGAGCGATACGGTCTCTCCGTCGGCATGCCGCTTGACGTGAACGCGGGAGGGCTTTCGCGGCGGCTGGTCGTCCGCGGCCTGCTGGAGGGCCAGGGGCCGGGCAAGGCCACGCTGGAGGAACTCGCCGTCATGGACGTTGCGGCGGCGCAGTTCACGTTCGATCGCCTGGGCCGCCTCGACCGGATTGATCTGGTGACGGATCCGGCCCGTTCCGTGGACGAGGTGAGCCGCGCGGTCCAGGCGCTCCTCCCGCCGGGGCTGACCGTCAAGCGGCCCGACCAGCGGAACGCGCAGATCGAGCGGATGACCCGCGCGTTCCGGCTGAACGTGAGCCTGCTCAGTGTGGTGGCGCTGCTGGTGGGGCTCTTCCTCGTCTACAACACCGTGTCCTTCGCGGTGCTCAGGCGGCGGCGGGAAGTCGGAATCCTGCGCTCGCTCGGCCTCTCCCCCGGCGGCATCGCCCGGCTCTTTCTCACCGAAGTCGTGCTGATCGGGATCGTCGGCGCCGTCGTGGGAATCGGCGTTGGGCTGGCGCTCTCGAACGGCGTGCTGCAGACTCTTGCCCGGACGGTGAGCAACCTCTACGGCGAGGTCCCGGCGTTTCCACCGGTGACGTGGGCGCACCCCGCCGTCCTCATGCAGGGTCTGCTGATCGGCATCGGAGTGGCGGTGCTGGGGTCGCTGGGTCCGATCCGCGAGGCCCTGTCGGTCGAGCCGACACAGGCGCTCATTCCGAAAGGCTATGAGACGGCCGGCGCGATACGCGTCGTGCCCGCGCTCGCAGGCGCGGCGCTGATCTTTGCATTGGCCGGCCTTGCGGCCGTGCCCGGTCCGGTGCAGGGCGTGCCGCTTTTCGGCTATCTGTCGGCGTTTCTCGTCGTGCTCGGCTTCGCCTGGCTGAGTCCCGTGCTGATTCGCGTCGTCGGGTCCTGTCTTCGACTGATGCTTCCCCTGCGGGCCGGATGCCTCGCGCGCCTGGCGGCCGATGAACTCAATCGCGCGCCCGTGCGGAACGCCGTCGCCGTCTCGGCGCTGATGGTCGGGCTGGCCTTGATGATTGGCGTCAGCGCGATGATTCACAGCTTCCGTCTGACGGTGGACCTCTGGCTGGAGCAGACGGTCAAGGCGGACCTGATCGTGGCGCCGCCGACGTGGCTGGGCGCGGGGCCCGTGGGAGCCCTGCCGGAGTCCATGCGGGGACGGTTGGAGACGATCCCCGGCGTCATGGCGGTGGACAGCTATCGCGACGTCCGGATGGAGTTCCGTGATGTGCCGGTCGTGGTCGTCGCGCGGGACCTGCTCTTGCACGCGAAGCACAGCCGGTATCTCTTCATGGAAGGAGACTCCCTGGCGGTCCTGGCCGAGACGGTGCGGAAGGATCAGATCATCGTCTCGGAGACCTTCGCCCGGCAGTTCAAGCTGGGCCGGGGCGACCGCATGACGCTGCCGGGCCCGCAGGGGCCGGTGGAGTTCACGATAGCCGGCCGGTTCTATGACTACTCGACCGACGGGGGCAAGGTCGTGCTGGACCGGTCCCTCTACGCGCGGCTGTGGGGCGATCGGAGCGCGACGGTGTTTCCGGTCTACCTGGAGGCCGGCGCCGATCCGGAGGCGATTCGCCGGCTGGTGTCGGAGCGGCTGCAGGGCGGGCCGCCGGTTATGCTCCTGACGAACGGCGAGCTGAAGCGGGAGGTGCTCCGCATTTTCGATCAGACGTTCGCGATCACCTATGCGCTCGAGATCATCGCGGTCACCGTCGCGTTGCTGGGGATCGCCAACACGCTCCTGTCCGGCATTCTTGAGCGGCAGCGCGAGCTGGCGGTGCTGCGCGCCATCGGTGGGACGCCGGCGCAGGTCGGCCGCCTGATCCTGTGGGAATCCGGATTGCTGGGGCTCGCGGGGACGATCCTGGGGTTGGGGGCGGGCCTGGTGCTGTCCTTTCTTCTGATCGAGGTGATCAACAAACAGTCGTTCGGCTGGACCATCGTGTTTTATCCCGCGCCGTGGGTGTGGCTGGAGGCGGCGGGGCTGGCGCTGCTTACCACGCTGCTCGCGGGATACGGGCCGGCCCGGCGGGCGGCGCGCCTGCCGGTGGCGGAAGGCCTGCAGTATGAATAGGGCCTTAATGCCGAAACGATTTTCAAGAGCATTCGTTCGACCAGTCCGCAGCAAGGGTAAGTTGGTTTCCGAAGCCGGTACCGAAGTTTACTATTTCCTTGTCTCTGCCAAGAGGCTCCTCTAGGGGGAGTCAAGCGTATGAAAAAAATCACGGCGTGTCCATCCTGCGGTAGCGGAAAGATCAAAAAGGTCAAAAAGAACTGGAAAGGGGAGTTCCAGGGTCAGAAGTATACGGTTCCAGGACTTGAGTATCACGAATGCCCGAGCTGCGGCGAGAAAGTCTACGATCGCGAGGCCATGCGAAAAATCGAAAGCCACTCGCCGGCCTTTGCCAAAGAACACGCCTGATTTACCTACTCAATCCTTGAGCAGGCCATACTTGCCAAGAAACCTGCTGATTGCTTCTCGACGTTGCGGAGGCACTAGCAAGGAATAAGGGATAAAAGCGGGACAGATTTATTTTCTCTTCGAATGCCACGTCCCCGTAGGGGCAACCACCTACGATTCCTAAATCCGTAATCTGTTCCTACCGTAAGGGCGTGATTCATCACGCCCCCAGGAATCAGTAAGACGGGCGCAATGAATTGCGCTCCTACGTTGCTTTGCTCTATTGCGCCGGCACAGGCGCGCCGACGGTGTCCACTTCGAAGCCGAGGTCCTCGATCATCTGCCAGGCTTCGGCGGCGGGCATGCCCGGCGTGGTGAGGTAGCCCCCGACGAACAGCGAGTCGGCGGGGTAAAGCGCCAGGGCCTGTAGTGAGCGCAGATTGAATTCGCGGCCTCCCGCGACGCGCAGTTCCGTGCGCGGGTGCAGGAACCGGAAGAGGCAGAGTATCTTTAAACAGCGCTGCGGCGTGAGATTCTTCTGACCCTGCATCGGCGTGCCCTCCGCCGGGTGGAGGAAGTTCATTGGAATTGAGTCAGGCCGCACCTCGCGCAGTGCAAACGCCAGGTCGATCACGTCCTCGTCCGTCTCGCCCATGCCGGCGATCCCGCCTGAGCAGATCTCCAGGCCGGCCGCTCGTGCGTTGCGGATCGTCGCAAGCCGGTCCTGGTAGCTGTGCGTCGTCACCATCTGCGGATGGAAGCGCTCCGAGGCGTTCAGATTGTGATTGATCCGGTCGACGCCGGCTTCCTTCAACCGCCGCGCGTCGTGTTCCGTCAGCAACCCTAATGAACAGCAGACCTGAACGGGGACCGAGCCCTTGATCTCGCGCACGGCCTCGCTGATCTCGCTGATCTCGCGATCCAGCGGGCCGCGCCCGCTGATGACGATGCAGTAGCGGATGGCCTTGGATGCGGCCGCCCGCCGCGCGGCTTCCACCATCTGGGATTTCTTGAGCAGGCCGTATTTCTGGATGTCCGCGGTCGAGTCCGCCGACTGCGAGCAATAGCCGCAGTCTTCCTGGCAGGCGCCGCTCTTGGCGTTCTGGAGCATCTGGAGACGGACCTTGCGCCCGAAGAATTTGTGACGCACCGCGTACGCGGCATCGAGCAGTTCCAGCAGGCGGTCGTCCGGCGTCTCCAGGACGGCCCGGGATTCTTCCCGCGTCAGCGCCTCACCGGCAATCGCCTTTTCCGACAGGATACGATAGTCCATCTCCGTCACTCCTTGATCAAAGACCGGCCGGTCATTTCCGGCGGTTGAGGGATGCCCATCAGGTTGAGGATCGTGGGCGCGATGTCCGCCAGGACGCCGGAGGCCCGCAGGGCGTACTGCTTGTCGTCCACGATGATGCAGGGCACCGGGTTTAGGGTATGCGCCGTGTGCGGCTGGCCGGTTTCGTAGTCCACCATTTGCTCGAGGTTGCCGTGGTCCGCGGTGAGCACCACGGCGCCGCCGATCCGGCGGACGGCGGTGACGACCTTGTTCAGGCACTCGTCGATCACTTCGGCCGCCCGGACGGCCGCCGACAGGATCCCGGTATGGCCCACCATGTCCGGGTTCGCGAAGTTCAGCACGATCAGACTGTACCGGCCGGACTCGATGCGGCGCACCGCTTCGTCCGCGACTTCCCGCGCGGACATCTCCGGCTTGTGGTCGTAGGTGGCGACGTCGCGCGGCGAGGGGATCAGGACGCGGTCCTCGCCCGGGTACGTCTTCTCGTCGCCGCCGTTGAAGAAGTAGGTCACGTGCGCGTACTTCTCGGTCTCGGCGATGCGGAGCTGCTTGAGCCCGCGCTCGCTGATGATCTCCGGCAGGATCCGCGTCAGGCGGAACGAGGGAAACGCCGTCGGGTGCGTGAAGGTCTCGTCGTAGGACGTCATCGTAGCGAAGGCCGCCAGCTTCCGGACGGTCTTGCGGGGGAACGCTTCGAACGCGGGGTCGGTCAGGGCGCGCGTCAGCTCGCGGGCCCGGTCCGCGCGGAAGTTGTAGAAGAAGACCCCGTCGTCGTCGTTGATGCTGCCGACCGGGTTGCCGTGTTGGTCCACGATAACGGCGGGCATCACGAACTCGTCCGTGACCTTCTCGTTGTAGCTGGCCGTCACGGCCTCTTCGGCCGATTTGCGGTGTGCGCCGGCGCCGTCCACGAGGGCGGCATAGGCCTTCGCGATGCGGTCCCAGCGCTGATCGCGGTCCATCGCGTAGTAGCGGCCCATCACGGTGGCGATCGTCCCCACGCCGAGCTTGCGCATCATGGCCTCGATGTCTTTGATATAGCCGAGCGCACTTTGCGGAGGTGTGTCGCGTCCGTCCAGGAACGCGTGCACGAAGGCCGGCGGGCGGCCTTCCGCCTTCACCATCTTTAAGATGGCCTCCAGGTGCGAGAGATGGCTGTGCACGCCGCCGTCCGACAGGAGCCCCAGCAGGTGCAGGCGGCCGCCGGTCGAGCGGGTCTTGTGCAGGACGTCTGTGATCGCCGCATTGTTCGCAAAGGAGCCGTCGCGGATTGCCCGGTTGATCCGTGTGAAGTCCTGGTACACGATCCGTCCGGCGCCCATGTTCATATGGCCGACTTCGGAATTGCCCATCTGGTTGTCGGGGAGGCCCGTGTCCTCGCCGGAGGCCGACAGCAGGGTGTGCGAGTGCTCCCGGAGCAGTGAGGTGTAGAACGGCAGCCTGGCGAGCGCGACGGCGTTGGCGTCCGTGCGAGGGTTGACGCCCCAGCCGTCCAGGATGATCAGCGCAACAGGTTTGGCGGTCACAGCCCCTACACGATCTCGATCGGCGAGGTCACGGCCGGGTAGGGTCGGGGCTGCGAACTGTCGCGGGCGCCTTCCCTCGTCGGGGTCCCGGTGCCGACCGTGGGGGTCGTGACGGCCATGGTGTTCCAGCGGCCGCAGGCCGGGCAGCGCCCGCTCCATTCCCTGGTCTCATAGCGGCAGGCGCTGCAGGCAAGCGGGGTCACGCCTGCCCGTGATCTGCTGATTACCTCCTGCATCTCCATGAGTGCGGTCTCGGTGTCGCCCTTCCGGATGTACAGACTGGCCATGATCTGCGTGAGGTCGCCGGTCGGGTCCTGGATGCCTTCCAGGGTCGAGAGTAAATCGAAGGCATCGTCGATCATCTCCAGCCGGTAGTAGAGCTTCCCGAGGGCCAGCTTCAGCGACGGGTCGTTGTTCCGCCTGGCGAGGGATTGCTGGTAGATGCGGAGCATTTCGCTGGGCTCGCCCATCTCGAGGTAGAGGTCTTCCAAGCGCTGCAGGAAGATCGCATTGCCGGTTTTGACGTAGGACTTTTCCCAGGACTCCGCCGCCTGCCGGAGCTTGCCTTCGCGGATCAGGGTCTCGCCGAAGCCGATCCGTGCGGGCAGGAACCCCTTGTCCAGCTTGATGGCGTCCTTGTAGTAGCGCCGTGCCTGCTCGCGGTCGCCGCGCTCCATGTACTGCCGCCCGAGCTCGTATTTCAGCCCAGTGAGGACCTGGTTTTCGGCGCGGACTTCGGCTTCCGGCAAGCCCGCCTTCAGGAGGCGTTCCTGGACAGCGTGGGCGTCCCTCCACTTCTCGTTACGGATGTGGATGTCACGGATGCGATAGAGGGCGGTCGGGTTCGTGCCGTCGAGCTTGAGTACGTCCTCCAATGCCTGGATCGCCTCATCGGATCGCTTGGCGTCCTCCAGATCGCGGGCCAGCGAGAGGAGAATCTCCATATTGCCTTCCTCGAGCAGCCGGGCCTTCCGGTGCAGCCGGATGGCCTCGTTGTAATGCTTTTCCTTGCGGAAGAGGTTGCCGAGGGAGAGGAGCGCACGGGTATGGTTGGGGTCCAGCGCCAGCACCTTCTGCAGCTGTGAGATGGCTTCGCTGGTCCGCCGGGAGAGCGACGCCAGCACGCCGTTGGTGTAGTAGCTCTGGATCTTCTCCTCGCGCTTGCGTCTCTGGGTGGATCGCCAGTTGAGAATGTGCGCGCGGATCTCGCGCACGCCGACGAGCATGACGACGGCCAACGCGCCCGCCGCGATGCAGGCCAGGACGAGATAGATCGGGGTGACTTGCGTCGAGGATTGCGGGGACAGCTTGAGCGTGACCGGGTCGGGGTTCAGGGCGCTGAATTGGACGGCCGCAATGATGGCGGCGATCAGCGTGAGGACCCAGATGAAGAACCGCATGACTACCCTCGCTGTCTGACTGCTCGCTCCTTCGCCGGCCGCCGCTTGGGAACGCTCACGGGCGCGTCGGTGCGGGCCTTCGGAAGCGGCACGCGCTTGGTGTCGGCCCACAGCCGGTCCAGCCCGTAATGCTCGCGCACGCCCCGCTTGAAGATATGGACGATGACGTCGTCATAGTCCATGAGGACCCACACCCCCGCCTCGATCCCCTCGAGGCCCATGAGCCGGTACCCTTTCTCGGACAGTACCTTGTCGATATGTTCTTGTACGGCGAGGACCTGGCGTTCGGATTCAGCGGAACAAATCACGAAATAATCCGCCACTCCAGAAGCGAGAGCGACGTCTAAGATCACGATCTCAGAGGCTTTTTTATCTTCGGCTGCCAGGGCAGCCTGACGAGCTTTCGCCCGTGATTCTCGGACTAGTGCGATGACCCTCCCCCCAAAATATGATGCTTCAGTATATAAGACTCGACGCCGGCTGGCAAGAGATTTTCAAGATTCTGCCTGTGCTTGAGACGCTTCCTGATGTCCTGCGCCGACACGTTGCAGGGGGGAATCGGCAGGCCCAGGAGGGATTTTCCGCTCGTGAGTCGAACCTCCTGCACTGCGCCCTGACCGGCGTCCAGGCGCTCCAAAGGCGCGGCGTCCTCGATCCCAAGAATCGAAAGGTTTTTCAGCGACTTGAACAGGAATCCTGGCCTGGACACCACGGCAAACTCGCAGAGCTCCAGCAGGCACTCAGGCTCCCTCCAGCTAGGTATTTGCTTGAAGGCATCCAGCCCGATGATGAAGATGAATTGGGTGTCGGTCGGATAGATCGCCCGGAGTTCTCGGACAGTGTCGATCGTGTACGATTTCGCCGGTCGCCTGGTTTCGATATCTGACACCTGGAAGTAGGGGGAAGGGGCGATGGCAAGGCGCACCATCTCCAGGCGGTGCGCGGCGGGAATGAAATCCGACGAGGGTTTGTGGGGAGGATCGCCGGTCGGGATGAAGAGAACCGTCTCGATGCCGAGCCTGTTGCGCACGGTTTCGGCCACCAGCAGGTGGCACCGGTGGATGGGATTGAACGCGCCGCCGTAGAGACCGAGCCTCATTCGAGACTGACGCCGAGCTTCATTCCCGGAGCTGGCCGGTGCCGAGCACGATGAACTTGGTGCTGGTGAGCTCCTCCAGCCCCATTGCGCCGCGCGCGTGGATGCGCGCCGTGCTGATGCCGATCTCGGCGCCGAGGCCGAACTGGTAGCCGTCGTGCAGGCGCGTTGAGGCGTTGTGGAACACAGCGGCGGCGTCCACTTCGTTCAGGAACCGCTTCGCCCGTTCCCGGTCCTGCGTCACGATCGCCTCGGAGTGCTGTGAGCCGTAGCGGGCGATGTGCTCCATCGCCTGTTCCATATTATCCACGACGCGGACGGCGAGGATGAGGTCCAGAAACTCCGTGCCCCAATCCGAGTCGGCGGCGGGCTTGACGCCCGGAACGAGCGCGACGGTCCTCGGGCAGCCGCGGACATCCACGCCGGCTTCCTGGTAGCGCTTGATGAGCGGCGGCAGGAACGCCGGCGCGATCGCCTGGTGCACCAGGAGCGTCTCCATGGCGTTGCAGGTGCCGGGCCGCTGGACCTTGGCGTTGAAGCAGATGGCCTCGGCCATCGTAAGGTCGGCCTTGTCGTCCACGTAGGTGTGGCAGACGCCCTTGTCGTGCTTGATGACCGGGATGGTGGACTCCTTCATGATGAACTGCATGAGCCCTTCGCCGCCGCGCGGGATGATCAGGTCGATCAGCTTGTCCTGCTTCAGCAGCAGGGTGGAGACCTGCCGGTCGGGGTTGTCAATGAACGTGATCGCCCAGGCCGGAATGCCGGCTTTCTCGCCGGCCTCCATCAACACCTTCACGATGGCGGCGTTGGACTGGATGGCTTCCGAGCCGCCACGCAGAACGACCGCGTTGCCGGATTTCAGGCAGAGCGAGGCGGCGTCGGCGGTCACGTTGGGGCGCGACTCATAGATGATGCCGATCACGCCGATCGGCACGCGTACCCGGCTGACCTTCATGCCGTTCGGCCGCTGCCATACCTTCGTCACTTCGCCGACGGGGTCGGGGAGCGCCGCCACTTCGCGCAGGCCCGCCGCCATCTCCTTGATGCGCTCCTGGTTGAGCGTGAGCCGATCGATCGCCGCCTTGGACAGGCCGCTCGCGGCGGCGACGTCTTTCTTGTTGGCCTCGAGGAGTTCGGCCTCGCGCGCTTCCAGGGCGTCGGCCATGGCCAGGAGCGCCTTGTTCTTGACGGCGGTGGACACCGTCGCCAACTGCCGCGCGGCGGCCTTGGCTTGAGAGGCCTTCTGGATGACGTAGTCGGTGAGGCTCACAAGAGCACCAGATTATCCCGGTGGATGACCTCGTCGTAGTCCTTGTAGCCGAGGGCCTTCTGGATCTCGCTGCTCTTGAGGCCCTTGATCTTCGCGATGGCCTCGGAGCCGTAGTTCACGAGCCCCTTCGCGAATTCGCGTCCGGAGCGGTCCGCGCAGGCGACGGCGTCGCCGGCCTCGAAATCGTCGTGCACCGCTGTGATGCCGGAGGGCAGCAGGCTCTTGCCCTTGCGTGTGAGGGCCTCGACGGCGCCGTCGTCCAGCGTGAGGCGGCCCTTGGCCTTCACCGTATAGCCGATCCAGTGCTTGCGGCTGGTGAGCCGCTCGCCCTTCGGCAGGAAGAAGGTGCCGACCTGGTCACCGTGGAACAGCGCCGTCAGGTGTCCGGGCTTTTCCCCGCTCACGATGGCCGTGGCGACGCCGTACGTCGCGGCCTTCTTGGCGGCCAGGACCTTGGTGCGCATGCCGCCGGTGCCTTCGAAGCTGGTCGTGCCACCGGCGCGCCGCTCGATCTCGGCCGTCACGTCCGTCACCACCGGAATCAGCGTGGCGTTCGGATTGTGGCGGGGATCCTCGGTGTAGAGTCCCTCGACGTCCGAGAGGATCACGAGGAGATCGGCGTCCACCAGGTGCGCGACCATGCCGGCCAGGCTGTCGTTGTCGCCGAACCGGATCTCGTCCACGGCGACCGTATCGTTCTCGTTGATGATCGGCACAACGCCGTACTCGATCAGGGCCGTCAGGGTATGGCGCGCGTTGAGGAACCGCGCGCGGTTCGCCAGGTCCTCCCGTGTGAGGAGCACCTGCGCGACCTTCTGGCCTGTCTTCTCGAACGCCTTCTCGTAGGCCCACATGAGGCGCGACTGGCCGACGGCGGCGGCGGCCTGCTTGAGCGGGAGGCTCTTGGGGTATTCCTTCAGGCCGAGCTTCTCGATGCCGCACACGATGGCGCCGGAGGACACCATCACGATCTCCCTGCCCTGGGCCTTCAGTCCGGCCAGTTCGGAGGCGAGGTGATCGATGCGCTCGGTATTCAGGCCGGTGCCCTTGGCCGCGACGAGGCGGCTGCCCACCTTGATCACGACGCGCCTGGCGTCCTTGACGATCTGGTCGCGCATCGTTGTTACACGCTCACTTTCAATGGAGTCCGAAGCTTGGGCGCCCGAAGCTTGGCGACCTGCTCGCCGAGGAACCGCACCAGGGGCTTTAAGCCGGAGCCGGTGACGGCTGAGATCGGAAACATCCGCAGGCGGCGCCTTCGGCAATGGGCTTCCAGCTTCTTGAGGTTCTTGCAGTCGCCTGCCACGTCGAGCTTCGTCCCCGCCACGGCGTACGGTTTCTTCGCGAAGTCCGGGTTGTACAACTTCAGCTCGCTCCGCAGGGTCTGCAGGCTTTCGACGGGGTCCAGGGTCACGCCCTCGCTAATGTCCACCAGGTGTAGCAGGTAGGACGTGCGCTCCAGGTGGCGCAGGAACTGAAAGCCGAGGCCCTTGCCTTCGTGCGCGCCCTCGATGAGGCCGGGCACGTCCGCCACGACGAAGCTCTGATCGTCGCCCACGGCCACCACGCCGAGGTTCGGCGTCAACGTCGTGAAGGGATAGTCGGCGATCTTGGGACGGGCAGCTGAGATGGCTCCGATCAGGGTGGACTTGCCGGCGTTCGGGTAGCCCACGAGGCCGACGTCCGCCAGGAGCTTCAGCTCCAATTGAACCCAGCGTTCCACGCCGAGGGTGCCGGGTTCGCACTTGGTCGGCACGCGGTTGGTGGAGCTGGCGAAGCGGGCGTTCCCGCGGCCGCCGTGGCCGGCATGCGCGATGATTTCCTGCTGGCCGTCCTCCGTCAGGTCGGCGAGGATGTCCTTAGTGTCGAAGTCCTTCGCGATGGTGCCAACGGGCACGCGGATGGTCAGCGTCGGGGCGGAGCGGCCGTGGCGATTGTTGCCTTCGCCGTGCCCGCCGTCCTTCGCGATGTGGTGTTGCTGGAACTGGAGGTCGAGCAGGGTGGACATGCGCTCGGTGGCCTCCAGGACGACGTCGCCGCCGTGCCCGCCGTCGCCGCCGTCCGGCCCGCCGTACGGGACGTGCTTCTCCCTGCGAAAGCTCCGCACCCCGTTCCCGCCGTCCCCGGCCTTCAC
>Ga0080064_1004624_pt1 | contig 17317 bp, 20 predicted proteins | sample Subgrocontami54m_FD_69260 | JGI IMG/M metagenome (GOLD analysis project Ga0080064, IMG submission 69260) | Subsurface groundwater microbial communities from S. Glens Falls, New York, USA - GMW46 contaminated, 5.4 m (SPADES assembly) (version 2) ...
GCAGGCTGGAGGCTCGGTTGGGTTCGTGGCGGGTCAAGGTGGGGGCGGCAGCGTAGTTTCTTTTAGATCGAGGGGTCGGGGGTTTTTTGTTAAATGTCCTAGTGCAGTCTCTTAAGCTCGGGTAATAATTCGCACGTCAGTCCGGCCTGCCCGCGCCCTGGCAGGCGGGCCAACCCCGGCGAAAGCCGGGGGCGAGCCGAAATCCAGGGACTTCTGGATTCCCGCCTGCGCGGGAATGACGACAGAGAGCCTGCCGATTTCTTCACCGAATTTTTGAGACAACTCACTATCAAGAGCCTGAAAAAGGAGAGAATCATGAATCCTCTTTTGGTGGTCGCCGTCCCGTTAGTGTTGGTGATCGTAGGCATGATATTGAACAATCTTGGACTTTCATTTGATCAACCTGAAAGTTCGTCAGAGCAAGATCCTGCTAAGAGATTGGCAGCCGAAAGGCAAGCTTACCGCACCTTCTTCGATCAACAGAGAACTCGATACTTGAAAAGGCAGAAAAGGGCAGGTCAGTATGCTTGGTTGGTTCTACTGACATTTGTTGCGTCCTTCTGGTGGATGTATTTGGACACAGTGAATAAAACAGCAGCGGCGAATCAAATTGCCGCGATTCAAACAGTGTCCGCAGCAGCGGAAAGGAAAACCGGTGATCCTACCACAGTGTCCGCAGCGGAAGGAAAAGAGCTGATCCTATCTATGACTCGTCGCGACGGGACTAATGTAAAATACCTCGTCAAATCGGAAAAAGCCGGCACATCGGGTGTCGGCGTGAAGGAAGGACTATCGAAAGAACTCGTCCCATATTGGGAGGTATCCAGATTAGCAACGGCTTCGAGTATTGGCGATAGCACATTGCCTCTTGGCATCGCTGTGAAAATTTCGAACTAAGGAAATAGCAGATCAGGGATGAAGGTAAGGTGAAGGACTTGGAATTTCACTGATATTTACTTTTGATGGTCCGTTTTTATAGCGTGCGATTGGTTTGCAGATGACCCAAAGGGCTCGAGCTAAAGAGAAGCCGGTTGGGGCGTAAGCCGCCTGAGGTGCGAACACCAGGTCGGCTTTTTAGTTATACAATCGGTAGGCCGGATAGAAAGTAACCCCTTAAGTGGGGGACTTGCTAAATGGCAGGCCAGCTTATCCCGTAAGGGAGAGGCTGGCCTTTTTATTTCGTGAAAGGAGAACCCGATGGAAAGGCGGATTCCCATTTTTTGGATTATTGGCGGCGGCGTAGCTATTCTTGCTCTCGTCCTGTTCGTCAATTCTTTGAAGGACAAAATGAAAAAACGGCTTCGGACTAACAACCGCGTTACCAGAGATATTTCATCAACGGATGCTTAACGTGACTAAACTCGACTTGAGACGGCGCATACGTTGTTCGCTGGAAGAGTTCTTCGAGCAACGAATGGGTGGAAGATGGCGGCTAGGAGTCAGCATCATTGGTGACTTGATTGTGATCCGATGCAAAGAAGCTTTTTCTCCGTCGGAGATCAACCTGGGTACCATGAAGGCCGGGCGACTGCTGCTCCAAGAGGTCAGCGAAAGTCTGTGCCGAGAACTACAGCCGGATCTCGACAAGCTTCTTTGCGAGATTACCGGACTGCGCCTCGTTGACATCTGCGTGGGCTTTTTTCTGGAGCGGCGGGAGAGAATCTATCTCTTCACCATGAGCGATACAGTTAAATGCCAAAGCGAGCAATTTGCGAGGAGTAGATAGGTGACTTGTCATCCGTCTTGACATCATCGACGGTTTTCCCTATGGAGATTATTGAGAATGTTTTCCCTAAAAGTCGAAAGAAAAACCTGGCCTGTTCGCATTCTTGCGTACGGGCTTCTTCTCGCCATATTTTCTCTGGCCTTACACCTTGAACTGCACACGGAGGTTGGTGTTGCCGAGGTGAGTTACAGTTCCATTGCCAAGGTCAGGAAGAACTTCAAATACAACCACGGTGCGCGACCTGAGGTCGCCTTGACGACTACCTCGGTGCATTGGACCACTTCCCTTGATTCAAATTTCCTTAGCGTTGTCGATAAGCAGAACCTACCTGGCTTACGCCTGTTAAAATCAGTAACAATCCGCGCGCCTCCATCTTCCTACTCCAGTTAAGTTTCTCATTCGCGGCTAAACTCCAAGCGTCGGTGGGTCCCTCCCGGTTGCGCGACGCGCAGACATACGCGCAAAGAGAAACTGAGCTGGTTAGTTTCCAAAATATTTACGCCCGATAACAGTAACCCAAAAGCTTGTCACCTGAGCAGGCGGGCCCAAAACTCTAGAGTTTGCGAATTGAAGTGTCGAAAGGACTCTCAGAACGGCGGCAAACCCAGCGCGGCGACGCCGCAACCAAAAAGAAAATGCAACTTTTACCACGAAGGTCACGAAGAGCACGAAGTTAAGAAGTTTAAAAAAATATCAATGTCCGAAACCTTCGTGTTCTTCGTGTGCTTCGTGTGCTTCGTGTGCTTCGTGGTGAGATAGTGTTTTTATTTCAGGAAGTTAGGAATGATGCGTCAGAAAGTTTGCGCAAGCCGCGAAAACTTTCAACTAGTGTGAAGACTTTTGGAGAGAAAGGAAGCGCCTATGGAACTCGGCATTCGAGGACGGCATATAGCGTTGACCGCCACGCTACTGGCCCATGTGGAGCGCCGGCTGCGGTTCGCACTGAGCCGGTTTGAACAAAAGATCCGGCAGATCGCCGTGCGAGTGACGGACCTCAACGGTCCACGCGGCGGGTTTGATAAGCAGTGCCGGGTTACGGCGACCCTCTCTCCGTCGGGGAAGGTGACTGTGGGGGCGACCGACGCTGACCTGCACGCGGCAATTGATCATGCGGCAAACCGGCTAAAGCACTCCGTTACGCATGCACTGAAGCGGAGGCGTGAGACCTCGACAAAAAAAGATACATGTTCACCCTGAACGATACGGTTGGCAGCGAACAGAGATAATCCGTAGACTCTATGCAAGAATCGCTGGAGAAATGGATTCCCGTCCTTTTGGTTATTTTGGGTGGAATCGCCTACGTTGCCTCGATGTTTTCTTAGGGCGCGAAAGAAACTCTTAAAGGAAACTCAATGAACACACTCAAAACCACTTTCTTGATGGCGCTACTGACGGTTCTCTTGGTTACGGCTGGCGGAGCCATGGGCGGAGAAGGGGGTATGATGCTCGCCTTTCTCTTCGCCTTGGTCATGAACGGTGTCAGCTACTGGTTCAGTGACAAGATCGTTCTACGCATGTACGGGGCAAAGGAGATTGGCGCAGAACAAGCCCCGCAGGTACATCGGATGGTCCAAGAGCTAGCAATGCGGGGTCGAATGCCCATGCCTAAACTCTATTTGATTCCCCAGGACGCCCCGAATGCTTTCGCCACGGGCCGAGACGAGAACCACGCCGCCGTGGCGGTTACAGAAGGTATTCTTCGCATCCTCAATGAAAGAGAACTTCGCGGGGTGCTGGCCCATGAGCTCTCCCACATCAAGAACCGAGATATCCTCATTGGGACTATCGCCGCCACTATGGCCGGGGCCATTTCCATGCTGGCGAACATGGCCCATTGGGGAATGATCTTTGGCGGAAGAAGCAGCGACGATCGGGAGGGAGGTCATCCGATTGTGGCTTTGCTCATGATCATCGTTGCGCCGCTTGCCGCGATGCTGGTTCAGATGGCCATCTCGCGTAGCCGGGAGTTTGGCGCCGATGCCACTGGAGCGATGATATCTGGCGATCCACTAAGTCTGGCAAATGCTCTGAGGAAACTGGAGCAAGGCGCGCAACGCATCCCCATGGAAGCCAACCCAGCAACGGCGCACATGTTCATCGTCAATCCCCTCACGGGTGGAGGCCTGATGACCCTCTTCAGCACCCATCCGCCCATGCAGGAGCGGATCAGGCGGCTTGAGGGCATGTCAGAAGTAAGACAGTGAAGGTACCGGGCATAGTGATTGCAGTTTATGGGCTCGTTGTCCTTATTACTGCGATCATTAGTTATCTCACTGCGGGAAGCGTGTCGTTCCTTATAGCGGGCAGCGCCTTTGGGGTTGGGCTTGTGTGCAGCGGTTTGGGCGTGCTCAAACGCAAAGAGTTGGGGTTTGTTTTTGCCCCTGTCTTGACAGTTCTCGTCACTGCGTTTTTCGGCTATCGCTCCACGCGAATCGGTGAATTTATACCGTCCGGACTTGTGGCCGGTTTAAGCCTTGTGACTCTTTTCCTGTATTTTTTACCTCGCGGGAAGAAGGACCTATGACACCGGAGCGGATGATCTTGTGGGTTGCTTTCAATGTCTTTGTCCTGGGGATGCTCGCCCTCGACCTGCTGGTGTTCCACCGCAAAGCCCACGCTGTTTCACTGCGTGAGGCTTTATCTTGGAGCGCGGTTTGGATCGCTCTGGCCCTGATCTTTAACCTCGGGATTTATTTCATATGGGGATCGGAGAAAGCCCTGGAGTTTCTCGCCGGCTACCTGATCGAGAAGTCTCTCAGCGTGGACAACATCTTTGTCTTCATCATGATCTTTTCCTACTTTGCCGTTCCAGCGATGTACCAGCATCGAATTCTTTTCTGGGGCATCCTGGGCGCCCTGATCATGCGGGCAATCTTTATCGCGGCGGGCGCCGCCTTGCTGAGTGCGTTTCATTGGATCATCTACATATTCGGCGGCTTTCTGATTATCACGGGCATCAAGATGTTCTTCGCCGGTGAGGAAAAGATTGAGCCTGAAAAAAACCCTGCTGTCCTTTTGCTCCGCCGCTGGATGCCTATTACCAAGAATTTTGACGGGCAACGCTTTTTCGTGCGCATCGATGGTCGCCTCTGGGCCACGCCTCTCTTTGTGGTCTTACTTGTGATCGAAACGACGGATGTCATTTTTGCCGTAGACTCCATCCCCGCGATCTTCGCCATAACTCTCGATCCCTTCATCGTCTACACCTCCAACATATTTGCCATTTTGGGCCTGCGCGCCCTCTACTTTCTGCTGGCCGGAATCTTGGAGATGTTCCGCTATCTTAAGGTCGGGCTTTCCTTCGTCCTCTGTTTCGTTGGCGTCAAGATGATGCTCGTCGATTTCTACAAGATTCCCATCGGCGTCTCCCTAGGGGTGGTAGCGGGCATCCTGGCCGTCTCCATCCTGGCTTCTCTGGTTGTCGCACCGAAAACTGCAGCAGTTCGAATCTCCGGAACTAACCCCGGCCACGCCCCGAGCAACCGGCGGCCCAAGAGGGCGGAAGGAGGACCCAGTATGAGTTCAAAAAAAGCAGGTTTCGCCAAAGTAGCCATGTGGTTGGCAATAGTCGCGGTCGTGCTGGTGACCGTCAAATGGAGCTCCATTACCAGCGGTCCGTCGGCGGATGACGCGATAGTGGCAATCCGTGTGGCTCAACGCGACTTATTTGAGGCCAAGAAGAGCCAACGCGGAGTGAAAACACCAATACTCGATGACGCCGAAGGCGCGTTAAATCTTGCTTGGGCGGCTCTGAAGGAGAAGCGCTATGAAGACGCCATCTTGGCGGCTCGCAAAGCAAGTCATTCATCGAGAGGGAATGGCTGAGATGAATAAATGTCTCATCACAGGAATGCCACTTTTCAAGCGCGGCAAGGTGAGAGACCTTTACGATTTAGGCGATCGTTTGCTGATGGTGGCTTCGGACCGCATCGCCTGTTTCGGCGTAGGTCTCCCGACCAAGATTCCAGGCAAGGGAAAAATCCTGACCGCCCTCTCGGCTTATTGGTTTCGCGAGATGGAAGACATAGTAGGGAGCCACCTACTTACCACTGATGTCGAGCAATTTCCCTTCATCTGCCGGCGTTACAAAAAACATTTGGAAGGCCGTAGCATGCTGGTTAAAAGAGCGATACCCGCTCGTGTGGAGTGCATCGTGAGAGGCTATCTTTTTGGCTCAGCGTGGAAGGAATACCGTGAGCGCGGCGAGGTTTGCGGCATCCGCCTGCCTATGGGTTTGGTTGAGGCTTCCCGTTTGGAGGATCCCCTCTTTATTCCATCTACGAAAGAATCTTTAGGAACACGTCATGACAACATCACGTTCCAACAGATGACGGATATCGTCGGGCAGGAAAAGGCGGTAAAAATGCGCGATTTCTCCATCGCCATTTATCTCCGTGCCCGTGAGATGGCTGAGGCGAGAGGGATCATCGTTGCGGACACCAAATTAAGGTTCGGCTTGGCAGACGGACGGCTGATTTTGATTGACGAACTCCTCACGCCCGAGTCCTCGCGCTTTTGGCCTGCGGAAAGCTATCAGCCAGGACAGGTGCCTGAAAGTTTTGGCAAGCAATATGTGCGTGACTATCTATTGAGCCTGAACTGGGACACCAAGCCTCCAGTTCCGGCTCTACCGCCAGGGGTCGTACAGAAAATACAGGAAGATTACTTTGCGGCGCTGCAGCGACTCACCGCGCCACCGGCAAGGTGTTTTGGTCGTTAAACACGTTGACGGTTATTGAGCAAGTTCAAAGGATCTTAAGACACTAACGAGCAGAAAGGAGATTGACATGAAGAGTATAGTTGTTGGATTTTTCTTTGTTCTTGCATTGAGGTCCGATCTTCAGGCTCAGACGCCCTTCTATCAGGGAAAAACCATCACGGTGCTTCAAGGCCGGGACCCCGGCGGGGCCGGTGATCTGCGGGCGCGAGCCGTGACGCAATTTCTCCAGAAGCATATTCCAGGAAATCCCACGATCATCCACGAGTTCATGGGCGGAGGGGGCGGATTGAGAGCAGCGAATCATATTTACGCGGTCGCGCGTCCGGATGGCCTGACTATCGGCAGCGTGAGTTCGGGAATGCTCTCCACGGCTGTGCTCGGCGGCACGGGCGTCAAGTATGATCCTGGAAAATTTTACTACTTGGGATCGCCCGATGGCGGCGGGCAGTTTATTTTTTATACGAGGAAAGAGGCGGGGATCAACAGTGTGGAAAAATTGCGGACGACGCCGGGGATTAGATTCGGCGCGCAGTCCGTGGGCCACAACAACTACAACGTTGTCCGCTTGATTACCTTCGTGTTGGGTATGAAGGACCCGAGATTTGTCACGGGATACTCCAGCCCGGAGATCGACGCGGCGATTCTTCGAGGGGAGTTGGACGGTCGGGCGAACACGGCCGATAGCTTAATCCAACGGAATCCCGACTGGCTGGAGAAGAACCTCATGGACTGGCATGGCGTGCTTGAGATGCCCAAAGGCGTGAAGCATCCTCGCTTCGGTCACATCCCTGAAGTCGAGACCTTCGCAAAGTCGGAGAAGCATCGCCAATTGGTCGCCATGCAGCGCTCCTTTAGAATGATCGGTTCGCCCTTTATTCTACCTCCCGGCACGCCCGGGGAAAGAGTCGACATTCTACAGGACGCCATGCGCAAGGCATTCCAGGACCCGCAGTTCGCTAAAGAGTATAAAAAGCTTGCAGCCGACGATCCGGAAATCGTCATGCCGGAGGCTCTGCAACAAAGTATCAAAGAGCTTTCCAGCGATCCGGAAGTAATTGAACTACTAAAAAAGCTCGCCGGTCCCGGGCCCTTGCCAGCGAGCTAAAGGAGACCGGGTAGGAATTTATATGGAACCTTTGACGGGCATTGCCCTTCTCATCGGGGCGAGCTCTGTAAGCGCGATTGGCACGGCCTGCCTGCCGATTGTCTTTGGTATTCCCGGCGGCTCCGGCTTTAAAGGCTACCGTGCTCGATGGTTTTCCGATGAGAAAAAAAGACGAGGGGCGGCGCGCCCTGGGGACTTCTCTTATGGCCGGGGGGATGACTGAACTCGTAGCGGAGGTAAAAAAGCGGGATTGGGCAACGATCTCCACCGGCGGCGAGGAACTTCAGGCGACGGCGAAAGGGCTGATGGTGGAGCCGCCGGAAATGATCGAACGGATAAAAAGGCTTTTGGCGAAGAAAAAAAAGGAGATCTTGTATGACAAGAATGATACTTGCCCTATTATTTCTCGTTTTATCGAGTTCTAATCTTTACGCCCAGGCGGATTTTTATAAAGGCAAGACCGTCAGAATTGTCGTTGGGTCTACGAGCGGGGGTCTTCATGACCTATGGGCTCGCTTGTTAGCTCAGTATCTGCCGAAGCACATCGCCGGCAGCCCGGAAATCATCGTGCAAAACATGGCGGGGGCCGGCGGTATGATCGCCGCCAATTATATTTATGGCGTTGGAAAAGCTGACGGACTCACCCTCGGGTTGATTTCACCCGCGCTATTTTTCAACCAGATTGCCGGCCGTAAAGAGGTTCAATTTGACTGGGCAAAATTTTCTTGGATTGGCTCTCCGGAGGAGACCGTTGATACTCTCGTCATGCGCTCCGGCAATTCCTATGACACCCTGGATGAGATCCGCAAAGCAACCGTACCGCCGAAATGCGGCGCCACGGGCCCTGGCACCCTAAGCCATTACCTCCCGAGACTTCTCGATGAAGTCTTGGGACTAAAATTCAATGTCATCACCGGCTATCCGGGAGCACCGGAAATCGACCTGGCGCTCGAAAGAGGAGAGATTCATTGCCGCGCGGTCACTAGAAGCGCCATTATGGGCCGCGATCCGGGCCGCGCCTGGGTCAAGACCGGATTCGTTCGATTGCTCGTAGTCGGCAGCGAGAAGCGGGACCCAAAGGCCCCTGGCGTGCCAACGATTTGGGAGTTGATGGAAAAAGACAAGACACCGGAGATAGGGAAGCGCGTTGCCACCCTGGTGCTGTCGCCGACTGCTTTCGGCCGTCCCTTCATGGGCGGCCCTGGTATGCCTTCTGACAGAGTCAAAATTGTCCGCGATAGTTTTATGAAAACGATGAACGATCCTGAGCTTTTGGCCGAAGTGGAGAAAAGGGGTTGGGAGGCAAGTCCCGTACGTGGGGAAAAACTCGAAGCGCTGGCCCGAGAGGTTGTAACTCAACCGCCCGAGGTGATCAATCGGATGAACGTAGTGTTGGGAAAGTAAACCCCGTACCACGGACTTCGTACGAGGTTCATCCCCGCCAAAGTACGTTGGCGGGGCGTCTGCCTGTGCGTACACGCAGACAGGTTCTGTGGTGCGGGGTAAACAAGAAAGTCGCGGAGGGCCGTTTATGAGAACCCGTTGGTCTCGCTATATTTTAGCTGCGGGTCTTATGATTGGGGTCGCACCTTTGTCGCACGCGACGACGCACGAGTTCTATAAAGGCAAGACTGTGCGACTTGTTGTCGGCACTGCGCCCGGCGGTGGTTTCGACACCTACTCCCGTGCCATTGCCCGGCATATGGGTAGGCAGATCCCGGGCAATCCCACAATCATCGTGGAAAACATGCCTGGGGCCGGACAGCTAGTCGCTGCCAATCATGTCTATAAGGTCGCCAAGCCGGATGGCCTTACGATGGGAAATTTCGGCGGCGGTCTGTTTGTACAGCAGGTTCTGGGAAGGCCAGGAGTCGAATTCGATGGTCTGAAGTTTGAGTTTGTCGGCGCCCCGGTCAGAGAGAGCTCGACTTGTGCCCTGACAAAAGCAAGCGGCATCACCAGCATGGAGAAATGGATGGCATCAAAGGCGCCGGTAAAATTGGGCAGCACCGCCCCGGGTGGAACCACCTACGACCATTCTAAAATCCTCCAGGCTGCTCTTGGTCTCCCGATCCATCTGGTTGCCGGCTACAAAGGCACTGCCGAAGTCCGGCTTGCAGCCGAGTCTGGAGAGGTGGAGGGGGCTTGCGGCTTTACCTGGGATTCGGTCAAAGCGACATGGACAAAGGGGCTGGAAACCGGGGATGCAGTTGTGGTGCTGCAAGTGCTGCCTAAACCCCACCCGGAACTCCCTAAAGTCCCACTGGCGATCGACTTTGCTAAAACCGAGGAGGGCCGCCAGTTGATCCAGGCAGGTATCCACGACATGAATGTGATCCTTCGCCCCTATGCGCTTCCTCCGGGTACGCCGAAAGAAAGGGTGCAGCTATTCCGTAAGGCTTTCGTTGATACCATGAAAGACCCAGAGTTTTTGGCGGATGCCAGAAAATCCAAGCTGGACATTGATGCCGTAACTGGGGAAGAACTGGAGAGAACTGTCCACGGGCTCTTCAAATTAGATCCTAAAGTGGTGGCTCAACTGAAGGAGATTATTAAGTAGGTAGCAGGTGATCTGTAGACGATTCATAAAGAGCCGAAACGGGAGGTGAAATATGCAAAGAAGAACTCTGCGTGCGACTATGTCCTTCACGCGGCGTTGCCTGATGGGAGCGACCGCTCTGGTTTTGTTTGTTGCGGGTCCGGCGCACGCGACGACTCACGATTTCTATAAAGGCAAAACAGTGCGAATCGTCGTAGGAGTTTCCGCCGGAGGGATCTTCGATACTTACTCTCGGACCATCGGCCGCCATCTAGGGAAACACATCCCGGGCAATCCAACGATTGTTGTGGAGAACATGACGGGAGCTGGCGGCCTGGTCCTCGCTAATCACCTGTATAAAGTAGCTAAGCCCGATGGCCTTACCGTCGGAAACTTCAATGGCGCGTTACTCATGGGCCAGATCCTTGGACGGCCGGGCATTGAATTTGACGCCCGAAAGTTTGAATACATCGGCGTCCCGGCGAAGCAGGATACTCTGTGCGCCTTCACCAAGGCCAGTGGCATTACGAGCTTTGAGAAATGGAAAGCATCCAAGGTGGCAATTAAAGTAGGCGGAACCGCCCCGGGCTCTGCTACCGTTGACGCCCCCAGGCTCCTGATGGCGGTGTTTGGTTTACCGACACAGGTCATCACAGGCTACAAGGGCATTGCGGACGTCCGGTTGGCGATGGATGGCGGAGAACTGGCCGGGGCTTGTGGCAACTGGGACGCTCTCAAATTACTTTGGGATAAGCAGATTGAGTCGGGCGATATACTCATTGTGCTACAGGCGCGCCAGGAGCCTCTCCCGGACCTACCAAAGGTCCCCTTAGCGCTTGACCTTGCTAAGACCGAGAAAGAGCGCCAATTGATTCAGGTGGGTCTCCAAGATCCGGCCCTCCTACAACTGCTCTATAGCTTCCCTCCGGGCATTCCGAGAGATCGGCTACAGGTGCTGCGCAAGGCTTTCATGGAAACCCTAAAGGCGCCGGATTATGCGACCGACGCTCAGAAGTCCAAGCTGAGTGTTGATCCGGCGAGCGGCGAAGATCTCGAAAAAACTGTCGAGAGGCTCTTCAAATTAGATCCTAAACTGGTGGCTCAACTGAAGGAGATCCTTAAATAAGCGGGCTAACTTGAAGCGTGAGGAGGTAGTCGACATGAGCATGGTATTTTTGCGACCGCTAAAATGGGCGTGCTTGGTGGCGATGGCCGTCCTGTTCTTACCCATTGCCGCAGAGCTGCACGCGACAACCCATGATTTCTACAAGGGCAAGACTTTCCGGATCATTGTGAGATTCCCCGCTGGAGGTGGTTTTGACACTTATTCCCGGGCTATTGCTCGGCATATAGCGAAGCACATTCCTGGTGATCCCACAATGGTTGAAGGAACCGCTGGAAGTGAAACAGGGAATCGGGATTGGGTCAGGCGCTGGAGTAGGGAACGCCCATGTTAGACATACTCAACGCGTTTGTCGCGGGCTTCTACCAGGTCCTCACCCCGACAACTTTCGGTCTGATGCTTGTCGGCATTGCCGTGGGTTTCTGGGTTGGGATTCTCCCTGGACTTGGCGGTCCCACGACATTGGCTCTGATGCTTCCCTTCATCTTCAAGATGTCCCCCGTCGAAGCCTTTGCTTTCCTTCTCGGCATGTCGGCCGTGACCAACACGACCGGAGACATCACCTCTATCCTTTTCGGCGTGCCGGGTGAGCCAACCTGTGCGGCCACCATCGTCGGTGGCCATCCCATGGCCAAAAAGGGGGAGGCGGGTCGCGCCTTAGGAGCCGCCCTGATGAGTTCTCTGGTGGGTGCAATCTTTGGCGCCTTCTGCCTGGCCCTAGCTATTCCTGTTGTCCGCCCTTTGGTTCTCACCTTCGGCTCACCAGAATTTTTTATGATCGGCCTACTGGGAGTAACTTTCGTGGTCTCGTTGAGCGGCGGCAACCTGCTCAAGGGCCTCGTCGCGGGAGGGATAGGTTTTTCTTTTGCGACGATAGGCTTGGATCCCATATCGGGCATACAGCGCCACACCTTCGGCCAGCTTTTCCTCTGGGATGGAATCGGCCTGGTGCCTGTAACCGTGGGCCTATTTGCCATTCCCGAGGTCATCGATCTCGCAGTGCAGGGCGGAAGCATCGCCAAAGAGAAGGTAGGCAAGTTGGGCGGAGTTATGGAAGGTGTCAAGGATACCTTTCGCCACTTCTGGTTAGTGATCCGCTGCAGCGGCTTAGGTGCCTATGTTGGCATCATCCCGGGGATGGGCGGAGGTGTGGGTCAGTGGATCGCTTATGCCCACGCGGTGCAGAGCTCTCCGGACAAGGAAAGATTCGGTAAAGGTGCGGTGGAGGGAGTCCTAGGACCAGGAGCGGCTAACAACTCGGTGCTGGGGGGCGCATTTATCCCAACCATTGCATTCGGTGTCCCTGGTAGCGTTACTATGGCGATTCTCCTGGGAGCTTTTATCATCCAGGGAATTGTCCCTGGACCGGATATGCTTCTCCCTCCCCCAAAAGGTAAGCTTGACCTTACTTTCTCCTTTGTTTGGATCATCGTTGTTTCCAATCTGATCACCGTGGGTATTTGTTTCCTGTTTCTCAACCAACTGGCAAAGATCACCCAAATTCGTGGCAGCCTGATCATTCCGTTCATCGTCCTGCTCATCTATCTAGGGGGTTTCGCCGAGAAAAACGCGTTTCAAGACATGCTGGTTGTACTAGGCTTCGGCGCACTCGGGTGGGTGATGGTAAAGCTAGATTGGCAAAGACCCCCCGTACTTCTAGGCCTCGTATTGGGCCCGCTAATGGAAAATCGGCTCTTTCTTTCTACGGATAACTACGGCCTTGCCTGGCTCTGGCGGCCGGGCGTGCTGATTCTGTTCGCCCTTACCCTGTTCGGTATTTTCTATCCCGTTATTAAAGAGCGTTGGGCAAAGAAAAAGAAAGCGGCGCTCCAAGCTGTGGCTCCCCAAACGGTACTTGAGGTCGAGAAGGGAACCGTGAGGCTTTGGGACATTATCTTTACCTCCTCTGTCGTTATCGTTCTTTCCATGGCGCTGTGGCAGAGCAGGAACTTCGGCTATCGCGCCGGTCTCTTTCCCTGGGCGATCGGTTTTCCGCTTCTAGCGCTGGCCATCGCTCAGTTAGGTTTGGAATTGGCAGGCAAGGCAAAGAGGACAGTAACTAGCGAGGGTGACATCGGCGCGGATCTACCGAAGGACGTGGTTTTTGGCCGTACCGCAAGCATCATAGGCTGGATGCTGGGCTTTTTGATCGCGATATGGCTCCTCGGTTTCTCACTTGCTGTGCCGGTAACGACACTTTTGTACCTCAAAACTACCGGTCGAGAAAAGTGGCCAATCACGATTCTCCTAAGCTTGGCGTCTTGGGGTTTCTTCTATGGTTTATTCGTTTATAGCCTGCGCATCCCATTCCCTGAGGGACAGCTCTTTACGTGGCTAGGTCTATAAAACGCGCACAGGAGTAAGGGTCTCTTATGAAACAGACAGCGCAGTAAATACAGGGAACGGTTTCGCTTCATTCTGGGCTAATAGCGATGAGGAAAAATCTGGCAAGATGGATTCTTGGGGCTTTTGCCTTTTCCTTCTTGGTGTGGTTGCCAGGTCGCCCCACCAGTGCGGCCGCTCCTCCGAAGAAATCGTGTCTTGACTGTCACGGCGATCTCGCCAAGCAGCGTTATGTTCACGGCCCGGTGGCCACCGGTGAGTGCGTGCGCTGTCATGAGCCCACGGACAAAGAGACCATGTATGACGCAAGAAAGCATCGCTTCAAGCTGGCGCGGGAAGAACGGGACCTCTGCTATGTCTGCCATGAACGGCGGCTCGACGCGCAAAAAGTCGTTCATGGCCCGGTGCGATTTGGCCTATGCACCGCTTGTCACGATCCGCATCAGTCGCCCTACCGCTATCGGCTGAAAGCGAGCCCACCTAGCAAGCTCTGCTTTCAGTGCCATGTCAACGATAAGGCGGTCGGCAAAGAAGTTCACGGCCCGGTCGCCGTGGGCGATTGCGTCGCCTGCCATGATCCCCATAGCTCGCCTTACCAGTATCGTTTGATCGCCGAAGGCCAGAATCTCTGTTTCACCTGTCATACAGAGAAAAAAGAAGAATTTCTGTCCAAGAGATTCGGCCATCCTCCGGCGGTGCTCGACTGCTCGACCTGTCACGATCCCCACACCTCCCCCAACCCGTTGCGCTTGAATAATTCCGTGCCGGCGCTCTGTTTCGGGTGCCATCCAGAGAAGAAGGATCACATTGCTAAGGCGAAGACACAGCACTCCGCCTACAAGACTGATAAGAAGTGCTTGAACTGCCATGATCCCCATTACACCAATTTCCCCAAACACCTTAAGGCAGCTCCCGCCGACCTCTGCCTCTCCTGCCACAACACGGAGCTGGAGACGCCCACAGGAAAAATCATGAACATAAAAAAGTGGCTGGAGGGCAACCGTGATTGGCACGGGCCGATCCGGCAGAAAGATTGCTCGGCCTGTCACAACCCGCATGGCACGGACAATTTCCGTTTGTTGAAGCGTCGTTATCCCAGAGACTTTTATACCCCGTTTACTCCAGAGAAATACGGTCTCTGCTTTGGCTGCCATGAGCAGACACTGGTCCTCGATCGCTTCACCACGACGCTCACCAACTTTCGCAACGGCGATGAGAACCTTCATTTTCGCCACGTCAACCAGACCGTCAAAGGAAGGACTTGCCGGGCCTGCCATGAGGTCCATGCCAGCAACAATCCCAAACACATACGGGATTCTGTGCCCTATGGCGCGTGGGAACTGCCCCTAAGCTATGTGAAGTATCGAAACGGCGGAAAATGCGCTCCCGGCTGCCATGTGCCTCGGGGCTATAACCGAAAAAAACTGGTCCGGAACCCAATCGATTATGAACAGTTTATTGCGGATTGAAGAAGGATTTTTCCTTGCCCTCGTTTTTTGGCTGGCCACTTTCTCCTCGGCCTCTCTCGCCTTGGCCCTGGAAACGCTCCAAGTGGAGATGAAGGCGCCTCTTTCCCGGGAGACGGTCAAGCTTAAATCGGGGCGGGAAGTTCAGCTTGTCGATGGAGAGGTGCCCGAGAAAGTAGCGGAAGAGATCTACCGTGCTGCTGAGCAACTGCTGAAACATGGGCGCATCGACCTTGCCGGTGAATACTGGCAATTGATCGTCGATAAGACAAAGGGTGGCATCGTGTCGCGGGCGATAGCGGCTCAGGAAAAGAGGAAGAAGATCGAATATGGAAGCTTCGTTGTGTTGAAAAGCGCTAAGGTTCTTCGGGGAAAAGTTAATGCCCACATCCGTGCCCACCTTTTGGGTCTGGAGGGTAACGAGGAAATTCCCCTCTGGCAGGTGGAGGAAATCGTAGCGGAATACCATCCGGAATATAGCTTCGTTAGCGAGAGCTTCTATCCCCTGACAAAATTGAGGATCAAGCTCCGTGCCCAGGAGAGGCGAGCCTCCAGGATCACTGGGGAAGTTGAGTTTGTTGTGGAGGCCGCGGACGGCTCAACGACAAAAACGCTCTTAGGTAAGGAGTACGTGCTCCTGCGGCCTAAAGATGCCAGTCACCAGCTTGAGACCATGATCGCAGACCGAATTGTAAGGGTCGTGATCTATCCTGATCTTGGAAGGTCTAATCGGGTCTCACAAATGAAAGAATAATGAGGAAATCACCGGGAATTTTGGTTGCTCCTCTTATGCACGATATGAAAGATCCCCTCTCTTATAAACTGTGAGGGTAACGATGTCATTTCCCTCCGAACACGATTTCGCTCTTTTTCTCTTCCAGCTTTTTATCCTTTTGTCTGCGGCGCTGACAGCGGGAAGTTTCTTGCGTAGGCTCGGGCAGGCAGCGGTCGTCGGAGAGATCGTTGCCGGGGTTTTGTTGGGGCCGTCTATCTTAGGCGCCTTTGCCCCTGAGTTAGCGGCGTTTCTTTTTCCTTCATCGCAAACCCATATGCTGGGGACGATCGCCTGGCTCGGCGGCATCTTTCTGCTCTTGGTGGCGGGCACGGAAGTGGATCTCGCCACCCTGAGGCATGAGCGCCGCGTCGTGCTATCGACCAGCCTGATGGGGATCACTATCCCTTTTGCGCTAGGGTTGATTTTCGCCCTGTATTTGCCCGACAGGTACTTGGTAGATTCCGAACAGAGGTGGCTTTTCGCACTGTTTATGGCCGTGGCCATGTCGATTTCAGCCATCCCCTTAGTGGCGAAGATGTTGATGGATATGAAACTCCTAAAGACCCCTCTCGGTCACGTCATCATCGGGGCAGCGGTGGTCAACGACCTTATCGGCTGGATTTTCTTTGCGATCATTCTGAACACGATGGGTGCGGGCACATCGACGGGCGGGTCCATCGTGGGCGTGGTCACGATGACCTTGACCTTTGCCCTTGTCTGTTTGACAGCGGGGAAGATCCTCATGGTTCGGCTTTTTTCCTTCTTCCATGTTCTGCGCCTTCCGTCTGAAGGAATCCTGGGCTTGGCTGTTCTCACTGCTTTCTTTTGCGCCGCCCTGGCTCAATGGATCGGTGTTCACGCCATCTTTGGCGCTTTCCTCGCCGGTGTGATGATTGGAGAAACAGGCGAGATTGCGAACCACACTCGCGAAACGCTGCGGAATTTCGTCCTGTATCTCTTTGCCCCAATCTTTTTCGCGTCGATGGGTATGCGAGCCGATTTCATTGCCCACTTTGACGCGGTTTTGGTCTTGGGAGTTTTGGTGATCGCCTGCGTGGGGAAAATTCTCGGCGGCGCCCTAGGCGCCTATCTGGGCGGTATGCCGCGACCGGAAGCCCTAGCGGTCGGCTTCGGCTTGAATGCCCGAGGGGCTATGGAAATCATTCTGGCCTTTTTAGCCCTTGAGTACTCTCTGATTAATGAGAAGGTCTTTGTGGCGTTGGTCATCACGGCCATCGTCACGTCCATCATGAGTGGTCCGCTGATCCAGTGGGCTATGCGTGAAAAAGCAGCCGTGCGGGACGTGATGATTCCTATCGACCGATGAGTAGAAACAGTTTCTTGGAAAATAACACCGAACGACAGGAGAGGCCAATGAACCTTTTTACGGGTGGTGATATCGGCAGCCTAAATCGTCTTACTTTCTCTCCCGATCCTATATCTCGCTTTCAATACGAAAAAGTGCACGAAGCCCAAAATGGTTTAGCTGAGCATCGCGCTGAAAGAGACTTATTGCTGGC
>Ga0080064_1004626_pt1 | contig 17310 bp, 12 predicted proteins | sample Subgrocontami54m_FD_69260 | JGI IMG/M metagenome (GOLD analysis project Ga0080064, IMG submission 69260) | Subsurface groundwater microbial communities from S. Glens Falls, New York, USA - GMW46 contaminated, 5.4 m (SPADES assembly) (version 2) ...
AACCCAGGGCTCGGCGCGGTGATAGCATCACTAACCTTTAACGCAGACGGGGCGGCGTTGCTACAGGCGTCTACGCCTCGAGTGTATTGTCGGCGCTTCGAGGCTCCGGTTCACGCCCTTAGCAGGGGGCAGTCTGCTTCACTGTTATTAGAAGAAGGGGCGTGGGGACACCCATACCGCGCCTACGAGGGCAACCTGCACGTAGCCGAGGCTTTCCATCTTGGACGAACCCGGTTTTGCCGAAGCTTCACGTAGCCGAGGCTTTCCAGCCTCGGAGCAGCTCCCGTCGATGCAGACGCACGCGCAGGTCTGAAGACCTGCAGCTACACGCAGGCTAGCGCACGTAGAAGTGGGTCTGGGCCAGCAGCTGGTAGGACGCGCCGCCGTACAGCGATACCAACCGCAGGCCCGGCGGCAGGTACGCCTGGAACGGCCCGATGCAGGCGCCACTGCCCGGGTCGTAGCCGTTGAACACAACGAGCGAGCTGCCGTCCGGCTTCGTCACGACTAGGCGCAAGAAGCCGGCTTGGCTCGTCGAGAAGCAGTAGACCACGGTGTCGCCGACGAAGTAGGTGTCGTAGTCGGGGCGCGCGGTCCAGACGCAGCCGCTCCAGAGTCTCCGCCACGCTGGTCATGCCGTCTCCTTGGAGAGGGGATAGACCCGGGCCAGCGCATCCGCCAGGCCGGGCACCGTATCGAAGTCGGCGAGCCGGGCGGGCCGCACCCACCGCGCTTCCACGTGCTCCCACCCCGTCCGTATCTTGGAGGGGTCGTGCACGAGGAACAAGAACGGGTGTACCGACCAGATTTTGTCCAGAGCCTTGTCCGGGATATCCAGATGCTCGCCGCGACGCAGCAGTTCCACGTCGTCGCGCTCCAGCCCTGTCTCCTCTTGTATCTCGCGGTAGGCCTGTTCTTCAGGCGGAGCTTCAACGTATCCGCTGACGCCGGCCCACCGCCTGCGATAGGTGCCCACGCGGTCGCTGCGACGCAGGAGCAGTACCTCGTCCTGGGGTACTCCTTCGCGTCCGGGATGCCGCCGAAGGAGAAAGCAGGTTACGACGGGAGTGCGCTGTGACATTGTGCTACCATGTCCTCCGATTCTGATTTTCAGTATAGCAGGGGAACCATACCTGCGCGGAGCGCGGCATGGAACTGGAACAAGAGGTGGGACAGCGATTGGCGGAGGCGGGGCTGACTCTTGCCGTGGCCGAGTCATGCACGGGCGGGCTAATCGCGCGGCGCCTCACGCTCGTTTCCGGAAGCTCTCAGTACTTCCGAGGCGGCGTGGTCGCGTACCACAACGACGTGAAGGCATCGCTGCTGCGCGTTCCGGACGTCGTGTTGTGTCAGGAGGGGGCTGTCAGCCGCGCCGCGGCCCTGGCGATGGCGCGGGGAGTCCGTACGTTGCTGGGCGCGGACGTGGGTCTGGCATGCACGGGCATCGCGGGACCGGGCGGCGGGACGCTCGGCAAGCCCGTGGGACTGACATACGTGGCCCTGTCCTCCGGCGACGGTCTGGAGGCGTGCGAGGAGCACCGCTGGACGGAGGGGACGCGCCGCGAGAATCAGGAGAGGTCGGCGGACGCAGCCCTGCGTTTGCTGGACACGTACCTTCGAGGCCGTTCTCCGACGATGGTCTAAGAAGGCGCCCGCCGGACGCCTCCGCTATGGGGCTAGCGGCCGCTCCACGCAGGCTCGATGTTGAAGATGCCGGAGGGCGGCACGCGGGCCGGAGAGGCGCCGTCGGCGTTCATGACGTACACCATGTTGGTCCCCTCTCGGTCCGTCTGGAAGACGATGCGCGTGCCGTCGTCGGACCAGGAGGGATGCTTGTCATTGAACGTGTTGTTGCTCAGGCGGCGTATGTTCGAGCCGTCCGTGTTCACGATGTAAACCTGCCAGGTGCCGTCCCTGTTGCTGGCGAACGCCAGTTTGGTCCCGTCCGGCGACCAGGACGGCTGCACGTCGTCAAAGTTGAACCCTGAGGTCACGCTGATTTGATTGGCGCCGTCGGAGGCCATCAACCAGATATGGAATTTGCCGCCGTCGCGATTAGTGGAGAAGGCAATCTGACCGCCGCGAGGCGACCAGGCAGGCTCCCAGTCCGTGGAGAAAGTGGCCGTGAGGGGCGTCTTCTTAATGTTCTTCAGGAGAACGGGCGTGGTGGTGTCCGTAATGGGGAGTGTATCTACGACATAGATGTCCCAGTTGCCGTCGAGCTGGGAGGCGAAGGCTACTCTGCGGTTGTCCGGCGCCCACGTGGGATGCCGCTCTTCCACGGCGGTTTCCGTGATACGCCACTCCGATGAGCCGTCCGCGAACGCCACGTAGATGTCCCAGTTGCCGCTGCGCCCCGAGGCGTAGGCGATTTTGGACTTGTCGAACGAAAAGACCGGCCACCGATTGTCGAACTGGTTGTTCGTGACCTGGAACTTGTCCAGGCCGCCCATTCTTGTCCTGAAAATCTGGTAGCCGGTGGACGTCTGGGCGGCGAACAGGAACTGCTCAGCCGGGTTGGAGAACTGCTGGATGAACTGAGCGCTGACGATCAGGTCGCTGGTCATCGTTACCGAAGTGGTCAGCATGGTGCCGGACGCGACGCCGCCCCAGCGGTCGAACCGCCAGCCCGGGTCGGGCTGAGCCGTGAGGCTGACCTCCTGGTTGTAGTTGTACGTCCCGCTTGAGGGCAGCACCCTGCCGGACCCGATGACGCGCGTCTGCAGCGTGACGCGCTCCGGGAGGAACACGGCGGTGATGCGCTTGTGGTAGTCCATGGTGAGGCTCAGCTTGGCGTCCGTTCCCTGGAAATCGCCCTCCCATCGTGAGAACGTCCAGCCCCCTTTAGGCTCGGCCAGCAGGCCCACCGCAGTGTCGCGCGGGTAGCTCCCGGACTTGGGCGTCACCGTCCCCTCGCCGGAGATGACGATGGTGAGCGCGACCGTGGGTGGGCTGAAGATGGCCCTCGCGAGCTTGGGGCCGTCCATGGTCAACGTCACCGTGGGGCTGGAGCCTGTCACATCTTTATCCCATTTGTAGAAGCTCCATCCGTCCGCGGGCACGGCCTTGAGTGTCACCTGGCTTCCGTAGTCGAAAAGGCCCGAAGCTGGAGTGACTGTCCCCGCGCCGTCCTGGGTCACGGTGAGAGCGTACGGGCGCGGTCCGAAGACCGCCACCAGGTCTACGTCGCCGGCTACGATGATAGTCAGCGGATTTTGGGTGGTGTTTGCTTCGGGGACGAGGCCTTCCCAGCGAACGAAGACATAGTTTGTCTCTGGAGTGGCGCGCAGGATGACTCGATCCCCCTGCTTGAACTGGCCGCTGTTGGGTGAGACCGAGCCTCGCCCGCTGACGGTGATCTTGAGCGTGAAGACCGACGGCGTAGGTGTTGGGCTTGGCGTGAACGTCGGCGTTGGCGTGGGCGTGCGCGTGGGCGCAGGCGTGACTGTCGGTCTCGGCGTTGGGGCTGGCGTGGGTGTAGGCGCCGGGGTCGGCGAAGGCGCGGGCGTCGGCGAGAACGTCGCCGTGGGCGCAGGCGTGCTCGTCGGAGTCGCGGGCACAGCCGTTTCACCGGGCACGGGCGTTCCCTCGGCGCTGCGTCCCGCGATGGCGAACAGGGAGAACGTCCCTGACGTCGTGGCGCTGAAGGTGACCACCTGTGCGTCTTCGCTTGCGACCTGGGTTGGGAGAGCCTTCCACTGTCCGTTGCTGCTCTGCCACAGCGTGATGCTTTCCTTGCGTATGTCCGCGTCCTTGAGCCAGTCCTGCCGCACGGCGAACGTGATGACGACTTTTTCCAGCGCGTCGGCGGGGATACCCTTCGCCTCCAGCGTGAAGTACGCGTACACGGTATCCGGCAACTGTGGCGCCAGGTCCACGCGGGGCCGCAGCGCGTCATAGAGGATGGCCCCGTCCGGTATAGCGGCGCGGGCCAGCAGGTCGACCTGCTGGAGACCCGTCGGGCCGGCCTCGGCGGGGGTGAAAGTGATGCGCGCCGCCTGGCCGCTCTGTGCCTGGAATCGCTTTTCGAGGAAGTGCGGCGTGGGAGACGGCGTCGGGCTGGTGCGCGCCACGGGCGGAGCGGCCGTGGGCCGTGGCTGAGGGGGCGGCGCCGACGGCCCGGTCTTCTGGAACATCCCCAGGAACTGCGCGCCGACAAGGGCTGCGACAACGGCGAGCGCCGCGAGCAGAACGATGGTCCGAGTGGGAACGGCGACGCTGGGTGGGGCGCCCGCCTGCCAGCGTGGCGGCGAGCGCATCTCCGGCGTATCCGGCAGAAGGTTGCCTTGGATGTCGGCCCTGTAGACGAGGACGCCGCGTTCCATCACGCGCGCGCCCTGGGGCGCCCATGCTACGAGAATTTCATAGCGCCTGTTGGCGACGTCCATCCGGGCGGAGAGGATGTCGAAGCTGATGGAATAGCTCCGTCCGCCGGACACCAGCGACGGGAAACGGCCCTTGGCGTGAGCCAGCGCACGCGCCTGGGCCGCCGCAAGGTTCGCGTCGGAGTGTGAAGAGCCCTTTGGCACAGTGGGACTATTATAGCATGTCGCCACTAGGGGGCCAGCTTGCGCCGCCGAACGAGTTCCCATTGACATAGCCATACGCCAGCTATAGAATCAGGCGGTATTCCGCTCTTCCCTAACCCTCGTCTTTAACGGGCGCCGCCCAATCTGCCAGCGGAGAAACGCACGCCATGTCGGAAGAAGGCACACTAGCGGGTCTCAAAGTGGTGGAGTTAGGGTCGTTTGTCGCCGCGCCCTACGCCACCAAGCTGCTCACGGACCAGGGCGCCGAGGTGGTGAAAATCGAGCCGCCACTTGGCGATCTGGCGCGGCGCGTCGGCCCGTTCCCCGGCGACATTCCCCATCCGGAGAAGAGCGGCTTCTTTCTGTACCTGAACCACAACAAGCTGGGCGTGACGCTGGATATCGGCGTCCCGACGGGGCGCGACATCTTCAAGCGGCTCCTGAAGGACGCTGACGTCCTGGTGGAGGCCAATCCGCCCAAGGCGATGGAGGGGCTGGGCCTGGACTACAGGGCCTTGAGTCAAGTGAATCCGCGTCTCATCGTAACTTCCATTACGGCATGGGGGCAGAGCGGCCCCTACCGCGACCGCAAGGCGAGCGACCTGACGTGCGAGGCCGCGGGGAACGTGGCCTACGGCGTCGGCTTCCCGGAGCGCGAGCCTCTCGCCATGCCATTCTGGCAGGGCGACCACCAGGCGGGGCTGAACGCCGCGGGCGCCACAATGGCCGCCCTTCTGGCGCGGGACAAGAGCGGGAAGGGACAGCACGTGGACATATCGGAGGTGGAGGCGCTGGCCTGCATCTTCGCCGGGATGTACGTGCCCACCTACGTCTTCCAGGGCATCACGGGCGACCGCAAGGGGTTCCGCAGTGGCCTGGGACTGTTCCCGCAGACTATCCTGAAGTGCAAGGACGGCTGGATCTGCCTGAACGCGCCGCAACTGGAGCAGTGGATACGCTTCGTTAAATTGATGGGCGAGCCGGCATGGACCAGGGAACAGCGGTTCCGCAATCGCCGCGCCATGAGCGAGGAGTACCCGGAGGAGGTGGAAGCCCTTCTGGCACCCTGGTTCGCGGAGCGCACCAAGAAGGACATCTTCGACGCGTGCCGCGAGGCGCATACGCCGTTCGCGCCCGTTCGCACGGTCGAGAACCTTCTGAAAGACCCTCAGCTTGCGCATCGAGGTTACTTCACGGAGGTGAAACACCCGGAGGCCGGGACCTGGAAGTACCCCAGCGCGCCGTTCAAGCTTTCGGAAGCGCCCGGCGGCGTCCGGCGGCCCGCCCCGCGCCTGGGCGAGCACAACGAAGAGGTCTATTGCGGGCGTCTGGGGTTCTCGCGCATGGACCTGGTGGAACTCCGGAGGGCGGGAGTCGTCTAGGAGTAACCTATGCCTGCCGACCCGGTCATCGTCGAGCGCGTTAAGCATCTCCGCGAACAGATCAACCACCACAACTATCGCTACTATGTCCTGGACAGCCCCGTCGTCAGCGACGCCGAGTACGACGCGCTGATGCGCGAGCTGAAGGAACTCGAGGCCCGCTTCCCGGAGATGGTCTCCCCGGACTCGCCGACCCAGCGCGTCGGCGCGCCTCCTCTCGCTGAGTTCGGCGTCGTGACGCACCCCGTGCCGCTGCTCAGCCTCGCCAACGCCTTCAGCGACGATGACCTGGACGCATGGCACCAGCGCGCGAGCAAGCTTCTGGACGGACGCGCGTTTGATCTGGTCTGCGAGTTGAAGATTGACGGCCTGGCCATCGCGCTGGTGTACGAGGACGGCATGCTGAAGCAGGGCGCCACCCGCGGCGATGGCCTGCAGGGCGAGGACGTCACGCCCAACCTGCGGACTATCAAGAGCATTCCGTTGACTGTCCCCGGAGGCAAAGCGCCGCGTCGCTTCGAGGTGCGCGGCGAGGTCTATATGCCGCGCACAAGCTTCCGCCGGCTGAACGAGGAGCGCGCCCGGCAGGGCCAGCCGCTCTTCGCCAACCCGCGCAACTCCGCCGCGGGCTCCGTGCGCCAGCTTGACTCCCGCATCACGGCGGAGCGCCGTCTGGACATCTTCGTCTACGCTCTCGGGTGGGCGGAAGGCGGCACTCCCATGCCGGACAATCACTGGGAGACGATGCAGCGCCTCAAGGAGATTGGCTTCAAGCTCAACCCCAACAGTCGGCAGTGCCGCAGCCTGGACGAGGCCAAGGCCTACTGCCGCGAGTGGGGCGAAAAGAGGGCCGGGCTGGACTACGACACGGACGGGGTTGTCATCAAGGCAAACCCTTTCAGCGTGCAGGGGCAGCTTGGCGCCGTGGGACGCGAGCCGCGCTGGGCCATCGCCTACAAGTTCCCCGCGGAGCAGGCCGTGACGCAGCTCAAGGACATCGGCATCAACGTGGGCAGGACAGGCTCCCTGAACCCCTATGCCATACTTGAGCCGGTGCAGGTGAGCGGCGTGACAGTGAAGCAGGCGACCCTGCACAACGAAGACGACATCCGCCGCAAGGACATTCGCATCGGCGACTGGGTTATCGTGGAGCGCGCGGGCGAGGTGATTCCGCAGGTGATCGGGCCGGTCCGGGACCGCCGCACGGGTGAGGAACGGGAGTTCCGGATGCCGGAGACCTGCCCGGAGTGCGGCGCGCGGGTCGTGAAGCCGGAGGGAGAGGCCATGGCGCGATGTCCCAACACCGCCTGTCCAGCTCAGATATACGAGAGCCTGCGGCACTACACGGGCGTCATGGAGATAGAGGGCGCGGGCGATGCCCTCTGCGCCCAACTCCTGGACAAGGGCCTAGTCAGGGACGTGGCGGACCTGTACGCGCTGACGCAGGAGCGGCTTCTGACGCTGGAGCGCATGGGCGACAAGCTGGCCGTCAAGGTGCTGGCCCAGATAGAGGGCAGCAAGACGCGCCCCCTGGCGCGGCTCATCTTCGCGCTGGGCATCCGCCACGTGGGCGAGCGCATCGCCGAGCTGCTGGCCCGGCACTTCGCTGGCGTCGAGGCGCTGGCCGCGACCTCGGAGGATAACATAACGAAAGTGCCGGACATTGGGCCCGCCATCGCGGCGAGCGTGGTGGCGTACTTCCGCGAGCCGCGCAACCTGAAGGTGCTGGACAAGCTCTGGAAGGCGGGCGTGCGCATGCAGGAGAAGGCTGCCGCCGCGACCGGCCCCAGGCCGTTCACCGGCAAGACCTTCGTGGTGACGGGCACGCTGGACGCTTTCAGCCGGGACGGTGCCGAGGCCGCCATCAAGGCGCTGGGCGGCACGGCTGGTTCCAGCGTGTCGCGCAAGACCGACTATGTTGTGGTGGGCAGAGAGGCGGGGTCCAAGCTGGAGAAAGCCAAAGGCCTCGGCATCAAGGTGCTGAACGAGGCCGAGTTCCTGGAGCTGCTGCGACAGGCGGAAGCACAGACGAAGAAGGGGCAGTAACACCATGTCGCTCTTGTTCCCGCATCTGACGCCCGGCCATTTCCGCAGCTTCCGGCTGGAGCGCGGCGGCACCACTCTGGCCTGCGAGGCTATTCTGACCGACTCGTGGACGCCGGACATGGCCGCCGGGCCGTCGTCGGGCGCGGACATCCGCCTCGTGGTGCTGTCGCGCTGGCAGCGCGTCCCCCGTTCGGTTCTGGCGTCGCCGCGCGTCGCCGTGGTCGTCCCCGGAGCGCCCGCTGCCGCCGGGCTGGTGCGGGAGGCCCAAGCTCACTACGATGTGGGCGAGGCGTCGGCGACTGAACAGGAGCGAGCGTCGTATGTGAACGGACTTCTTCTCACCCGCCGGAATCTGCCTCTGACGTGCGCGCAGGCGTTCGCCGCGCCGGACGGGCAGCGTGCGCTGGAGCGCATCGCGTGGGTGATGGCGGAGCGGGTGCTGTTTTCAGCGTGGCAAAAGGCCCTGCTCTACGCCCGCGCCCTCGCGCCGGAGATGGCTGCCGTGTCGCCGGAGGAGGCGGAGCGTTTGCTGGCCCGCGTGCTTCCTCGCATGACGCAGCGCGTCCACGCCGCGCGGCTGGTCCTGGAGCGTCTTGCGCGCGGCGTGGGGCAGCCCGTGCCGCCCACGCTTCGCGAGTCTCTGCAGCGTCTGCGCGACCTCTCCCGTTCCAAGGACAGCGCCCGCTTCATCAGCCGCGCGCGTGTCCAGGGGGCCGCGGGGCACAGCCCGGAGGTCGTCGCGGCGGATGTCGCCGTCCTGGAGCGCGTCGAGCAGGCGGGCGCGTTCGCGGAGGAGGCTATCGCCATACGCCGGTACCTGTCCGGAGCGGCGCCGGGCGCGGAGGAGGAGCTGGACATTGACCGGTTGTCCATCATGGAGCAGTTGACGCTGGACAACCTGGTGGCGAACCCGCACGTGTGGCCCAGTGTGCGCTCGCTTTTCGACTGGTTCCGGTCGCGCTATCAGGCCGCCTATCGGGAGCGGCACCGTGGCTATCACCGGCGGATCGCGGCCCTGAGGCGCCGTCTGGACGATGAGGAGCGCAAGGCGGACGCGCTCGCGCGGCTCAACACGCTGCGGGAGCTTGGCTCTCCTCTCGGCGGCGGGGCGCTCAGGTCGTACGGCGTCCTGCGGCGGGAGGTGCAGCCCTGCGCCGATGCATCGGCGCGCGGAAAGCCGGACCTGGAGAGCATGCCCGTCTGCCCGTCCTGTGGCATGACGCTTGTGAGCGAGCCGCCCGACGAGCGGGTGGAACTGGTCATCCAGCGCTTGGACGAGGCGCTGGCGGCGCAGCACCGGCGTCTGTCCGCCCAGGCCATTCGCCGCATCCTGGCGCGCGGGCGCGGACGACGCTTGGAAAAGTTCCTGCAGGTGGTGCAGGCCAGCGATATGGCTGCCTTGGCCGACGTCCTGGATGACACGCTGGTGGACTTCCTGCGCAAGCTGCTGCAAGAGGCCCGCGCGGAGACCCCACTCGGCGGCGTGCTGGAGCAACTGGCCCGGCGCTTCCCCGTCGTGGAGGAGGCGCGGGTGCCCGACGTCGTCAGCGCGTTCAACAACCTGCTGCGCGACGCCCTGCGGGAGACGAAGAAGGGACGACCGGGCGCACGGGCGCGCATCGTGTTGCGGGAGGGCTGAGCCTGTGAAGCTCATCGTGGGTCTGGGCAATCCCGGCACCGGGTACGCGCGCAGTCGTCATAACGTGGGCTTCCGCTGCGTTGACCGCTTCGCGCATGACCACGGCCTCGCGTTCACCCGGAAGAAGCCCGACTTTCAGATGGCCGAGGGCGATGTCATGGGCGAAAAAGTGCTTCTGATGAAGCCGCGCACGTTCATGAACGAGAGCGGGCGGGCCATCGGGCCGGTCGCGCGCTTCTATCATCTTCCCCTGAGCGACCTGATAGTCGTGTACGACGACCTGGACCTGCCGCTCGGTAAGCTGCGCATCCGTCCGGGAGGCAGTTCCGCGGGACACAGGGGCGTCCAGTCCATCATCGGCACGATGGGCAGCGACACATTCCCGCGCCTGCGCGTGGGCGTGGGCAGGCCGGAGGAGAGCGGGCGCGACGCCGTGGGCCACGTGCTGGGTGACTTCACCGCCGTCGAAGAGAAGGTGATGGCCGAGGCCGTGGAGCGGGTGTCCGAGGCTCTGCTGTCGGTCATCAAGGACGGGCTGGACGCGGCGATGAACCGCTTCAACACGGGGCAGGGGGGTGCTGCATAGATGGAACAGTCGAAAGAGTCCAGGCAGCCCGTGAAGGTCGGCCTCATGCTGGCGAATCTGCCGTCGGGCCTCGGCCCGCTGGACATGGCGCAGGTGGCGGAAGACCTGGGCTTCGATTCCTGCTGGACGGGCGAGCATCTGACCAACTGGCACCCCGTTCTCAGCGCCGTCACGGTCATGGCGATGATGGCGGCCAGGACCCAGCGCATCACGCTGGGGTCGGCCATCCTCCTTCTCCCGTTACGCCACCCGGTGCCGCTGGCCAAGGACCTGAGCACTCTGGATGTCCTGTCCGGCGGCAGGCTCATCGTGGGCGTGGGCGTCGGCGGCGAGAACCCGCGGGAGTTCGAGGCGTGCGGGATACCGATGCGGGAGCGCGGCCCGCGCGCCAGCGAGGCCATTCAGGTCATGAAGAAGCTGTGGAGCGAGAAGTCCGTTGACTTCGATGGTCGGTTCTTCCCTTTGCGCGGCGCGACGATGGAACCGAAGCCCGTCCAGGAGGGCGGCCCGCCCGTATGGGTAGGCGGGCGGCGCGAGAGCGCCATGCGGCGTGCGGCGTGCTACGCGGACGGCTGGCTGCCCTATCTGTACAGCCCTGAACAGTACAGGGAGAGCGTGACGAAGATCGCCGCGTACGCCCGCGCCGCGGGACGCGACCCCGACGCTATCAGCAAGGGCCTGTTCATCTTCACCTGCGTCGCGGATTCCAGGGCGGAGGCCCGCGCGACGGCGGGGTCCCGCCTTGGACGTCTGTACGGGCAGGACTTCAGCGCGGTCGTGGAGCGGTACTGCGCCGTGGGGACGCCGGAGGAATGCGTCGCACGACTCAGGGACTACGTGGAGGCGGGCGCTCGTCACATCATCCTGGTGCCCTGCTGCCCCGCGAAGGACGTGCCCGCGCAGGTCCAGACCTTTGCCACGAACCTGGCCCCGCACATCCGGCGGCTCGTCGGGAAGGACGGCTAGGACCGCGTCCGGTGCTCGCGGGACGAGGAAACGCGGCTACTTCTTTGTCGGATGGGTCGTCTTGCGCTTCCTGCCCTGTGCGGCTTTGGCGGGGGCCTCCGGGAACTCCTTGAGGCACTGCGCGAACTCGCTCAGACGGCGCTCGACGCGGTGGTGGATGGAGTCCTTGGGGTACGTACCGTTCGACCGACGCTGTCCGGCGGGCACGCCCGTGAGCACTTCAAGGCCCTCGTCAACGGTGCTGACCGCCCAGACGTGGAACTTCCCCGCCCGCACGGCCTCCACCACGTCCTCCCGGAGCATGAGGTTCCGCACATTGGCCCGCGGTAGCATCACGCCCTGTTCATCCGTCAGGCCCTTGGCCTTGCACACGTCGAAGAAACCTTCGATTTTGTGGTTCGCTCCGCCGATGGCCTGGATTTCGCCGCGCTGGTTGACCGAGCCGGTGACGCCAATGCCCTGCCTGACGGGCACGCCCGCCAGCGCCGACAGAACAGCGTACAGCTCCGCTGACGAGGCACTGTCGCCTTCCACGCCCTCGTAGCTCTGCTCGAAGACCAGGCGCGCCGCGAGGGTGAGAGGCATGTCCTGGGCATACTTCTGCATAAGGTATCCGCCCAGGATGAGGACGCCCTTGCTGTGGATGGGGCCGCCTAGCTCCACCTGCCGCTCCATGTCTATGATGCCCTCGCGCCCGGGGCCGACGCTGGCCGTGATGCGGCTGGGCCGTCCGAAGGCGTAGTCGCCTAGGATGATGACGGAGAGGCCGTTCACCTGTCCGACAGCTTCTCCCGCCGTGGTGATGAGAAGCGTCCCGCGCGCGATGAGCTCTTGGATGCGTTCCTGGATGAGGCTGGAGCGGTAGATTTTCTCCTTGAGCGCCCGCGCAATATGGGCCGCGGTGATGTGGCGGGACTTGTCCTCAAGCGCCCAGAAATGCGCCTCCCTGACCACGTCGGCCAGGTTGCCGAAGTGGGTGGAGAGCTTTTCCTGGTCGTCGGCCAGGCGCGAGCCGTGCTCAAGCAATTTGGCCACCGCTTCCGCGTCCAGGGGCTTCAAGTTCTCCTTCTTGCAGAAGGTGCAGAGGAACCGCAGGAAGTCCTGAACGCTGTCATCGGAGCGCTCCATCTGGCTGTCGAAGTCCGCCTTGACCTTGAACAGTTCCGGGAACTCGTCGTCCAGGCTGTGCAGCAGGTAGTAGAGCAACGGGCGGCCTACGAGCACCACTTTCACGTCAAGAGGGATGGGCTGAGGCCGCAGGCTCTTGGTGGCCATGAAACCCATGCGCTCTCCCATCTCTTCTATCTGGATTTCATTGCTGCGGAGGGCGCACTTTAGGTTGTCCCAGCTCATCACGTTGTGCAGTAGGTCTTCCACGCGCACCACCAGATAGCCGCCGTTGGCGCGGTGGAGGGCCCCGGCTTTAATCATGGTGAAGTCCGTGTAGAGGGCGCCGAATTGAGTCTCCTTCTCGATGCGACCGAAAAGGTTGAGGTAGCTGGGATTGATCTCCACGACCACGGGCCGGCCTTCCCGCTGGCTGTTGTCCACCAGTACGTTGACCTGGTACTTGCGGAAGGGCAGCTCCTGTAGCCAGGGGGCAATAGCGGCGGCGGCCCCTTCCGCCCCCGGCGCGCCAGCCTTGCCGGGAGACGCGGCGCTCGCCTTGAAGGTGTCAATGTTCTGCAGCATGTCCTGCTGAATCGCCTTGAGGTGCGCTGTGACCTCCGGCAGGTCGCGGTACTGCTCGTTCAGGTCGTCCATGAGCCCTTCCACGATGTACAGCGCCGCCTGGCGGTCCATCTCCTGAAGTTGCTCCTGGCCTGTTTTCTCCAGCTTGCGGACCTCTTTCATGGCGGCCTTCATGTCGTCCTGTAGCTGCTCCCGCCGACGCTGAAGCTCCTCCCGAACGGTGGCGGACAGCGCCGCCAGCTCCGCGTCGCTCAGCGGCCGGCCGTTCCGGACGGGAATCATCACGATGCCGAAGGGTGTCGCCTGAATGTCAAACCCCGCTTTGGCAGCCCGCTGACCCAGCCCCTCCAGCACCGTGTCCCGCTGCTTGCCAACGGCTTTGACTATCTGCTCGCGCTTATTGCCGTACTCCTCGCTCTCGAAAGCCTTGGCGAGGTTGCGGCGCACCTGCTCCACCAGTTCCTTCACGGCCTGCTGAAGCTGCCGACCGCGGCCCGCGGGCAGCTTCAGAGCCTTGGGCTGGTACGGGTCATCGAAGTTGTTGATGTAGAGCCAGTCAACGGGTTTCCCTGAGTCTTTGGCAAGCTCTCCGAGGAACGACTGAATGGCGGTCATCTTGCCGATGCCGGGCGGCCCGGCCACGTACACGTTGTAGCCGACCTTCTGCATATGGAGCCCGAATTCCAGGGCGGCGACGGCGCGTTTCTGGCCGATGATGCCTTCCTGGGGCTTGAGTTGCTCCGTCGTTTTGATGCCGAGAGTCTTGGGGTCAAAGGTCCGGCGCAGTTCTTCGGGTGTAAGCTCAACGGTCATCTCGCGTCACCCTTTCGGCTCTGATGCTGCGTCGCGCAGGCGAGGCGGAGGTATGTCTTCCAGCATGCTACTACCGGCGCTGGCTTTCAGCAAGGGCACACAGGCCCTTGAAGCCTGATTAGCGATGGAGTATGCTGAAATCGTAAACTCCTCGTAAGGACGCGGGCCTATGAAGTTCTACACTCACCCCGTCTGTCCAACTCTTCGGTCTGCGGCATTTCCATGTCATTCCGTCTTCTCACGCGCCGAACGGCTCCACGGTTCTCCTTGGATATCCATGTCTGAAAAGAGTTGAGCGGTCCGCCCTCCGTCGAGATGACGACCCTTCAGGGCGGGACACGCTGAGGAAAGGAGTCTGGAGGCATGTACGGAAAGATTCTGGCCCCTCTGGACGGGTCCCCACTGGCGGAGCAGGTGTTGCCCTATGTGCGCCTCGTGGCGAAGGCGCTCAAAGCGAAAGTCGAGCTTTTGCAGGTCTTAGGCCCCGTGGCCCCCGACCTCGTTGACCCTGCTCATGGCAGGTATCTGGACGAAATCCTCGCGGGCATGCGCGGTCAGGCGGGGGCCTATCTCGACAAGGTGGGCGCCTCTCTGCGCAAGGCCGGCCTCTCCGTTTCCACGGATGTCCATGAAGGGAACCCTGCTGAGTACATCATCAGTGGAGCGGCCACGGAGAAGGACACGCTGATCGCCATGACCACGCACGGGCGGTCGGGCATCGCGCGGTGGGTGCTGGGCAGCGTGACGGAAAAGGTGCTGAACGCCGCGTCTAATCCACTCATGGTTGTCCGGGCCAGGAAGAAGCCCACCCCCGCGAGCCAGGTCCGGCTGGACGTGGCCATTCTTCCGCTCGACGGCTCGCTCCTGGCGGAACAGGCCGTTCCCCACGTCGCCGCGCTGGCCAGCGCAATGGGCATGACGATTAAGCTGGTACGGGTCACGCCCTTCGCGCAGGACCTCTACATGTACACAGACTATCCGATAGGCAAGTACGCGGACGCTTATGAGGACACTTTGAAGTCCATAGACGTGGACGCGGAGAAATACCTGCGGAACCAGACCAAAAAGCTGCAGCGGCAGGGGATATCCTCCGTCGATCACGTGCTCCTGCACGGCAATCCGGCGGACGCCATCGTGGACCTTGCTCAAAAGACGGAGGACAACCTTGTGGTTATGACCACGCACGGTCGTTCCGGCGTAGGTCGTTTCCTGCTGGGCAGCGTTGCCGACAGAGTCGTACGCTACAGCGGCGACCCGGTCCTCGTCATCCGCGCCTCCGCAACATCTCGGGGAGCCCAAAAGGGAGGCCGGTAATGGCCCCTCCTCAAGGCCACATCTACAAGCTGACAGCCTATCCCAAGGATATCCATCTGCGGGACGGCACCCGCATGACCCTGAAGCCCATGACCGCGGGCGACGCGGACGCGCTTCTGCAGTTCTTCATGCACGTCCCCGCGGAGGAGCGGCACTATCTCAAGGAGGACGTGACATCTCCCAAGGTTATCAAACGCTGGGCTGACGAGATTGACTACGACAGAGCGTTGCCTCTTCTGGCATGGGTGGATGGCAGGGTCGTGGCGGACGGGAGCTTGCACCGGACCAGGACCATGGCCCGGCGCCACGTGGGGGAACTGCGCATCGTGGTGGACCCGGCGTTCCGGCTTCGGGGAATGGGCACCATCCTGATGCACGAGCTGGGAGCCATCGCCCGCGAGCACGGCCTTGAGCGCGTGATGTTTGAAGCCGTGGGCGGGATGCAGGACGAGGCGGTGAAGGCGGCTGAATTCATGGGGTTCATGCAGATAGCAGTCCTTCCGGGATACGGCAAGGACCTGAACGGACACCCCCGCGACATCATCCTGATGGAGATGCCGCTCGGCAAGTGGTTCGATTGGTGGAACTTCTAGGAGTGTAGCCGCCACCTGAGTTAGGGCGCTACCTCACGTGAGGCGGCGCCCTCAGACCGTCCCCGGACGGCGCCTCACGCGGCCAGCCGGACAGGCTGACTCGCTGTGGTCTTGCCATCGGCACGGTGCGCCGCGGACGCGGCGGCCAGCGCTCCGCGCTATTCTGCCCGCTCACAGGTCCGCCGATGGACGTTACATTCCACCCCCAGTGGCACACCCTCTCGTCCACGGAGGTCCTGACGGCCCTCGGGACCAGCGGACGGGGGCTGTCTCGGCAAGAGGCTGCCGCGCGCCTGGACAGGTACGGCCCGAACACCATACAACGTGGCGCCGGCGTCAACTCCTGGGTCATCATGGTCCACCAGCTTGCCAGCCCGCTTATGTACATCCTGCTCGTGGCGCTTGGGGTGACACTGCTTATCGGGCATTGGGCTGATGCCATCGTCATCGGCATGGTGGTCGCGCTCGACGCCACCATCGGCTTCACCCAGGAGTTTCGGGCCGAGAACGCCATGCGGGCCCTTGTGGCGCTGGTCTCGCCGCGTGCGCGCGTCGTGCGGGACGGGAGGGACGACGAGGTTGACAGCAAGAGCCTCGTCTCCGGGGACATCGTGCTCTTGCAGTCGGGTGCGCTGGTGCCCGCCGACCTTCGCCTGCTCGTCTGTACGCGCCTGAACGTTGAGGAATCGCTTCTCACCGGCGAATCGCTGTCCGTGACCAAGTCGCCGGAGCCTCTTGACGCATCGCGTTCCATCCCGCTTGGGGACAGGAAAAACATGGCGTTCATGGGGACGACGGTAGCGTCGGGCAGGGGCGTGGGCGTTGTGGTGGCGACGGGCGGCGGCACCCAGGTCGGCGCCATCGCCCGCGAACTGCGCCGCACGACCCGTGCGGAAACCCCGCTGCAGGCCCGCATGGCCCAGTTCGGTCGGCTGGTCGGTATCGCCGTGCTGGGCGCAAGCATCGCCGCCTTCGCGCTTGGCATAGCACTGGGCCAGCCCCTGACTCAGATGTTCCTTGTCGCCGTGGCCATCGCCGTGTCCGCCATCCCCGAGGGCCTGCCCGTGGCGATGACCATCGCTCTGGCGGTGGGCGTGCACCGCATGGCAAAGCGCAACGCCATCGTGCGCCGTCTGGCGGCGGTGGAGACCCTGGGAAGCTGCACGGTCATCGTGTCCGACAAGACGGGGACGCTGACGGAAAACCAGATGACGGTGCAGGAGGTCTTCGCCGGAGGGAGGCGCTACGCAGTGACGGGCGCCGGGCGTAGCCTGGAGGGGAATATCCTGGTGGACGGCGCCCCGGCCCGCGCTGAGACGGACATACCTCTCCTCCTCACGCTGCAGGCGGGTGTCCTGTCGAACGAGGCGTCGCTGCGCGTCGAGGATGGACGAGTCGTCGCGCACGGCGATCCCACGGAGTCCGCCCTGCTGGTGGCGGCCGCCAAGGCGGGCCTCTCGCGCGACGACCTGCTCCTCAGGTACCCCAGGGTCGCGGAGGTGCCGTTTGAACCGGAGCGGCAGTTTTCCGCCAGCGTCCACCAGGACGGCGGCCAGGAAAGGGTCATGGTGAAGGGGGCGCCGGAGCGGGTGCTGGATATGTGTGGCACGTGGATGGCTCCCGAAGGGCCGCGCCCGCTCGACCGTGACGCCATGGCTGCCGAGGCCAGGCGCATGGCGGAGCAGGGGTTTCGGGTACTTGCGATGGCGTACGGCGAGGGGGCGGACGCCGCCGCGCTGGCCCGGGCTGG
>Ga0080064_1004632_pt1 | contig 17284 bp, 18 predicted proteins | sample Subgrocontami54m_FD_69260 | JGI IMG/M metagenome (GOLD analysis project Ga0080064, IMG submission 69260) | Subsurface groundwater microbial communities from S. Glens Falls, New York, USA - GMW46 contaminated, 5.4 m (SPADES assembly) (version 2) ...
GGGCCGGGCTCGGCGCGTCACTGCAGATCAGTGGATGATGCGTCCCGCTTCGGGGCTCGGCACGACCAGGCCGATCTTCTCGATCTGCGGGTCGATGTCCTTGCGCCACATCTGGCGCAGTTCCTCGTTGCCCCAGCGGCGGATGCCGTAGCCGACGGCGAGCTCGCTGAACTTGGAGGTGGCGGAGCCGAACGTATCCAGGGCGTGCGGATACCACTTGTCGACCGCCTTCTGCGCTTCGGCGGGGCCCGCCTTGCACTGCTCCTGATAGCGCGCATCGCGCACCAGGTCCTTGATGCGCTTGGCGCCGAAGGAAGCGTGAAAGCGTTCTTCGCCCACCATCGTCGTCATCTCGCGCGCCAGCGGGGCATAGCTGCAATCTTCCATGGCGCGCAGGTGATACCAGGCGACCAGGTCCATGCAGAAGCAGAACCCGACCACCTCGACCCAGCTCTCCATCGGCACATTGAAGGCGGCAATCGGGTGCTCGCCCATGCGAAGGGCAAGCAGCCGGTCGGCCATCTCCTCGCCTTCCTGGCCGAAATGACGCAGCATCCGGGAATCGATGAACCCCTGATGCGCCTCGTCGGCGGTGATCTGCGCCTGGATGAAGCGGTCCTCGGCCGTGGGGGCCTGGTTGATCCAGGGTTGATGCTGCTCCACCGATGCGAACTCGGTCGATGCCAGCGCGTAGACGATCTTGATCAGCGTCGCCCGGTATTCCTCCGTCATCTGCTCGGGCGTTTCCACCTTGCGCATGCCTGTCAACGAACCCCATTGCACCGAACGCGATACCCGCATTGCCCTTGCCTCCTCGATGAAGTCGATCAATTCTAACCCACGCGGGTGCGTTTGGCCTGGCGCCGCGAGGCGTGACCGGGTGGATTGAACTTCCGCAGCGGGCGCCTTATGCTAGGCACCTGCGCGAGCGGTGTCGCACGCCTTCGCGCGCACGGAAGATGTTTCATGGGCTGCTAGCTCAACTGGTAGAGCAGCGGACTCTTAATCCGTTGGTTCGGAGTTCGAGTCTCCGGCGGCCCACCACGACTCCAGATGTCCGACATGGCTGCCCTCGCCGGGCGCCCCCTGAATTTCTTCCGCGGGACGCTCAACCCCGCGAGAACGCCGCCGCCGCGCGCGGCAGGAATTACAGTTAGTCCATGAAAATCAGCGTGTTATGGGACAGCAGTGGCTAGCCTCCTCGTAAGGGCTTCAATCTAAACTCAAATTGCCGTTAATAGGTATAACTGGCGGGCTCCCGCCTATTTTTGACTGGTCAAGAGAACGACCCATGGCAGCAGTGGCCACAACGCAGATTGCATCTGCGGCCGCCGGTGATCGCAGCGCTGCATTGCGAGCGCCGGCCGCGGATGCCATCGACACTTTCCCGGAGGCGGGGGACGGGGAGGCATTGCTGCCGTCTTTCATGCGCAAGCGGCCCGGCGGCCTGTACGTCGACTTGAGCGAACTCGGAACGGACGGGCGGTTTGCACGCTTCGTCGAAGACGTCTTCTCCGCGGGTTCCTATTTCTCGGGCCTGGAATTCGGCAACTTCAATCGCCTCCTGTACGAGATCGAGCAGGCCGCCAACGACGCCGATCCGATACGTCTTGCGACGGGCATCCGGCCGTTCCCCGCGGAGCGGAGGGCGCTGTACCGGCCCGTGAGAACCGGTTCCGATGGAAGCTTCGCCGAGTACGTGTTCGAGCATGTCTTCCTGGAAATCGAGAGTCCGGCGCCGGAAAAGGCCGACGGCGCAGACGACGAGGAAGCGCCGATCGACTGGACGAAGAAGCCCGTCAAGTCAGAACCCGCAAAGCTGGATTTCGACGAATTCGTCGCGCACCTGTGGACACAAGGCGTTCGCGCGGGCATCGACGATTCCGCGCTGCGCCGTGTCATCAACAAGGGCGAAACCGGAAGGCTGACGGTCGCGCACTGGATCGAGCCCACCGAGGGCAAGGGCGCCGGTATCGAGGAAAAGACGAAGTCGCTCCACCGCGACAATTCGCCCAAGATCTCGCGCGGCGGCAACGCGGACCTGGGGCAGTTCAAGAACCGTTTTCCGCAGGTCGTCAAGGACGAGGCCCTGCTCCGGAAGACACCGCGTGTACTGGGGGAACCGGGAAGAAAAGTCAGCGGGGAAATCGTCGAACCGAAACCTCCGGCCGATTTCGATCTCGCCGCCCTGGCCGGGCCGGGGACGCGGATCGAGCAGCGCCGCGACGGCGAATACATCGTCGCCGCCTTCGCCGGCTTCGTCAACCTCGACACCTCGTCCAACCAGATCTCCATCACCGAGAAGATCGTGGGTCGCGAGGGCGTGAGCGTCCGCACCACCGGCAACCTGAGCCTGAGCGGCGACGACTACGAGGAGTTCGGCGAGGTGCAGGAGCAGCGGGTAGTGGAAGGCAAGAACATGACCTTCCACGCCGACGTGTTCGGGAGCCTGGTTTCACGCGGCGGCCTGATCCTGCTCGAGCGCAACCTGACGAACGGCAGGGCGAGCAACCCCGGCGGGGAAATCATCGCACACGGCCGCACTTCGGCCTCGGTGCTCGAGGCGCCCAAGGGCAAGATCCACCTCAAGCACGCCGAAGGCTGCACGATCTCCGGCAGCGACGTGGTCGTGGAATCGGCCACCTTCTGCCACATCGTGGGCGTGAGGGTCCAGGTGGGCACCGCCGCGGGCTGCTCGGTTACCGGTCAGTCGGTGAGTATCACGGAATCCAGGGCCTACAAGGACAAGGAGACGGTCTGCGCGGTCCTGGTGCCGAATCCGTCCGCCATCGACGAACAGCGGACCGAGGTGCGCAAGCGCCTGGCCGAAGTAGTGGCGGAGGCCGATCAACAGCGCCAGAAGGCAGCGGCGATCAAAGGTCAGAAGGAATTCGCCAGCTTCCTCATGCTCCAGGACAAGATCTGGAAAGGCGAGATCAAGGTGGCACCGGCGCAGGAGGCCCACCTGATCAAGCTCACCACGCGCTTCTCGCCGATGATGCAGCAGCTTCGGGCGGTCGCCGAGGCGATGGGGCGGCTGCAAAAGACCCACGCTGAGGTCGACGAGCAGTTGAAGACGCTCGATCGCGAGCGCGAATCGATGGGCGCCGAGGTTCAATGCGCGATCGCGTCGATCACAGGCGATACGGTCGTGCGCACCCTGCAATGCGATCCCGCGGGCGACTTCCTGTCGGGCGAAGGCCTGAAGGAACTCCTGACGCGGGTGCGCAGCCTGGACAGATCGCCCGAAAAGCTCTTCACGGGCGAATCCGGCCGATTCGACTGGCGCTACAAGCCGGCGGCCGAGCCTGCCGCGAAACCAGACTGATTCCGCCCCTCGCGGAATTCCGCGCGCGCAGGTTGCAAGCCGCGCGCACGCGGGCTAATCTCGCGGCGTGCTTTCAGTCCGCAGCCTGTCAAAATCCTTCGCCGGGCCCCGCAGCAAGACCGTCCTGAGCGATGTCAGCCTCGAGGTCGGCCGGGGCGAGTACATCGCCGTCATGGGCGAATCCGGCAGCGGCAAGTCCACGCTGCTCAACCTGATCGCGGGGCTCGAGCGTCCCGACTCGGGCAGCGTCTCGCTCGACGGCGTCGATCTGACCGCCCTCGACGACGACGCCCTGACGATGGCGCGAAGGCGGAACGTGGGTTTCGTGTTCCAGGCTTTCCACGTGCTGCCCTACCTCACGGTGGCGCAGAACGTCGCCCTGCCGCTCATGCTGGCCGCCGTTCCCGATGCGCAGATGAACGAGCGCGTCGGGCACATGCTGGAGGCGGTGGGGCTGGCCGGATTCGGCGCGAGCCGGCCGCGCGAGCTCTCCGGCGGCGAGACCCAGCGCGTCGCGATCGCGAGGGCGCTCGTCCACCGGCCCAGGCTCGTCCTTGCCGACGAGCCGACCGGCAACCTGGACGCCGAGAGCGCGGCCCAGGTCCTCGAGCTATTGCGCCGCTGCGTGAAGGACGAGGGCGCAGCCGGGTTGCTGGTCACGCACTCGCGCCAGGCGGCGGCAACGGCGGACAAGTTTCTCGTGCTGTCCGCGAGCGGCCTGCGGCCGGCTGCCTGAATGGACCGCAGCAGTCCCGCCGTGCACCTGAGCCACCGGACGCTGCGCCTGCGGCTGCTGTTCGCACCGGCGTTCGCGCACACGGGCCGCGCGCTGCTCTCGGCGCTCGCGATCGCGCTCGGGGTCGCGCTCGGCTATGCGGTGCAGCTCATCAACCGGGTCGCGGTCACCGAGTTCTCGCAGGCCCTGCAGGCGCTCTCCGGCGAGGCGGATCTCGAGATCAGTGGGCCATCGGGCGGATTCGACGAGTCGCTGTACCCGATGGTCGCGCGCATGCCCGCGGTCGCCGTGGCGAGTCCGGTGCTCGCGCTCGAGGTCAGGGCGGCGGGCAAGCGCGAGCCGCTGAAGCTCGTGGGCGTGGATGTGTTTCGCGCCGCGCGCGTGCAGCCCGAGCTAGCCGCAGGCGAAACGAGCGACACGCTCGACTTCCTGCGTCCCGACCGCGTTTTCCTGTCCCAGGCGGCCGCGGACTGGCTTCAGGTCGCGGTCGGCGACGCCTTCGGGGTGCAGGTCGGCCTGGGCGAAGTGAAGCTGCGCGTGGCGGGCATCCTGCGCGGCGAGGGCCTCAGGCAGCGCCTGGGCGTGATGGACATCGCCGGCGCACAGTGGCAGCTCGGCCTGCTGGGCGTCATCAATCGCATCGACGTGCGCGCGCGTCCCGGCGCGGACATCGAAGAACTCGCTGCGCGCCTGCGGACGGTCCTTCCGGCGGGAGTCGTGGTCGAGCGGCCGGAGTCGAGCCTGGAGCGCAGCGCCAGCATGTCCCGGGCCTACCGCGTCAACCTGAACGTGCTGGCGCTGGTGGCGCTGTTCACCGGCGGCCTGCTCGTATTCTCGACTCAGGCGCTCTCGGTGGTGCAACGGCGCGCGCAGAGCGCGCTGCTGCGCGTGCTGGGCATGACGCGCAGGCAACTGCTTGCCGCGCTGCTCGCCGAGGCGCTCGCGATCGGCGCCGTCGGTGCCGTGGCGGGCGTCGTGCTCGGGCACTTCGGCGCCGACCTGGTGACGCGAACGCTGGGCGCGGATCTCGGCTCCGGTCAGTTCCGGGGCCTGCAGCCCGTGATTTCCGCCGATCCGCTGGGTCTGGCGCTGTTCGCCTTGCTCGGCATCGCGACGGCCCTGGCGGGAAGTCTCGCGCCCGCGCTCGAAGCGGCGCGGGCGCCGGCCGCGCAGGCGCTCAAGGCGGGCGACGAGCAACGCGTCTTCGAGCGCCTGCGGCCCGCGCTGCCCGGGGCCGTGGTCGTCATGCTGGGCGCGGCGCTGACCCAGGGGCCGCCGGTGAAGGGTCTGCCGATCTTCGGCTATCTTGCGATCGCCTGCCTCCTGGTCGGCACCATCATGCTGATGCCGCGATTCGCAGCCTGGTGCTTCGGCGCCATGCCCTCGGCGCGCAACGTGCCCTCGCGCCTCGCGCTGGCGCAGCTCGCGGGCGCGCCGGGCCAGGCGATGGTGAGCCTTGCGGCGATCGTCGCCAGCGTCAGCCTCATGGTCTCAATGGCGATCATGGTGACTTCGTTCCGCCATTCGCTCGCCGAATGGCTGGAGCTGTTGCTTCCCGCGGACCTCTATCTGCGCACCGGCCTGCAGAACGAGGCAGCGTTCCTCTCGCCCTTGGACGAGCAGAGGATACGTGCGATCCCCGGCGTAAGGCGCGCCGCGTTCCTGCGCAGGGAACAGTTGCTGCTTTCGGTGGGCCACCCGAGGGTGCTGTTGCTCGCGCGCGAGATCGACCGCACCGATGCGCAGATGACGATCCCGCTGGTGGGGCCGTTCGTCGTCGCGAAAGCGGACGACGCACCGCCGGTCTGGGTCAGTGAAGCCGTCTCCGACCTCTACGGCTATCGCGTCGCTGAAGTCGTGCGTCTTCCCGTCGCGGGCCGCCACGTGTCCTTCATCGTCGCCGGCGTGTGGCGCGATTACGCGCGCCAGCAGGGATCGATCGTCATGGAGCGCGAGGTCTACATTCGATTGACCGGCGACCGGAACGCGAACGACGCGGCGCTCTGGCTGGAGCCCGGCGCCGATGCGGCGAAGGTCGAGGACGCCATCCGCGCTCGCGTCGAGGGAGGCGCAAACCTCGAGATGGGCCTGCCGGGCGAGATTCGCGAATCGTCGCTCAGAGTTTTCGATCGCACCTTCGCGGTGACCTACGGGCTGGAGGCGGTGGCGGTGGTGATCGGCTTGTTCGGTCTGTCGTCGAGCTTCGGCGCGCTGGTGCTCGCGCGCCGGCGCGAGTTCGGCATGCTGCGCCACCTCGGGATGACGCGGCGGCAGGTCGGCGCCATGCTCGCCGTCGAAGGGGCATTCGTGTCCGCGCTCGGCCTCGCCGCGGGACTGGTGCTCGGATGGTTGATCAGCCTGGTGCTCATCCACGTGGTCAACCGGCAATCGTTCCACTGGAGCATGGATCTGCACCTGCCCTGGGGCACGCTCGCTTGGTTCGCCGCGGCAATGCTCGGACTCGCGGTGCTGACCGCGCTCGCGAGCGGGCGGCGCGCGATGAGCGACGAAGCGGTGCGCGCGGTGAGGGAGGACTGGTGAGGAGTGAGGGGTGAGGCGTAGGGCGTTCCTGGCGAGCCCGCTCGTGCTCGCCGTCCCGGTCGCGCTCGCGCAGGTGCGTTATCCGGCGGTGCGTGCGGGCGCCGACCTCGCGTTCCCGCGCGACCACGGCAGCCATCCGGACTATCGCACCGAATGGTGGTACATCACCGGCTGGGTGAGGACCAAGGCGGGCGTCGAGCTCGGCCTGCAGGTCACGTTCTTCCGCAGCCGGCCCGGCATCGGCGAGGAGAACCCGAGCCGCTTTTCGCCCAGGCAACTGCTGTTCGCACACGCCGCGCTCTCGGATGCGCGCAGCGGGCACCTGCTTCACGATCAGCGCGCCGCGCGCGAGGGCTTCGGGCTCGCCGCCGCGAGCGATCGGAATACCGAAGTCCATGTGGACGACTGGCGTCTGGCGCGGACCGAGGGGGCATACTCGGCGCGAGTCGCCGGCCGCGATTTCGATTTCTCGCTGCGCTTCCGGCCGACGCAGCCGCTGCTGCTCGAGGGCGAAGGCGGGTTCAGCCGCAAGGGGCCCGACCCGGCTCAGGCGAGCTATTACTACAGCGAGCCGCATCTGCAGGTGACGGGCACGATCGCGGTCAAGGGCGAGGCGGCGCCGATCGTCTCGGGCGAGGCGTGGCTGGACCACGAGTGGTCGAGCGAGGCGATGGCGAAGGAGGCGGCGGGCTGGGACTGGGTGGGGCTCAATCTCGCCGGCGGCGGTGCGCTGATGGCTTTTCGCATGCGCGACAGGAAGGGCGGGGTCTACTGGGCGGGAGGAACGCATCGCGGCGCCGACGGCCGCGTGCGCGTATTCGCGCCCGCCGAGATCGCGTTCAGCCCGTTGCGCGACTGGCGCTCGCCGCGGACCGGCGCGACCTACCCGGTGTCGATGCGCCTCAGGGCGGGCGAGCTGGAATTTACGCTCGAGCCGAGCATGAACGACCAGGAGCTGGATTCCCGCGCGAGCACCGGCACCATCTACTGGGAGGGCGCGGTCAAGGCGCTCGAAGGCGGCAGGTCCGCGGGTCAGGGCTACCTGGAACTCACGGGCTACTGGAAGCCGCTCAAGTTCTAGCGCAGCGTTTGTGACTTATCACTCAGATGTCGGCAGCAATGGCGATGGTTTTGGGTTTAAATAGATCTCTCGATTTCGAGCTTTGCGAGGTTGCAACTGCTCGAAATCGAGAGACTTGGGATCGCAAGTCGCGGCAGCCTGTTTGATTCCGAGCGGTACTATAATAGCGCTCGCCGATTGGATCTCGAAGGGAGAACCATGCAGAAGGCGGAATCCGGCTTCACCCTGATCGAGCTCGTGGTTGTGATCGTGATTCTGGGCATCCTGGCCGCGGTCGCGATCCCCCGCGTGGTCAGCTTCCAGCTCGACGCGCGCAAGGCGGCGGTGAGCGGCATGATGGCGGGCGCGCGCGCCGCGTCCACGCTGTCCCACGCCTAGGCCTAGGTCGAGAACAAGCTCACTTCGGCTTCGGGCGAAACCGTCACCACGGAAGGCAAGCTGGTGGCCCTCGCCTTCGGTCATCCGGACGGCATCGCGAACGGCATCGCGAACGCGATGAACGCCTACGACGGCTTCGCCTTCTCCGCCGGCACGCCTGCCACCTTCAAGCTGATCAACCCTTCCACGGGTACCGGCATCGACAACTGCATGGCGTCCTACAGCCAGGCGCAGAGCGCCATCATTCCGCCGGAGATCACCGTCACCGTCACGGGCTGCTGACAGGTTCTACTTGCGCACGATGCGATACACGCCCCCGTTGCCCGAGAGCATGTACAGCTCCTTCTGCGCGTCCTCGCCCAGGGAGTAGATCGGGGCCACGTCCGGGATGGCCCAGTCCGTCTGCTCCGCGGCGGCGCCGTTGCGGTAGACGAAGCTCTTGAGCCAGCCGGCGCACAGGTCGGAATAGAGGTAGCGGCCCTGCAGCTCGGGAATCGCGCTGCCGCGGTACACGTGGCCGCCGATGATGGAGCAGACGTTGCTGCCGCCGTGGTCGTAATCGAGCACCGGCGGGGTGAGACCCAGCCTGTCGCAGGGATCTGCGGGATAGCAGAGCGTGCCCTCCATGACGTTCCAACCGTAGTTCAGGCCGCCTTCGCCGATGGCGGCGACGTCGACCTCCTCGCGTCGGTCCTGTCCCACGTCAGCGATGTAGAGCAGGCCGGCGTCGAAGGCATAGCGCCACGGGTTGCGCAGGCCGTAGGCCCGGATCTCGCCGCGCTTTCCGGCCTGGCCCGCGTAGGGATTGGAGGAGGGCAGGGCGTAAGGCTGGCCGGCCGAGTCCACGTCGATGCGAAGCAGCTTGCCGAGCAGCGCGTTCCGGTTCTGCGCGTTCCCGTTGGGATCGCCTGCGCCGCCGCCACCGCCGCAGGCGGCGAGCGCGAGCAGGAGCAAGGATCGAAGGCCGCTGCGCGGCATGCTGAGCTAGAACCGCGGTGAGGCTTCGCAGTGCAGGGCGAAATCGGCCGGAGAGCCGCATGGGACGGGCATCATCAAGGCATAGCCGCTCACTCGAGCACCTCCGGGGGCGGTTCGATGCCGCTTTGCCATTGCTGCCACAGGGGATTGGAGAGCTCGTGCAGGCTCGTGTCGAGCGCCTTCAGGTACTGGTCGATCAGCACGTCGACGAGCCGCCCGGCCTTCTGGCAGAGCGCTTCTATCCTCCTCAAGTCCTCGAACACCCAGGTGCGTCCCGCGGGCGTGAGCATCGCCCGGATCTTCTCCGCGCTCCAGTACGCGTGGATGAGCGCGTTGCGCGCATCGATGGCGTTCTGGACCACGGTCTTCTGCGAAGGCGTGAGGTACTTGCGGCGGCGGATGTCGGCGAACAGCTCGCCGAGCGTGAGTTTCGCTTCCGGGCCGTCCAGCGGGGAGTCGCTCGCGGGGGCGCTGAGGAGGTGCTTGCGGTCGAGCATCGCGAGCAGAAGGCACAGACCGCCTTCCAGGTGCTGCGCCTCGAACAGGGCGGTGCCCAGCGCCCAGAATACGGGCAGCATGTCCGCGGACTTGTCGCCGATCATGGGCCGATCCCGGCCTGGATCCTCGGTGGGCCCGCGGCTCAAGTGCGCGCGTCCCGACGGGTCCGGAAGGGAATCGCGTTCAGGGCCAGCCCCAGTAGCATGGCCGCCAGCGTGAACAGGCTGCCGAAAAGCCACGCGTGCTCGTGCGCCGCATTCCAGACCCAGCGCTCGACGCCGGCCAGGCGGACCCTGAAATGGGCGACGTCGTGGCCGACCACTTTCCCGGATTTCACGAGCAGGGTTTCGATCGTGTAGGTCCCGGTCTGAAGACCGCCCGGCAGCGCCATGTCCGCGATGAACAGCCGGTTTCCGAACATCTTCACCGCACGGTCGTCTTCGTGGTAGTAGCCCTCCCTCTCCTTGAGCCGGAAGAAAGCCTTGCGCCACTCCTCGGCCGCATCGGCCTGCAGTTGCGGCTCGATGCGCACCGGCACGCCCTCGAGCACCAGTCCGAATTTCTCCCGCTCGGGCAAGGCGAGGATGGCATCGATCGGCCGGTTGGCGTAGAGGAACAGCAGGCTCGGCGCACCTGCCGCCTTGACCTTGTCGCCTCCGATCCAGAAGGGCCCGAACTTGATCTCGCGCGACAGGGTCGCTTCTCCCTGCGGCGCAACCACCTTGATGATCACGTCCGCAGGACCCCTCATCGAACCGACGGCCTTCAGGTCGGCGCCGGTGAAATCCATCTTGATGTCCACCTGCTGGGTGTCGGGCACCACGACCAGGGGTTCGTCCGCCCAGGACGGAATCCCGGACAGGCAGCTCCAGACGAGGACGAGGCAGCGCAGCCGGCGTGCCATCAGCGCACCTCGATCGTCATGTCGTAGATCTCGCCGGGCGGAACGACCAGGGTCGCTATCATCTTGACGGCCACGGCGACCACGACCAGGGCGAGGATGAGGCGCAGCTTCTCCGCCGGCAGGCGCGTTCCGAGCCGCGCGCCGAGCTTGGTTCCGAACACCGAGCCGAGGATCAGGAGCACGACCAGGACGGGATCGACGGAATGATTGACGCCGGCCTGCATGATGCTGACCGCCGCAGTGGTGAACAGGAGCTGGAACAAGGACGTGCCGACGACGATCCTGGTGGGCATCTTCAGGATATAGATCATCACCGGCACCATGATGAAGCCGCCGCCCACGCCCATCAGCGAGGTCATCACGCCGACGAACGCGCCCAAGGCCAGCGGAACCGCCGCCGACATGCGCACCCCCGAGGCCGGGAAGCTCGTCTGCCAGGGCAGGCGAGCGGCCCAGGCCCGGATCGGCGATCCCGGGGCGGCCGTGCCCTGCGCGTGAACCGCGGCGCCCGTGCCGCCGCGAAGAATCGCCCGCAGCGATTCGATCAGCATGCTCACGCCGATGAAGCCCAGCAGGACGACGTAGAGGAAGACGACCATGTTCGCGAACTGCCCCGCGCGCACCAGGACCCTGGCGAGATAGACGCCGAACCCTCCGCCCAGCCAACTGCCGGCGAGCAGGACCGCTCCCATCTTCAAATCGATGTTGCCGTAGCGCCAGTGCAGGTGGCTTGCTCCGGCAGCGGTCCCCGCCATCTGCGCCGCGCCGCTCGAAACCGCGACGATGGGCGGGATGCCGGTGAAGATGAGCAGCGGCGTGATCAGGAAGCCGCCGCCCACGCCGACCAGGCCGGAGAGAAAGCCGACCAGCCCGCCGTAGAGCAGGATCAGGACGACGTTGACGTCCATGTGTGCGATCGGGAGGAACAGCTCCATGAAGGCGCTTGCGCGGAGGGCGGGGATGCGGAAAGAGCGCCATTCTACCCGGTACCGCGCCCGCTCAGAAGCAATCAGGTGTGCGGGCCTTGCTCTGCGAAGGCCCGGGCGTCATGTCAGTTTCCGGCCCGAGAGGCGCTGAAGAATCCGCAGCGGCGCCTGGGACGGGTCCTGCATGCAGGCAACGGGCAAGTAGAAGGTCTGTTCCAACGCGTACTGCCCGCTCATGGCTGCGTGCGACACCTGGTCGGTAAATGCGATCCATGTGCTGCCGGCGTGGAACTCGAAGACGATTTGCTCCACTGCCGACTGGTAATCCAGGTCCGCCTTCATTCGATCGTGCACCTGCAGCATGAAATGATCGTAGGCGCTGCGCCGGCCCTTGGTAATCCCGAGCACTGCGAGAAGCCGGCTGGCGCCCCGGACGGGACTGCGCAGCGACGCCAGGTAGCGGCGCGCAACGCTCTCGAAGGATGCACCGATCCTCCAGGTGCGACTCTGTCCGTGCGGATTCACGTTGCTGAAGACACGCAGGATCCGCCTCGCCTGGACGGGCGAGGACGGGAAACTGTCGACGTGCAAGCGCGTATCGTCCTTACGCCAGGAAGTCGATCGCCGGGCGATTTCCACCGGCCGAAAACTGGTGCGCGCCCGCTGCAAGCCCGCCTGGTAGCGCGGCAACAAATGGCCCAGCAGGGCCGTGCTGGATGCGGCGAAGCGCTGCATCATGCCCCGCAACAGTCTCAGCTCGGCTTCACCGGCGCTGCTTCCCCGCAGCCTTCCGCTGGAACCATCCAGACTGACATTCTTGCTTTTCGCGGCGATCGCGGGGGACAGGAGCGGGCCCTCGGCTTCATCGATCGGGAAACGGAGCTGCGGGAAGAGCAGGACGCTTCCCTGTTCGAGGGCGTCGAGTGCGCACTGCTGGTCCGCTGCCGAGCACGGATGATCCCAGAGAGCGATTGGAAAACTGAGGACGCTTGTCATGTTGTTGGTTCCAGGTTTCGCGCCCAAGGTCCGCGTTGACTCGCACGAGCAAGGGCGCGGAGCGCCGCTCGCGAAGTGTCGCAGTCCAATGTGCCGCTATACGCGTGTCTGCCAGATCGCCGGATCGCGCCGCGCGTGGAAAACCGCCAACACCACGATTCGATCTGCTTCCTGCCGGAAGAACACTGAGTATGGAAAGCGGCGTGCCTGGACGCACCGAATTTCGCCGTGTTTGAGTGGAAATCTATCCGGATGACCTGATGCAAGCTCGACGGCACGATCAATCTCCGATACGAACTGCGCTCCAAGCCCGGCTTGTCGGTCCTCGTACCACAATGCTGCGGCGTCAAACTCTGCCCGGGCGGCGCGACGAAAGACGACCCTCAGGGTCATCTCTTCAAGCGTGCAGCGATAGAGGACTTGACCTCTTCCCAGGAAACGACGTCGTCAGGATGTGCTTCGTGGTCGGCGAGTCGACGATCAAGCTCAGCACGTTGCGCATCTGTCAGAGGGGTGGCGTCGGCAATGCTGTCCCAGAGCTCTTCGACAAGCACCAGGCGCTCCTCGACGCTGAGCCGTTCGATACCAAGTGACTTAATTGAAACGCTCATGGTGGAACCCTAGGAATATTGAAATGGTACCAAATCCACCGCGCGATCGACAATCAGGTGCATAACGTCCGAGCCCTCCGGCGCGCGGCTGCGATGATCCGCCAAGGTGTGACGCTTCCCGCGCGTCCGCGTGCGGCGAAAAGTCAGCCGTTGACATGCGTTACGACCCCAGGCTTTGCGTTGGACATCGCCACAAGCACGGCGGGCATCAACGGCCTGAGTACAACGATGTCGTTGCTCTTGGCATGAATCACGATGACAGCAATCGAAACACCACTGAAGTTCTGTTGGTACTCCAGGTTGCGGTCGACCGTAAGCAGGAGATCAAATTCCTTTGCGGCAAGCTGCAGGAGCGCACCATTCTTGACCCCGGCCCAACCAGCCTCTCCGACTGTCCTGACCTCGTGACCAGGAAGCTCACCTCGAAGCGCGCGCGGAACGCACTCGTCAAGCAGCACGCGCATCGGCGATCAGATGGGCTTTGGCTTGCTCAAGCGCCGCAATTGCGAGTTCTCGAGTAACGGTTGGAAAGTCGTCAAGAAATCCCTCCAAGGAGTGTCCGCCCTCGATGTAATCGATGAGCGCCTGGACAGGGACACGGGTGCCGACGAAGACGGGGGTGCCACCCAGAATGTCAGGGTCGGAGTGAACGACGGATGAGCGATTCATGCTGCAACCCTCCAACGCATTTTGATGGATGGTACTCCGACTCTCCGGACACGGCCAACGCCATTAATCAACGGCCGCCGAAGGCGGTCCGTTGCATATGAAGTGAGGCGTCTCTGTCATAGGCATCATGCGTAAATAACAGCACCAACGATTACTGCCGTATCCAAGCCAATCCACCCTACACACGGCAAGTAGATGTTCTTGTCGCGCTTCTGCAGTCCGTACCAAAACCAAAGAATAGCGGAGAGGAGATAGGCAGACCACGAAATTACGGAAACACCAGCAGCTTGGTGGCCGGCCCATATGGTTAGAACCTGCGGAACCGTCATGAGCAAAGTGAAGACTGACATACCACCCAAGACGTGACTTAGTACCGTCTCTGAGCGGGACGCATAAGCTGCGGGAGTCATGGGATCCGGTGCCAAGGTTGTCTCCTGTTTCGTCTGACGTCAAACGCGGGCCATCAGGGGCTGGCGCGAGCGAGCGAAGCGCTGCTTGCGACGCTCCCCTGCATGGCTTTGGTGGGCGGCTCGGCAGTGAGCATTTACGGCTTCTTCACATTTATGTCGCCGAGGTCAACCATCTTCGTCTTATCGTCGACAGAGAGAAGCATTGGCACATTCCCTGGCCCTTGCAAAATGCCGGCGTTCGTAGTCGTGCCCGGGAGGAAGCCGCCGGAGAGCGTGAAGTTGCCGGTGCCGGCCCAGAATGCCGGATCTGCCTCGATGAGGAAGCGACCGTCCTTGTCCGTAAAGGCGGTTGGGTTCGCAAGCCTGCTGTCCGGCCCGATTTTCCAGGTTGTTGTGAGCTTGCCGTCCTTCGATCGCGCTTCCATGAGCATGACATGAATACCGACGATCGGACTCTTGCCTTCGAGCAATAGACGCCCTGTAATCGTCACCTTGCCTGGGGGAGCCAATTGCGCTGTCGCCGTCGACGCGAATGTGCAAACCAGCCCGAGCACGAAGACCATTATCCGCACCGCTCGCGTCGTCATGACGTCCTCCGTCTCCGTGTTACGATCGCCGCCCGAAAGTTGCCCGCCGGACGGCGGAGTCCACCGACTCGCGGCTGCGAAGGTTGTTCACCCCGCGACGCTTCCCGCGATCCGCGTGCGGCGGGATGTTGGAAGCCGATGCTGCGCTCACGGCAACGCAATCGGTGGATGCACCGTGATTGAGCCTACGCCCGCGACGCAAAGAATGGCAAGAGCTTGCGCCCGCACGGCGCTCCCCGGACGCGCATGCAGAGAGCAGGGCGCGTTGCGAAGATGTTGCCGCCAAGACGGAAATCGGATGGAGAGGCGCATGGATATTGGGTTTACAGGCAGTTTGCCCAAGGAAGACAGCAAGCAAACAGAGCGCGATCCTTGCCGACTCGGCACCGGAACTGCAGCTCAGCTGGGTTCTAACGTCGTGGTGAACGGCGGGCCGCTGCGTACAGCAACTGAGGTACGCCGCTTCCGGCCCGTCCGTTCCACCTATAGTTGGGTGGCGCCAAGGCTAACGCGGCCATGAGCCGTAGATTTGAAAGAGAAATCCTGCAATGAGCAACAGCCCCCCAATGATGGCGTTACGTGACTGTTGGATGCGATCTCGCACCGGCGGAATTTGGAAATTTTGTTCATCTGTGTCGCCTCCCAAGTGGGCCACGCCAAGCTCTGCGGCTTTTTTCTTTGAAGCGATGACCCCGTATGCAAGGAAGAGCGCACCAACAATATCTAGGAATAGCCCTACGATATTCGCCCACTTCGGATCGATCACGGCGACACCCAACGTCCACGCCCACCGGCGCGCGCCAACGGGCGTTTGAATTGGCACGGCGCCTCGCGCGCGTCCGAGTGGGGCGTGTGGTTATGCGGCGATGGTACGCGCATAGATTTCTACAACGTGCCAAGCTAAGAATAGTATCGCCCCAATAATTGCTAAACGGAACTGCGAAAGAGCATAGGACTGTGCGCGGTCCACATTACTGTTCATAGCCGCGTGCGTTCCTCGCATTGCCGCTTCCGAAAGAGCCGGATGGTCGGGTTGCTGTGGGTGGACCCCGGACCTCAATTGAAGGAAGTTGTAGTTCGCCATGAGAGCAGTTTGAACCCATATGAGATTCTTGCACCCGCAGTAGAAACTGCCGCCCCACGCCAGGACAGCCAACCCAAGAGGGGCCAGCGTCCAGGAAAATGTGGCGTCGCTAGTCTTTTGCACCGCGAACGCAATTGCAGATGCAGTAATCGCAAGCAAGAAGTACGTGTACTTGTCTTCTCCCGCCCGGTGCTGGAGCCAAAGCTCGCGGATACCGTCTTCGCTCATCGCGGTCTCGATTTACGGCGCATAACGTCTTGGTCTGCGGCGGGCCGGCTCTGACCGTCGAGTCCGCGTGATGCTTGCGGCCCATCCGCAGCACCTAAAGTTAGCAGCCACATGTCGAACCCGTATTCCCATCACTCCGGCTTCCCCGCCAATATTTCACGCAGTCGTTCTCCGAATACCGCGTTCTGCGATTCGACTTTACCGGCCAACCTTAGTAGTGTTGTGCGGGTAGGTGGATCGATCCGTTCTGCGGTCTGCACGTGGTCCAGCACTGTAGAAAGGGCATGGTCTAGAACGCCCGGGCTGACGTGATCTACGCTCCGGTCGAGCTGGCCTGAAAAGACCATGAAGTCAGTACGCGGTGTCTTGGGAGCGTGGGCTGCATGAAATATTGAGGCCTCCATCATTAACTGAACATCGGCTAGCCTCTGGTGTGTTCGCTCAAGCGCCTTCGCTATGTTCTCGTCGAAGGACTTAAAACGTTCTGTCGCCTTATTGCCTAGGAGTTCAAACCCCTTAGTAGTTTCCTCTTTGAGAGCGTCTAGGAGACTTTGACGAAGGGCTTCCTTATCTCGCTCAAACACTCGGAAGTTCTGGTACCACCCGAAGCCGATCATCGCAATTAAGACAACCACCACGGTTCCGAGCGCAAAATACACGGTCGAAAGAATGTGCTGCGTGAACTCCTTCATGACCTGGACTTCCGCCTGAAGTGCTTGAACCTTTGCGTCTTGAGCAACATCGCTCTTGGCTTGTGGGGCGGCCTGAGTCGTCGGCGGTCTTTGTGCTTGCGCGTGCCCAGAGGTGAGCGGGAACAACGAGCAAGCAGCTAACATGACGGCAGCTGCGAAGTTCTTCATTCATTCCCCTTCATCAATGTGCAAATCGTGACTGCTAACGATCACGCCCACCGGCGCGCGACTGCGATAGGTGCCAGTGGCGCGGTGACTCCCGCGCGTCCGAGTGGGGCGTGCGGTTAGCTTTTGGGCGCATAGCTGGCGATAAACCAGACAAGGGACAGCAAGCCTGCGACGAAGAATGCGACCGTGAGCCAGAAAAGAACGTCCAGCAAGCATTCCAGAGTATGTTCCGAAATCATCACGGATCCCCCGTACGCTTGCTTCAACCACTTAGCGGAGACGTAGTAGAAGCCGATACCAAACAAAATGGCGATCGTGAGAGACGCCCACGAGACAAAAACCGATGTGTGACCCTGCCCGGATTCGACGTACACCACTTTACGCAGCCATGAGGCTGGATTCAACAGCGGCCGGTGCCAGATAGCCGATCGACGAATGCATGCGCGTGTGATTGTAGAAGCCTTCGATC
>Ga0080064_1004633_pt1 | contig 17279 bp, 18 predicted proteins | sample Subgrocontami54m_FD_69260 | JGI IMG/M metagenome (GOLD analysis project Ga0080064, IMG submission 69260) | Subsurface groundwater microbial communities from S. Glens Falls, New York, USA - GMW46 contaminated, 5.4 m (SPADES assembly) (version 2) ...
TCCCTCAGCGCGTGGTCAAACGGAACTCTGCCGACCACGGGGCATTTTCTGCCACGCACGGCGAGAAATGACTTGTTCGAAAAACCCACGCGGTATCCGTGACTGTAGCCGACCGGAAGCGTGGCGATGCGCGTCGTCCCTGTGGTTTTATAAGTGGCGCCGTAGCTGATCGAACGCCCCTTTCCTACTTCTTTGAGGAATGAGATGCGCGTCTTCAAGGACAAAATAGGCCGTAGGCCTTTCGGTAATCTTCCGCGCGAATAAGGAATGATCCCATAAAGCAAAATACCGGGGCGAACGAGGTTCAGATGCGAATTTTTAAACCGCATGAGGCCGGTGCTGTTGGCCGCATGAAAATATTTCGGGGAAAAACCCAGCGCTTTTATTGCCTTGATCGCCCGATCAAAAAAAACCATCTGCGCTTTGGTCACCGCCAAATCTTTATGGTCGGCACTCGAAAAATGAGTGTAAACCCCCTCCACTTGAATCGCAGGGGCTTTCTTCAGGCGGCTAAAAAAATTGGGGACCTCTTTATGCCACACGCCGAGGCGGCCCATGCCGGTATCAATCTTCACATGCACCGGGAAGGGGGCGCTGCGCCCACCGAGCGCCTTTTCAAAATGCGCGATGTCATCGAGCGAAAAAATCGTGGGAGTAATCCGATGACGGATAAAAAACGGGATCTGGCTTTGATGAAAACTCCCTAAAACCAAGATTCTTGCCTTGGGGCAAACCTTGCGGAGCTCCATCGCCTCTTCGATATTCGCGACCCCGAAAAAATTGATGCCTTCTTTCGTCAGGGTCAATGCAACGGGTTTCATTCCGTGTCCGTACGCGTCCGCTTTGACGATCGCAAGAATCCCCACGCGGGGGTTCCGCAAACTGGAGCGGACGATCTTCAGGTTCCGCCTTAAGCGGTCTAAATTAATTTCGGACCATACGAGCGAAGAAGCGTCTAAACTTTTTTTAACCATGGCGGCTCACATTGCAATCTCTGGGATGCAAATACAACGGCTCCAGCTTAAACGGGTCGATAAACTTCTTTTGGCTGATCAAGCGAAACGCGGCTTGAGCCATATCCTTCGCCTTGGGAAAGGAGGCCGAGGACGACTCCTCCCAATGAAAGCGGCCTTTCAAACTCTTTTCCAGCTTTTCACGGTAGAGCGGGATGGCACTTCCCGTGAAATACGCCGGTTTTTTTATTTTTTTCAAAAAATCTTCGAGCTTGATGAGCCGCGGCGCGTGAATGACCTTAAATCCCTTGTCATTTTTTTCGTATAGCGCGGCATACACCATCCCTTTTCGCGCATCTAAGAGAACCGCGATCGGGCCTTTCCATTTCGAGACGCCGCGGGCGATCGTTTCCAAGCTCGGGACTCCGACGATTTTTATTCCCGAGGCGTAGGCCAGCATCTTCGCGGTGGTGATTCCCACGCGCAGGCCGGTAAAAGAGCCCGGCCCCAGGCCGACCGCCAAACAATGAATGTCCTTAAGAGCCATCCGCCTCTCTTTCAATAAACGCTCAAGGCTCGGCGCCAGACTATTCGAGTGTCTTCCTAAAGAGGCGTCGTTCAATTCCGCCACGAGCGTTGCCCCCTCATGGATCGAAATGCTTAAAGAATCGGAAGAAGTATCATAACTCAAAAGTTTCATCGAGAGCGGCCTTTAACCCCGCGCTTTCTTAAGACAGAAGTTCTGACTTTAGAAAGGGCGGGGTTAATTTTTTTAAGCGAGTCTAAGAGCGCCCGGTATTTCCGGCCTTTCGCGTCCACCGTAATAAGGCGCGTTTCGGGGCCTTGATGTTTTAACCGGATCCGGACACGCTCCAAAGGCAGAATGTTCTTGCCGCGCTCCGCCCATTCAACGAGCACGACCCCTTGCGCGTTAAAACATTCCTCGGCCAACGACGCGTCCGCACCCTCCACCGATTTCAAACGATACCAATCCATGTGATAAATTTTCTTTCGGGCGGGGTATTCATGGATCAAGACGAAGGTGGGGCTGACCACGTCGCGTTCACTGGCGATGCCCAACCCTTTGGCGATTCCCTTCACCATCGTCGTCTTTCCGGCCCCCAGTTCCCCTTCCAGCGCGACCACATCGTTTTCTCTCAAGAGACGCCCGATACCGCTGCCGATCTTTTTGGTCTCCGACGGGGATCTACTTACGAAAGTGATCATACCCTTGTCTTTCGAGGGGTTCATTGAAACCGTTCGCGCCGATGAGTCTCACGCCGTATTTTTTTTGGATGATCTTCCCGATCGGATGAAACGGGACCATGCTTCCCTTAAACCGTGTCATCGAAAGCCGCGCGGCGTCTTTGACCGGGAGCGTAAACAGCAGCTCAAAATCTTCTCCTTCGTTCAGCGCTTGCTTAAGGCTTGCCGCGTTTTTGGAAACGGGGATCGCCTCTTTGGACAAGAAAGCTCCGACGCCGCTTTCGGAGGTCAATTGGAAAATATCGGAACCAAGTCCGTCCGAAAGGTCCATCATCGCGTTGATTTTAAAATTTTTCACCAAAAACTTTGCCTCGTGGATCCGCGGCAGAAAAGTCAGATGTTTTTTGGAAGCGTAAGACCCTCCAAGAAAACCCGTCACAAAAATAACGTCGCCGATTCTAGCGCCGCTCCGCTTCACCAGGAAACGCAGCGAAACCTCGCCAAGCAACGCCACAGAAATGATGACCTTCTCCGAGCGATTCGTATCTCCGCCCACCAAGGTCACATGAAAACGGCGCGCCACCGCTTCCATCCCCCGATAAAGCTCCTTTAAAAAAGCCCACTCGAGATCGCCCGGCAATCCGAGCGCCACAACCGCATGCGTCGGTTCTCCTCCCATCGCCGCGATATCGCTTAAGTTAACCGCCATGGCCTTCCAGCCAATCTGAAACGCCGTGGCCTCGGACAACTTAAAATGAGAACCCTCCACCAACATGTCGGTGGTGAACAAAAGACGCTTTTTGGCGTCTACTTTTAAAACAGCCGCGTCATCTCCGATCCCGGTCTCGACGGCCTTGTCCCGTCGAAGTTGTTTCCGGATCTCGCGGATAAAACCAAACTCCCCCAGGTCTTTCAAACTGATTTTTTTACGCATGGCTCATTCCTTTGAAACCCAAGGTCATTCCGACCATGATCAAATTATGGACCATGTGAAGCGTCATGCAGGGTACCAACGACCCTGTCTTCTCGTACAGAAAGGATAAAGAAAGCCCGAGAACAAAAATAGGCAAAAAAGCGGCCAGATGCCAATGCAACAAAGCGAAGACGCCTGCCGTGATCACGATCCCGAAACGAACGCCGAAACGCGCGCGGAAGGCCTGATAGGCAAATCCCCTGAAAAAGATCTCCTCGATGGCAGGCCCCGCGATCGTCACAAAGAAAGTAAAAAATAAAAGTGAGCTCTTTTGCGATTCCTTTAGGTACAATTCAACCACCGTTTGCGGCGGCGGTTCGTAAGAAAAAACTTTGACGATCCCCGCGACAATGAAAATGGTCGCCAAAAGAACCGGCAAGAGCGCAAGATAAGACAAAATGCCGACGGCGACATTTTTAAGAAAATTTTTGGCCGTGAGCCCGATGTCGGATAGAGGCTCTTTGAAACGCCGTTTGACCCAATAGATCACGAGCCCCGCCGCCGCGACATCCCGAAAAAGGCTGTTGACCATGAGAAGCAGGTCCCTTCCGGCCAGCTTGCGCTTGAAAAACGAGGAAAATAAAATCTCCGTGAAAATAATGACCGCCTCGATAAAAAACAAAAACACGAACACCTTGAAGACTTCCGTGAGGCCCCACCGGACGTCGCATTGAGGCAGTCCGCCCGGAAACAACGGAAGGCTCTTGATCTTCCTCGACAAAAAGTGAAAATCCAACGCGAGGCCCAGGCTCAGAACGAACAGCATCACAAGCGATAAAACGGATAAAAGCTCCGGCCGGGACTCCAGATTTTTTTTGAAAACCTCTTCCTGCTTTTTAAGGTTTTGAGAAACGCTCCGTTCGGTTTCATTCACCGCCGGAACAGGCCCTTTGGCGGCAGTCTGATCCGCATGGTCGGCCGCGAACAAAAGCAAATAAAAACAAGCCGTAAACAACAGCATCCCCGCCGTCCCTACGTTCTCTCTGAAAATCCGCTTAAGACTGATCATGGCGCCAAGGAGAACCCAAAGAAACGCGCCGCATTTTTGGAGGTGGCTTCCTCCAACTGCTGAAGAGGGATTCCGCGCTTTTCCGCCAGGAGGCGCGCCAGGTGCACCAGATACGCCGGCTCATTGCGCTTGCCGCGATGCGCCTGGGGAGCCAGATACGGCGAGTCCGTCTCAAGCATGATCCGGTCGAGCGGCGCAAATAAAGCCGCGTCCAAGAGTTCGGACGCGTTTTTAAACGTGAGATTGCAGGTAAAAGAGGCCAAAAAACCAAGATCCAACAATTTCTTCAAACAAGCTTTATCATACGAAAAACAATGCATGACGCCCCGGATCCTGCCGGCGGTTTCTTTTTGGATCACGTCCACGGTATCCTCGAACGCGTTTCGTGAATGCACGATCACGGGAAGATTATTCTCTAAAGCCAGGTGAAGCATTTTGGAAAAAACTTTTTTTTGAGTCTCCGCGTCCGCCTCGCTTTTAAAATAATCGAGGCCTATCTCGCCGATCGCCGCGGGTTTATGCTCTCTCACGAATTTTTGGATCAAATCGAACTCCGGATCGGAAATTTGATGAGCATGATGGGGATGCAGGCCCGCGGTGCTCGACATAAAGGAGTGCCGCCCGGTCAGCGCAAAAGCCGCTTCATTGGTCGCGGGATCCGTGCCGACATTCACGAAGTGCGCCACGCCGGCCGCCCTTGCCCGCTCGATCACTTCTTCCCGATCGGCGTCGAACGCGTCAAAATGCAGATGGCAATGAGTGTCAACGAGCATGTTGCGTGGCCGCTTTTCTCAAACGGTCGATGATCGGCGGTATTTCGGCAAGCGCGTAGTCAATTTCTTCTTTCGTCGTAAAACGGCCGAGTGAAAACCGGATGGCGGCCCTTGCCAATGCCTCGGGCAATCCCATCGCAATCAACACATGCGAGGGTTCGACCGAGCCCGCCGTGCAGGCCGAACCGGTAGACACATAAATATTCTTCAAGTCAAAATTCATGAGAAGCGTTTCGCCGTCCAATCCCTCAAAGGAAAGATTCAGCGTATTGCCGACCCGTTTTTCCGGATGGCCGTTCAACCGAAGTCCCGGTGTTTTCCGCGACAACCCCTGATAAAGAGTTTCCCGCAGATCCGCGACGCGTTTGGATTCCGCGCCTTGATTTTTTGCCAAAAGCTCCACGGCTTTGCCGAAACCGGCGATCGCCGCCACATTCTCCGTTCCCGGCCGGATATTTTTTTCCTGATGGCCACCGTGCACCATCGATTTTATCTTAAGCCCCTTTTTAATAAAAAGCGCTCCGACGCCTTTGGGCCCGTAGATTTTATGTCCCGACATCGAGACCATGTCCGCGCCGAGCTCCTCCGGATGGAGTTTGATTTTCCCTAGGGATTGGACCGCGTCGGTATGAAAAAACGCGCCTTTGTCATGGGCGATCCGGGCGGCCTCTTGGATGGGCTGGATCGTCCCGACCTCGTTGTTCACGTGCATGACACTCACGAGCGCGGTTTGATCCGTGACCTCTTTTTTCAAAGCGTTCAGATCGATGATTCCGTACGAATCCACCGGCACGACGCTGACCGAAATTCCTTGCGTCGCCAAGTACTGCGCGGGATGAAGCACGGCCTGGTGCTCGATCGCGGACACCACCAGATGCTTTCGTTTATCCTGCAGCCACTCGAGCGTCCCTTTGATCGCGAGATTGTCAGCCTCGGTGCCTCCGGAAGTGAAAACAATATCTCCCGGCTCTACCTCGAGATAATCCGCCAGCGTTTCTCTCGCCGACTCCACCGCGTGGCGCGCATTCTGCCCTTTTTGATGAAAACTGGACGCGTTGCCGAATGTCTCCGATAAAAACGGTTTCATCGCGTCAAAGACGGCCGGATCGACCGGCGTGGTTGAATTGTAGTCCAGATAGGCTTCCATCGAATTTATTTCTTCTTGTCTGTTTCTACCCTGGGAAATAACGGGGCGCCTTTATTGATTCGGCCGCCTTTTTCGAAAAATCCCCACATGTTTTTTGTGATCTTCGCGTCACCCAGCAGCGTTTTAATTCCCAACTGGATCCAGATCGCCTCGCTGGTGGAAGGCATGAAAGGCCAAATGGCTTGCGCGACGATTTTCAATACTTCCAGAAGCTGAACGATCACTGCTTTTAGCTGGTCCGTTTTTTGCTCTTTGGATAATTTCCAAGGGGCCTGCTCTTCGATATATTTGTTCGCCCGGTTGATCACCGCCCATATTTCCGACAGGGCTTCCGAAAAAGCGAGCCGTTCCATCGGCGCTTCGAGCTTTTCAAACAATCCCCCAGCGCTGTCGCGCAAATCCCCTTTGCATTGGGATGAAATATTTCCCGGGATATTCCCGTCAAAATATTTTTCACACATCGTCAGCGTGCGATGCAGAAGATTTCCTAAATCATTCGCCAGGTCATGATTGAATCGATCGATCAAGGCCTCTTCACTGAATGTCCCGTCGGAGCCGAACGGAGTCTCTCTCAATAGAAAATAACGGTAGGGGTCAATGCCATATTGTTTCACCACTTCGACGGGATCCACCACATTGCCGAGCGACTTGGACATCTTCTCGCCGCCTTGCACCCACCACCCGTGAGCGAAAATCATGTGCGGCGGCTCAACGCCTAAGATATGCAGGATGATCGGCCAATAAACCGCGTGGTATTTGAGAATATCCTTGCCGATGAGATGCGCATCGGCCGGCCACCATTTTTTGAACTTGGCTTTATCGGCTTCATAACCGCAAGCCGTAATATAATTGATTAAGGCGTCGAACCAAACATAGGCCACGTGGGTCTCGTTCACCGGGATTCCCCACGAAACGCGGTTCTTGGGGCGGGTGACGCACAGGTCCCGGAGTTTGTTGTTTTCGAGAAAACCCAACACCTCGTTGCGGCGCATTTCCGGCAAAATGAAACTTTCATGGTCATGAATATACTTAATCAACCAGTCCTGATATTCCGATATTTTTAAAAAGTAATTGTCCTCGCGCATTTTTTCGAGAGGCCGTTTGCAATCCGGGCAAAGGGTTTTCCCCTCTTGCTCAATAAACCCTTCGGTAAAAAAAGTTTCACAAGCCACGCAATAATAGCCGTCGTAAGTATTCTTATAAAGAACGCTCTCGCCTTTGATCTTGATCTCGCTCAAATTTTTCCAAACGGTTTGGACGGCCTGAAAGTGCCTCGTTTCGGTCGTGCGAATAAAATCATCGTAGGAAATGTTCAAAGTCTTCCAAAGATCCTTAAAGGTGAGTGAAATTTTATCGACGAATTCTTTGGGCGTCATTCCGGCCGCTTCGGCGGCCTTCGCCACTTTCTGCCCGTGCTCGTCCGTGCCCGTCAAAAAAAGCACCTCATGGCCGGTCAGGCGCTTGAAACGCGCCAGCGTATCCGCCGCGATATTCGTATAGGAATGGCCGATGTGGGGCTTGGAGTTGACGTAATAAAGCGGCGTCGTGAGATAATATTTATTGGGCATGTGTTTTCTCCAGCGAATCCCACAAGACCGAGAGCGCGAGCTTCGTATTGACCATGCTCGCGATCTTTTCCTTGAACTGGGCCAGCGTCTCGATGATCTCCATAAGTTCCTCCTCGCCATAATCTTCGGCTTGGCGCTTCTTATGGCTTAAGTTTTCCGTCGCGCCGAGGATCTCCCCCGCGCCCGAGCGGAGAACAAGCAGCTCTCTAAAATAATCAATGGCCTGATCAAAAACTTTTCCGATCGTTTCGCGGTCGAGCTTGGTCAAGTCGGGCGCCTTTGACCGGCCGCCGCTCAAAATAAACTCGATCACCGCATTCCCAAGCGTTTTGACCTCCGAATCAACCTCGCCTCTTTCTTTCAGAGGCAGAAAATTAAACACCTGGACCCGCGAGCGGATCGTGGCCAAAAGTTTCTCGGGGCTTGAGGAAATCAGGATGAAAAAAGTCCTGCCTAACGGCTCCTCGAGCGTTTTAAGAAGCGCGTTTTGTGAAACATCGTTCATCGCGTCGGCCGGATTGATCACAAAAACCTTTCCCGAGGCCTGAAAAGGCTTAAGATTCGCCTTTCCGATCAGCTCCCGGATTTCTTCGATCTTGATCACCTCCGAATCTTCGCCGGGCGACAAAACAATGAAGTCGGGATGCGTATTTTTCCCCACCTGGAGGCAGTGAATACAAACGCCGCAAGAATCTCCCTTGCTCTTATTTTCACAGAAAACCATTTTGGCGAGCTCTTCGGAGATTCTTCTCTGCCCGGTATTGGCAGGACCCTGAAATAAAAGCCCGTGGGGCAAATGGTTTTTTTCGAACGCATTTTTCAGGAAATCAACGACCTCGGCCTGGCCTTCAATCTCGTTAAAGGACATTCGACACCGCCTTCTTGATTTTCTCATGCACCAAAGACACGCCGTCGCTTTCCTTGATTTTAATCTTCTTAAATCTTCGCGGCTCTGTCTTCGCGATCCGAAGATACCCTTGCCGTACTTTTTTGTGAAACCCTATTTCTCTCCGTTCCATGCGGTCCGCCTTTTTATGCTGTTTGGCGCGGCGAAGCCCGCAAGCCAAAGGCAGCTCCAAAAAGAGACTTAATTTTGGGCGGATGCCTTGGGTCACCTCTTGGCCGAGAGCTTCGATCCATTTTTTGTCCACGCCGCCGCCATAGCCCTGATACGCGAGCGTCGCGTCAAGCCAGCGGTCGCAGAGCACGATTTCGCCCTTTTTAAGACGCGGCTTGATCACTTCCTCGACGAGCTGGGCGCGCGAGGCCATGTAGAGCAAAGTCTCGGTCACGGCCGTCATTTTTTTGTGCCGGTTATCCAAAAGAATTTTACGGATCCCGTCGCCGACCCGCGTGCCGCCCGGTTCGCGCGTCAGAAAAACCCGACGGCCTTTTTTCTTCAAATAATTATAAAGAAGGCGTATCTGCGTGGACTTGCCGGAGCCCTCGTTGCCTTCGAGTGTGATAAGAATTCCCTTTTTCATCGTTTGTCCATAATGGTTAGGCAATTATCCCGCTTTCTCGCAGCCGTGAGCATGCGCTTTTTGTAAGTCAGGGGAGCCTCGGCAAAATGGTAAAACTCGGCCTGGGCCGGCCTCGGACAGTTACCATTTTGCCGTATCCCGGCTGACTTGACAAAAAACGCATCGCGGCTCAAAGGCCGCTCGAAAGCAGGATAATCCCCAACCTCAATTATCTGTGTCACTATAATTTCTTTCGATAACGTGTTACACCATCCGCTTCATCCAACAATTCTATTTGGTATTCTTTAAGAAGTTTCTCTCGAATCTCATCAGCCAATTTGAAATTTTTATCCTTCTTAGCTTGCTTTCGTTGACCAATATATCGGCTAATTTCCTCGTCACTCAAAGACGTTAATACTGGTCTACTAAATGATAAGCCGAAAACATTACGACTGATTTCAGAAATGACTTCCGCAACATCCAATATTTGTGTCGGTTCCCAATCTTTGTATGTCCAAGAAACTAATTCGTGCATTAATGTTATAGTCTCTGGCGTATTGAAATCATTATTCATGCGCTCGATAAACATTTGACGAAAATTATCAACAGACTCCTGATTTACTACAGCGCCTTCTTTCCTTTTCACTTCAACATTATAAAAGAATTCCTGAAATCTTTTTAAAATAGACTGTTCCATTTTCATTTTTGATTCTGAAAAGTCTAAAGGCGCAGAATAATGAGTGCCCAAAAAAAACAATTTTAATAAAGATATGCCATCAGAATAGGTATCTGTTATCTTTTTTAAGGTCACGTAATTTTTTAGCGACTTTGACATCTTGTGGCCATCGCGGGTCACGAGGCCGTGGTGAATCCAATACTTCACGAACGGCTTCCCTGTCGCGGCCTCGCTTTGGGCAATCTCGTTCTCATGGTGAGGAAAAACAAGATCCAACCCGCCGCCGTGGATGTCGAAACTCTCTCCTAAATATTTCATGCTCATCGCCGAACATTCGATATGCCATCCAGGACGTCCCATGCCTAGACCTTTTGGCCCTGACCATGCAGGTTCATCTTCTTTGGCTTTTTTCCATAAAGCAAAATCAAGTGGATTTCGTTTTTTCTCGTTAGTGTCCATACGAACTGACTGAAGCATTTCCTCTTTTTTCTGGCCTGAGAGTTTTCCATAATCTTGAAATTTTTCCACATCAAAATAATAATCGCCATTGCTTTCGTAGGCGAAGCCTTTTTGTTCTAAAACTTCTATTATTTTTTTCATATCCTCTATATGTTTTGTGGCAAATGGCTCCTTATACGGTTCGCTGATTCCCAATTTCTGAAGATCTTTTCTGTACTGCTGATAACAAGCTGTCGAAACATTTTCAACTGCGGCTTTAAGATTTGAGTTAGATCCTTCTTTGGCTTTTTCGATGATCTTATCGTCCACATCCGTAACATTGCGGACAAAAGTAACCTTATAGCCGGAATATTCGAGGTAGTTGCGTATCACGTCAAACACATACGCCGAACGGAGGTGGCCGATGTGCGGCTCGTCGTAAACCGTCGGCCCGCAGACATACATCTTCACCTTGCCTTTTTCAAGCGGCGTGAATTCTTCTTTTTTCTTGGTCAGCGAGTTGTAAATTTTTAAGCTCATGGATTCCCTTTTAAAAAACACGACACCGATTAGCGGCTTTTATGTCTTCAAGCGTCATAATCGGTGTGATTGGGGCCGGTTTATTTTGAATTTTTTTTATCTTTGTCCGATGTCCCAAAATCCTTTAGTTCGTCTTCAATCTTGTCGATCTCATGCTGAAGCTTCTCAAGCGCCTGCGTCAAAGGGTCCGGCAGGCTCGTGTGATCGAGGTTGATCCCGTGGACTTTCTTACCTTCGCGGCTCGCGATCCTTCCCGGCACGCCAACCACCGTCGAATTGGCCGGCACGTCCCTCACCACGACCGCGTTCGCGCCCACGCTCACGTTGTCCCCGATATGAATGTCCCCCAAAACATTGGCGCCCGCGCCCACCACGACGTTATTCCCGAGCGTCGGATGGCGTTTGCCTTTTTGTTTTCCGGTCCCGCCGAGTGTCACGCCCTGAAACAGGGTCACATTCTCCCCTAAAACGGCCGTCTCTCCGATCACGACACCCATCCCGTGGTCAATAAAGAGGCCTTTCCCGATCACCGCGCCGGGATGGATCTCAATCCCCGTCAGCGAACGGGCAAATTGAGAAATAACCCGCGATAAAAAATAAAGTTTTGATTGATAGAGCGCGTGAGAGACGCGATGATAAAAAAGCGCGTGCAGACCCGGATAGGTCAGAATCACGGACAAAGCGCCGCGTGACGCCGGGTCTCGCTCAAGCGCCGCTTGGATCTCCTCTTTAAAAAACAGCTTGTAGACGAAGATCTTGGCGATAACGAGCACCAATAATAAAACGAAAATCTTTGTGATCCAGTCCATATTTTACCTCGTTAAACTCACGATCGACAGGCAGGCGATCGCCTGATTTTTTCCGACCAATCCAAACCCTTCGTTGGTTTTCGCCTTGACGCCGACATGGCGCGGGGAAACCCCAAACACACGGGCGATTTTTTCCCGGATCCGGTCTTTGTAGGGCGCGAGCTTCGGCGCCTCGGCGATGATCGCCGTGTCAATGTGCGCGACCTTCAAGCGCTTCTTTTTTAAAAGTGTCTTCACTTTTTTAACGAACAGGGCACTGTCCATCCCTCGATAACGGGCGTCCCCGTCGGGAAAATGATCGCCGATGTCCCCTTCCACGAGCGCTCCCAACACCGCGTCAACGACCGCGTGAAGCACCACATCCGCGTCGGAGTGCCCCGCGAGGCCCTTCGAAAAAGGGATCGTGACGCCCCCTAAAACGAGCTTCCGGCCTTTCTTAAGGGCATGAATATCATAACCGATGCCCACGCGCACGAGTTTAACTTTTCCCTTTAGAATAAAATTTAAAGAGCTTTAGGTCTTCCGGTCCCGTGATCTTAATATTCTTGGGATCTCCCAGAACGAGTTTCACCCGGACGCGGGAACGGTCGAACAAGGCGGCCTCGTCCGTGCACAAAAGGGCTTTGGCGCCAAGCGTGCGGTAACGCTTGACCAGCAAGCCCTTCCTAAAAAGCTGGGGCGTTTGGGCCAAAAAAAGACGCTCGCGGTCCTCGGTCTTAAAAATGACGTCTTTGCGGGCGCCGCTTCTTTTCACCGTCGCCGTGACCGGGGTCGCCGCGATTGCCGCCCCGGTGGCCTTGGCCGCGTTTAAAAGCCGCCTCACCAAAACTCCGTCGACAAAAGGGCGAGCCGCGTCGTGCACCAAGACCCAGTCGCAATCGCCGGACACGTTTAAAAGAGCGTTTCGCACCGACTCAGAGCGATGTCGTCCCCCGGCAACGACCCGGACCCCGCGAAATTGATGCTGCCGCAAAAGCGCCAGCGTCTCATCAAGCTTCGCCGGAGCGGTCGCCACGATGATTTCCATGAAATCAAAAGATTTTTTAAGCGACTCCAGCGTATGGATCAAAAGCGGTTTGCCTAAGATCCGGACAAAAGGTTTAAACGTCTTCGTTTTTAGCCGACGGCCCTGGCCGGCGGCAGGAACGATTGCCGCAACTTTCATTTGACATTCGATTTTTCGGAATCAAGCTTCGCGAAGATCATCCGGCCGGCCGCGGTCTGAAGAACGGAGGTGACCATCACGTGCTGAATATTCCCGAGGAAACGCTTGGCGTTATCCACGACCACCATCGTCCCATCATCGAGATAACCGATGGCCTGATTGTGTTCTTTGCCTTCCTTCACAAGCCGCACCTCCATCATCTCGCCGGGAAGCACGATCGGGCGCAGCGCGTTGGCCAATTCATTGATGTTCAAGATCGTGACGCCCTGAAACTCGGCGACCTTATTCAGATTGAAATCATTCGTCAACACCTGCGCGCCGAGGAGCTTCGCGAGCTTCACCAGCTTCTCATCCACCGAAGACACGGCCGGAAAATCCTCCTCGTGGATCTTGACGCTCACATCCGGGATCTTTCTCAATTTATTGAGGATGTCGAGACCGCGGCGTCCCCGGTTTCGTTTTAAGGCGTCTTGGGAATCCGCCACTTGTTGCAGTTCTTTTAACACAAACCGCGGCACGATGAAGCGTCCTTGGACGAACTTTGTCTGACAAATGTCCAGGATCCGTCCGTCAATGATGACGCTGGTATCCAAGATCAGGATCATGTCCCTCTGGTCTTGCCGGTCAAATTTCACGTAGGGAATGATCAGATTAAACTCATCGCGGCCGCGCATCGAGAAAACCATGCCGAAATAACAAAGCACAAGCACGAGGATCAGCTTCCATGTCGAGGCCGTCCCGGGGTCGATCTGCGGGATCAGGTCGATCGCGCCGCTCAAAAATTTTGAGACGATCAGCGCAAGGATGAGGCCGAACACAGCGGCGGACAAACCGCGCAACGAGACTTTGCCTATCAGATGCTCGACGAGGATGATAAAAAATGCGATCCCGGCACCGATGCCGGCGCCGATCAAACCCCAAAAAGTCCCGTAACCCTGGAACGCGCTGCCGAGCTGAAACCCCACCACCGTGCAAATTAAAATAAAAAGCGCTCGAATAAATCCGAATGTCATATTGGCTTTTCTCCTAGTCTCTCTTCAGCAATTTCCAAGGATGCGCCTTGATGTCCTTCACGAACGCCTCCATGTCCTTGGCCATGGTATCATTTTTCATGAGCCGCCCAACCGTTCCCTCCCCGTCCCTTAACCGGGCCATCACGATGCGCGCCGACTTCATCGTATCCTTTAAATCCTCGCTGGCTTCACGCAAATTTTCCGTCATTCCTTCCGCGTTGCCGAATGTGTTTTTTAAGGACATTTTAAACTTGGTATCCGCCACCACTTCGTTCACATTATCAAACGTATACTCCATCTTATTGATCAAACGGCTGCCTGATTCCGTGAATTTATCCACCCCCACAGGCGACTTTCCGTTCAAAGTTCCCCCGTCGGACAGCGTCTTGTTGCCGCCCGTGCCGGGAATGATCTCCACATATTTTTCCCCCAAAAGCCCGAGACTATTGATCCTCGCCTCGGCGTCCTCTTCGATAGTGGCGCCTTTCATGATCCAGGCGGTCATCTCCACTTGCGTCGCGCCCGAGGCATCCCGAACAATGTGAACTTCCTTGATCTCGCCCACGTTGACGCCCGCAAGGCGCACAGGCGTGCCTTTATCCACGCCGCTCACAAAATTAAAAACGATCCGGATCGTGTAGCCGGGTTTCAAATAAAAATCTCCCGCTTTAAAAACAAGCGAGGCCAAAGCGGCCAAAGCGACGAAGACAAAAATGCCCACCTTCAGCTCAAGCCCGGCTTTCTTCATGAGGGATGATCTCCTTGTATTTGTTCGAGACTTTTAAAAGCAACATCGGTCATAGGACCCGACGCCGAACCCGTGATGAACTGCCTGACGACCGGATCCTTCGTATTTTTGATCTGCTCAGGCGTACCGATCTGCACAATTTTTCCGTTATAGAGCATCGCAACGCAAGTGGCTATTTTATAAACGCTGGTCATGTCGTGGGTCACCGCGATCGACGTGATCTTCAGTTTATCGTGCAGCTCAATGATCAAATCATTGATCGCGTCGGCCATGATCGGGTCCAAGCCCGTCGTCGGCTCATCGTAAAGCACGATCTCCGGCCGGATACAGATCGCTCGGGCCAGCGCCACTCTTTTCTTCATCCCTCCCGAAAGCTCGGACGGCTTTAACTCCTGAATGCCTCTCAATCCCACAAGCTCCAACGATTCCTCGACCCGTTCTCGGATCGCCCGAGGACTTAAATTCGTATGCTCGATCAGACTGAACCCCACGTTTTCCCCGACGGTCATGGAATCAAAAAGAGCCGCCCCCTGAAACACCATCCCAAAACGCATCCGAAGCTGGTTGAGCTTCTTCGGCGATAAGGCCGCGACATTCAAACCGTCCACCATGACCTCGCCTTTGTCAGGCCTCATCAGTCCGATCATGTGCTTCAATAAAACGCTTTTCCCGCAGCCCGAACGGCCGATGATCACAAGTGTATCCCCCTTGGCCACTGATAGATCCAATTCGTTCAGCACGACCCGGCCCTTGAACGACTTGACGACTTTGCTGACTTCGATGATCGGCATCTTAAGTAATAAAATAAAAAAGCACGGTAAAAAAAGCGTCGGACGCGATGATCAAGATCGACGACGTCACGACCGCGCGTGTTGTCGCCGCGCCGACTCCCTCGGCGCCTCCCTCCACGCGCATCCCCTCAAAACAGGAGATCGTGCATATGACCGAAGCGAAGATCAGCGTTTTAAAAAGACCCGTAAAAATATCCTTCAGCGCCAGCGGTTCAAACGTCATCTTGATGTACATCGAATGAGTTAAGCCCAGCTTGTAAACCGACACGAGATACCCTCCCACAATGCCTACCACATCGGCATACACCGTGAGAAGAGGAAGCATCGTAAAAAGCGCGATAAAACGGGGCGCCACTAAATATTTCACCGGATTGGTCGCCAGCGTCTCGAGCGCATCGATCTGTTCGGTCACCTTCATGCTGCCAAGCTCGGCGGCGATCGAGGCCCCGACCCTGCCGGCCACCACGAGGGCCGTCAACATGGGGCCGATCTCACGCGTCATGGAAATAGCGACCAAGCTCGGGATATACATCTCCGCCCCGACCTTCTGCATTTGATAGGCGCTCTGAAAAGCGATGACGACGCCGATGAAGAAACTCGTGAGCGTTGAAATAGGCAACGAATCCACGCCGATCTTGACCATCTGTTCGTAGATTTGCCTGGGCCTGAACGGAGGCACCGCGATCCAGAAAAGTGTTTGCAAATATAACGAGAAAGTGCCTCCGGCATACACCAGGGCATTCAGAACGGGTTGGCCTAAACCCAGGATCACTTCTCTCATTTAAAATTTCATCTTCCGTTCGACTCCCACGAATTCCTCGTCCTCCCGCAGCTCAAGCTTTAACGAGTCTTTGGAACGAAGGCGGTATTCAAACCCGACCTCCATCTGCTTTTCATTGGAGCGGTCTTGCGCGCTGGAATCCTCGTAAAATTTCTTAAAATGGACCGTCGCCTTGTCGCTTAAGTTTCTCTGCATTAAAAACTCCGGATTGTCCTTGATGTCTTTCGGGCGGCTAAGCTCCCAATCTCCCCAGACCACCGTTTCCTGCTGGGCTTCGGCGATCAACGCCTCATAGGTTTTTCCTTTGAACAGATCCCTCGCTTCAAGCGTCTTATCGGCGAAACGCATGGACGAGTCGTCCTGCATGAGTATCTTTGAATCCGTGAGACGCAGCGTCGGGTAAATGCCGACGACGTTCACGTCCATGGCCTTGAAAGTTTTTCCGCCGATCCAACCCTCATAAATTCTTGTCCGCGCCTCAACATTCAGTTGTTCCAGACTGCCATAAAAATGGGCGCTCAGATCAAAATGCCCCGGCGGGATCAGGCTTCGATCGACCTTGAGAAAAGGTTCCAGGTTGGCTAAAGGGTAGTTCTGCGCGGTGACCAGAAAATCGAGCGCGTAATCCCGCGTGAAATCGACCGCACCGGTGATCTCAACTCCGCCAAGAAAATTGGACGAGGTCAGCTTAAAATCATCTTCGGAAAAATTGAAACTGAACTGGGTCTCCTGAGCCAACGGCTTCCAGTTGATGATGGTTCCTTCCGTCCGTATTTCTCCGTTCAAATGGTCGCCGGACTCTTGCAAGCCCAGCTCGAAGTGCCCGGTCACGTTCACGACGGAGGAAACATCCGAGCCCGCGATCACAAGATGCGAGATGGGAATTTGTGCGTGAAAATGATTATTTTCGTAGGAAATATCGACTCCGCCGATTTTTTTCTTGTCCGGGCCGAAAACAAGGTCAAGCTTATTCACCCGGACGGCCAAATGCTGCGGCTGTGACACCGCCCATTGCTTCATCCATTCCATCCAGGGGAAACGGGGCCTCCTCAACCCCAATCGCGGCCTCCAACGAACCTCAGGATGATCCGCCACGATGTCGATCTTAGCGCCCAACTGCTGCTTGGATAAAAAATCAAGGAACCGGTAATGAAACTCTATTTCTTTGGCGCTGAACAGCTGTCTTTCTCCCTCCGGCAGCCACGGCTCTTCGATCACCACGTCCT
>Ga0080064_1004634_pt1 | contig 17277 bp, 20 predicted proteins | sample Subgrocontami54m_FD_69260 | JGI IMG/M metagenome (GOLD analysis project Ga0080064, IMG submission 69260) | Subsurface groundwater microbial communities from S. Glens Falls, New York, USA - GMW46 contaminated, 5.4 m (SPADES assembly) (version 2) ...
GGGGGGGGAATTGGGGGAGGCACCACCGGATGTTTTTTGAGGCGCGGCGGCGGGCGGGGGGCGGGGTGCTGGCCCAGCCGTACCCGAGCAAGCCGGTGCGCGTGGTGATACCGTGGCCGCCGGGCGGCTCCAATGACGTGGTCGGCCGCATCGCACTGCAGAAAGTCGCGGAAAGTCTGGGCCAGCAATTCGTGATCGACAACCGCGCAGGGGCGGCCGGCAGCATCGGCGCCGACGTGGTGGCGAAAGCGCCCGCCGATGGCTACACGCTGATGGTGCATTCGACCACGCATCTGGGCAACGCCTCGCTCTACAAGAAACTGCCGTACGACACGCTCAGGGATTTCGTCGGTGTGGCATTGCTTGCCGCACAGCCCGGCGCATTGACCGTGCACCTGTCGCTGCCGGCCAAATCAGTCAGGGAATTCATCGCGCTCGCCAAATCCAGGCCGGGGCAGATCAATTACTCGTCGTCGGGCAACGGCAGCGCGCCGCATCTGTCGATGGCGCTATTCATATCGATGGCCGGCATCAAGATCATGCATATTCCATACAAGGGTGGCACGCCGCAGGTAACAGCGCTGATGTCGGGTGAGACCCAGGCATCGCTGGCGACTATTTCGACCGTGCTGACGCATATCAACGCGGGACGGTTGCGCGCGCTCGGCGTCTCGTCGGCCAATCGCTCGGGCGTGCTGCGCAACGTCCCGACCATCGCCGAAGCCGGCGTGCCGGGCTACGAAATGAATCCATGGATCGCGGTGTTTGCGCCCGCGGGGACGCCAAAGGATATCGTCAACCGCCTCAATGCCGAGATCAACAAGGCGCTGAAACATCCCGACGTGAGTCTGAGCCTCGCCAATCAGGCGCTCGATCCGTGGAGCGCGACGCCGGAGGAATTCGAGGCAAGGCTCAGGCTCGACTATGAAAAATATGCAAAGCTGATCAATCTGACCGGCGCAACAATCGAGTAACCGATACCAGGGAGAGTCACGATGAAACTGTATGGATCACCGTTTTCACCATACGCGCGCAAGGCGCGTGTGCTCATCAGCGAAAAGAACATCCCGTGCGAGTTCGTGGTCGATGACCCGTGGGCGGAGGGAAGCCGGATTCCAGCCATGAATCCGCACGGCAAGGTGCCGGTATTGGAGATCGGACCCGATAATTATTTTTTCGAGTCGGAGGCGGTCGTGCATTACCTCGATCACCTCGGCGGCAGGCCGCTGCCGCCCGCTGACGCCGCGGGCTACTGGCGCTCGCAGTGGTGGCAGGCGCTCGGTAACGGCATGATAGACGCCACAATCGCGCGCGTGCTCGAGTCACGCCGGCCGGCGGACAAACAGATGCCCGAAAAAATGGCACGCGAGGAAGCGCGCATAGCACGTGCTTTCGCTACTGCTGCCGGCGCCTACCGGGGCGGACGGTTCCTGGCCGGAGTGGATTTTGGCCTCGCCGATCTCGTCGTGGGCGTCGCATTCCAGTATATCGATATCCGCTACCCGCACGACTGGCGCGGCCGCCATCCACAGCTCAAGCAATGGTTCGACGGCATCGCGGCGCGCAAATCGTTTGTGGAGACGTTGCCGCCTGGATTCGTCAGACCCTGATCGACCTCAACGCACCGTGATTTCCACGCGGCGGTTTTTCGGTTCCGCGACTTCGTCCGCCGTTTTAACCAATGGCTCGCGTTCGCCTCGCCCGACAGTCTGGATTCGGTTTTTCGGAATACCATCGGCGATAAGGCGATCCCGCACCAACCGGGCTCTCCTCAGCGACAGGGCATCATTGCGTTTCTGCGAACCGACGCGGTCGGTGTGTCCCGTTACCACCACCGCCGCCGCTGAATTCGCAATTACCTGCTTCTTGACCGCTTCGAATACCGCCCGGGACTCCGGCGTAAACTCGGTTTTCCCGGTCAGGAAATAAAGCGTGTATTGCGTCGGCGGCGGGGGCGGAGTTGCTGCGACTATCTTGGGCTTCGGCGGTGGCGGGGGAACCGGGACTATCTTGCCGTAACGCTGCAGTACTTCAGCTTCAGTCGTCGTTCCCGGCTTCGCGGCATCGTATCCGATATCGAGCACCTCGTAGGGCTTGGTGAGTTCAGCCTTCATCTTTTGGTCGCGCGTGGCGAAGGCAAGTCCGCCAGGACCGCCGTCGGCCGAGGGAAGCAGTACCGCGCGCTCGAAGTACTGCGCGCAGCCGGCCTGCAGGAGCAGCGCCAGACCAATGAAGACCGACCTGATTTCAGTTGGTTTCACCGGCTTCAATGATGAACTGCGTGCCGCGTATGCCGATGGTTCCCACCATGGTGCGAATCTGTACCGCCTTGGGGTCGCGCCGTCCGATCAGCCCGGTGGTCACCCGCAGCGCGCCTTTGATGACCGTCAAGAGCATGTTGCCCACGTTGGTATTCGGATCGAACTGGAAGCGGCTGATGCGAATCCGGGCGTTCGGCCCGATCGCGAGCTGGGTGTCGTCGCGCAGCTTGACTTCCGTGTAGCCGCCGGAGCCCGTGGCGATCCTGGCGCCAGGCAGCAGTTCCATTCCCACTTGAGCGGGCCGGAATTGGTTGCCGTGAATGACGCTCACCGGTCCGCTTGTACTCTCGATCGTGCCGGCCACTTCCTGCGACCAAGCCGGCGCAGACATCAGCCAAAAGGCCGACATCATCAGTACCCTGACGAATTTACGCTGCCGCATCCTGGCCGCACTTATCAAAATGTGCCGACGCATTCGATATCAGTGATGGTGAGCGAACGTATCATCATGCGCGATACGACGTCAAGCAACAAAAAGAGTGTTGCTCAACCGCAGAAAGCCGCTTAATCTGTGTGAATGAATCTCGGCGCCATGAACGGGAGGACTGAATCGTGACTACTGCATTGACTCGGAAGTTGGGCGAATTCGTCGCTGGGCTGCGTTACGAGCAGATTCCTGCCGCGGCGACTTCAGTGATCCGCACCGGTTTTACGGATTGCGTGGGCGTGATGATCGCCGGCTCTGGGGAACCGGTGGTGCAACTGCTGGTTGCGACGCTCAAGCCGCCACCGGGAGAGGCCACGCTCGTGTTCGGGAAAAATACCGCCGCGGCGCCGGAAGCCGCGTGGATCAACGCCACCGCGGCCCACGCGCTCGATTTCGACGACGTTGCATTGAGAGGTCACCCGAGTGCCGTGCTGGTGCCCGCGATACTCGCCGAGGCGCAGGCGCTCGGCGCATGCGGGCGTCATTTCGGCGCGTCTGGCGGGTGCCGGCTTCACGGCTTCACCGGACGCGTTGGAGCATCCCCAGGGGTTTTTGTCGGCGGTGTCTCCGGCCGGAAGGATAGACGTCGCAATGCCGGTCGAGGCGGGAACGAACTGGAAGTTGACGCGCGACAAACTCAGCGTCAAGAAATACCCGCTGTGCTTTTGCACGCATCGCGCATTGGACGGTCTGCTCGATCTGATCGCGGCGAGCCCGGTCGCGGCGGAAAAAGTCGGTCGAGTCACGGTATCGATCAGCCCCAATCACGCGACGATACTCCGCAACCACTTGCCACAAACCGGACTTGAAGCCAAGTTCAGCATGGAGTTTGCGATGGCAAGCGTGCTGGTCGCGAGGCGCGCCGGGCTGGCTGAACTCCAGGACGACTTCGTGCGCCGCCCCGAGATTCAGGCGCTCATGCCGCGGGTCGTGATCGAGCGCGACGAGCGCGAGGACCCGGCGTTGCCGGGCAAGGCAATATACGACCTGGTGAGCGTGGATACCACCGATGGCCGGCGCCTGGAAAGCGCGCGGATCAAGCAGGTGCGCGGCGGCCCGGAGCAGCCGCTGACGCGCGACGAACTGTGGACGAAGTTTGAGGGCTGCCTGCAGGTGGGCCCCGGCCGGGTTCCTGCCCGCAACCTGTTTGATGCGCTGATGTCTCTCGATCAACTGCCGCGCGTGAATCGTTTGCCGGGCCTGGCCGCGGCCTGAGAAGCAGCCCCGCGCACTACCGGGCTTCTTGAACAACGGATTGAAACGACCCTGCGGGTCGTCTCAATGCTCATGGGTTAGGGCTCTTTACGGTCGATACATAGCGTGGCCAGGTTCGCAGGTAGGTGTGCTCAAGCAGGGGCAATGCCAACGCTCCCGCCATCGCAGCGCCAAATGCGAAAAGCATCAGGCTTTGATTCTGCAACCAATATGCAAATGCGGCCAGCGTGGCGAATGTCCCGAAACCGAGCATAACGGCTATTACCTCTGCGCGATGAAAATTATGCCGGATCCTGCTCTTGCAGTTGGAACATTCGATCTCGATTCGAACCACGACCGCCTGACTCAGTTTTCGCTTTGCCAGATTCTCCCTGCAGACCGGGCACCGGTAGTCCATCTGGAGCCCTAACGTGCGCGTCAGTTGCGCCCGCTTGCGGGCGTCTGCTGCACGCAAGAGTTAGGGGCTTGGCAAAACAAATACATCTACTAGCTTGCTACTGCGTCTTAACTATGAGAGGCGTTTCTGTGCGATTCTTTGGATCGAACTGCGAGCGGCCCGTGTGGTTCAGGTGTCGTCCGTACACGTGAAACGAAAGCGTTGTCCGATCGGTTTCGTTCTGAACCTCGTGTATGGCTCCGGTTGGCAGTGCCACCACGTCACCCTCGTCGCATACCTTCTCCCCGATCTTTTTCAATTCGGCGTATCCGGGCCGCGATCGATCGTCCTCACGCTCCCAAAAGACGTTCCTTTCCGGCCCGTCAACCCCGACGACAACAGCCCATGTTCCGTGATTGTGCGGCGCCGCTCCGCGCCCCGCCAGCCAGCTCACTGCAACCACGAACAACGTGTGATCGGGCTCTGCGTGCAGCACGTTGACACCGTATCCCTGTTCCTGATCTGCGAAATAGAGCTCCGGGGTGAGCCATGACTTCGAAAGCGCGGCGCGTTTCGCTAGAGGACGAACACGAGAGAGGATGGTGCGCTCGTCCGACACTTCCGAGGTAATACGACGCAGGTCACCAATGAATTCTTGAAGCGTGTAAGCATCCTTTTCCATGATTTTTCCTTTGAATACGATCATCCAGCAGATTGCCCCTAACGTGTTGGTGAACGGCGGGCTAGTGCGAACAGGTGATATAGCGTTGGGCTTGCAGCCCGTCCGTTCCACCTGGGCTTAGGCTGAGTGCACATGCAAGTTTGCAGACTCGTGCAAGACTGCCATTGCTACGCTTGCGCCATTGCAATATTTATTTCATCTGGCACGGCCACCCCATCACCATCGGCATAGGGTTGCAACGCCGTCTTGACCTGCCTGGCCAATGCGGCACGCTGCTCCTCGCTTAAAGCAGCAACTGCACCAGCCACGGGATTTCCGGAGAGATGCCCAAGCACGAGACTTTCCAATGAGGGCAAGCGCATGGTCATAGCGCTCGGGCGAATTTCTACCGTACCGAACCCTGCTTCAACCAAGAGGCGGTAAAGCGTCGCGGCATCCGGGACGACGCGAGAAGCGCGATACTTGGTCGCTGCCTCGATGCCCACATGCCGTTCGAGGGCTTCTCCCACGGCGAGGTTATACGGTCCCGCGGATTTCCAGACGCTGAGGAGCACTCGTCCGCCCGGCACGAGGACACGATGCATCTCCCGCAGAGCCGCAGGCTTGTCGGGAAAGAACTGGAGGCCTTGCTGGCACAGGATGACTTCGAACGAAGCGTCTGGAAAGTCCATTGCCCCTGCGTCCCCCTCGACCCACGTGATGGCCGCACCAGACGGGGGTGGCAATGAACGGGCAACGGCGAGCATCACCGCGTTGATATCCACACCCGTGACTTGGCCCGTTGGCCCCACTTCCGGAGCTGCAAGGCGAGCTACCAAGCCGGTGCCGCAGGCCACATCCAGAACGCGCTCGCCTGGCTGTAAGGCAGCCAGCGCGACGAGCCCAGGAGCCCAAGGCCCTATGAAATATCGGACGGAGTATTGCTCGCGGAGCTTCGCGGCATCGCCGCTGACCTGGAACCCTGATAGTTCACTCATGCGAGGTCTCCTTCTGGATGGCTAACAAGGCCGTAGAAAAACCCCTTGCATTACGATGCTGCTCATTTTCGTTCTGTTTTTGGAGTGCATTTTCCCCTCCACGACAATTTGCGTGCACTATAGAGAGTCCTATGAGGTCGCATTTTACGAGCGTCTATCGACAATGATTTTTCGGGGCTTTTTCTACAGCTTCAACGTCGTTGTGAACGGCGGGCCGCCGTGGTAGCCGAACGTGGCACGGCGCTTTCAGCCCGTCCGTTCCACATGAAGTTAGGGTCGCTGGTCATCGGAGGCACTCTCCAAACCGAGTACTTCTGGGCTGTGGTCAAGGAGCTGACGATCTCCGATTTTGTAAAAGGACGCCAGGGCATCTGCGGAGATCGTTACTTCGAGATCATCATGCCGGATATCGTAATCTATGAATTCGCCAGCCGAAGTATATGTGCGAAAGAAGAACGTTCCGTCCATTCGCTTCAGCAGAAATCCGGTGACTCCGGCAGCCGAAGAGACCATTGCTGCTGACTTGCCGTAGCGAACCATCTTCATACGGAAACCCTAACGTCCGTGGCGAAGCGTACGCGGCCGATCTTGCCGCGCGTCGCTTGCAACCACGCGGGGAGAGCGCACCATCACTTCACATTTTCCAATTTAATACCTCGCCCCGCGCGCAAGCTTTGACGTGCCCGCTCGATTCGCTGCAGAAAACGAGGATCGTTCTCAAGCCGGTAATCAAACCAGTCGTCCTCCGTTTCAAAGCCGATGAGCACGCCGGCAGGCTTGCCATGGCGCGTAATGACGATCTCGCCCTTCGCGGCTTCGCGTAAATAGCGCGAGAGATCATCCTTGACTTCCGCCAAAGGCACTTCCTTCACTTTGACTCCAGCTTTCCGTGTTTGGCCAGCCATGTTGCAGCCTCCGATTTGAGCACTATTGCCAATACCTCGACGTTCTCCTCTGAGATGTCGTAAAACACCCGCACATCCCCGATTCGCAACCGATACTGCGGTTGAGACATTTTTCGCAGCCGCTTGATCCGCACCGGCTGATCTTCTAGAAGTGCCGCGAAGCGGTGACTGGTTTGACTGCCGGATCGAGCTTGAGTTCGAGCAGCGTATTCGCCTTGACTTTGCCTCGCAGTGGGAGAAGAAACGCATCGAGCTCGGACTCGCTGACGGCTTGTGCGTAGCGCCAGCGGTAAAGCGTTGCGAGGCCGCTGAAATCCATCACCGGCGGCTCGAGCGTGAAGAGATCGAGCGCTTTTCCCGTCAGCCGGCTTGCGGCTTCATTGAGTGTCGCGTAACGCCGGTTGGAAATTATCACCAGCAGCAGTTTCGCGCCGTGGTGGGCGGCGGTCCACAGCGCCTCGCTCGCATAGAGCGCCGAGCCATCGCCGATGATGGCGACCACCTGGCGCTTGGGGTTGCCGAGCGCGACGCCGACTGACGCAGCGAGTCCCCAGCCGATGCCGCCGCTGCCGTTGATCAGGTATTCGCCGGCGGGCAATCGCATCCACTGGCGCACGTCCGAAGTCGACAGCCCTGATTCATCGACCCAGATCGCATCGGGAAAAGCCCTGAGCAGTGCATGTACTGCGCGTGATGGATGAAACACTCTGGACTGTCGCGCCGGCAGGGCGACCGGGGACCGCTGTGAGGCTTTGAGCGCCGGGCGTTTGCCTTTCATCGATTGCGCGGCGCGCGCGATTCCCGTGAGGGCAGGGCGCGTGTCGGCGATGGTCGCGAGTTCGAATTCGCCTTCCGAGCCGAGCACGCCGGGGTCGTTGCCGATCCACAGCTTGGGTTGTTTCAGTGTTGCTTCGCTGTAAAGCGTAGTACGCATGCCGATGCCGCCGACGAAAAACAGCGCGTCGTGCGCGGCGAGGCGTTCGGCGATCTGCCTGCGGCTGGGCGGCAGATAGCCGGCGTAGTGGGGCGAGCGGCTGGAAATCGGCAGCATCGCGGTGTAAGGCGCGACGTAAACCGGCGCTGCGAAAAGTTGCGCCAGTTTTTCGAGCGCGGCACCCGCGTCATTCCAATGCACGTCCTCGGCGGCGATCAACGCCGGGCGTTTGGCTTGCGCCAGCACGCGCGCATAGAGCCGCGCTTCGGCCGCGGTGAGCGTACCCAGCGTTGGAAGCGTTACCCGCTCCGGCATCGCATCGAGTTCCTGTTCGAGCAGATCGGGCGGGCAGATCAGCGCCACCGGCCCGTAGGGCGGCGTCAGCGCGGTACGCAGCGCGCGCCGGATGTTGAATGCGGCGTCGTGGCGCGTGTTGAGGCCAAACACCGATTTGCACACCGCACCCGCCATTTTTTCGAGCGGGCCCCACAGGATGGGCCGCGTGTGCAGGAAGCGCCGGTCCTGCCCGCCGATCAGCACCAGCAGCGGCGTCTGCGCGATCCCGGCGGTGTAGAGACCACCCATGCCATTGCCGAGTCCGGGTGCCACGTGCAGATTGACGACGCCGAGCGAGCGGGTGGCGCGCGCGTAGCCGTCGGCCATCGGCACGGCGGAAACTTCGGAGAGCGCGACGACGTACTTGAGCTTGCGGCGGCGTTCGCACAAGCGCACCAGTGGAATCTCGGTGGTGCCGGGATTGCCGAAGATATGGCGGACGCCGTTCGCTTCCAGCGTCTGCAGCAGCAGTTCAGCGATTTTCAATTGGTTCTAACGCATGATGAACGGATTCGGCACTTCCTTCGCGGTCGAAATCCACACGCTCTTCGTTTGCAGGTATTCCTTGATCATTTCCTGGCCGTTTTCGCGCCCGAGGCCGCTGCGCTTGTAGCCGCCGAAAGGCGACAGGAAGCTGACCGCGCGGTAGGTGTTGACCCAAACGGTTCCCGCCTGCAGCTTTTCCGCCATCAGGAACGCGCGCCGCATGCTTTGCGTCCATACGCCGGCGGCAAGACCGTACACGACGTCGTTGCCGATCGCGATCGCTTCTTCCTCATCCCTGAACGGGATCACCGCCAGCACCGGGCCGAACACTTCTTCCTGCGCGATGCGCATCGAATTCTTCACGCCGGTGAAAATGGTCGGCTCGACGAACCAGCCGTCGCCGCATTCGGGCCGCGCCGCTTTGGCGCCGCCGAGCGCGGTTTGCACGCCTTCGGATTTCGCGATGTCGATGTATTTGAGCACCTTGTTGTATTGAGGCAGGTTGGTAACGGGGCCAACCTGGGTGTCGAGGCTCATCGGGTCGCCCATTTTGGCGGTCTTCGCGAAGGCGACGAGTTTTTCTACAAATTGGTCGTGGATGGATTGCTGCACCAGCAGGCGCGAGCCGGCGATGCACGTCTGGCCGGTCGCGGCGAAAATGCCCGAGATCGCGCCTTTGACCGCGTTGTCGATTTCGGCGTCGTCAAACACAATGTTGGGCGATTTGCCGCCTAATTCCATGCTGACGCGCTTGAGTCCTTTGGCTGCAGCTTCATAGATTTTCTGGCCGGTGGCGTCGGAGCCGGTGAACGCGATTTTTGCCACCAGCGGATGCTCGACCAGCGGCGTGCCTGCTTCCGCACCGAAGCCGGTCACGACGTTGACCACACCGGGAGGAAATCCTGCCTGCTCGACGAGTTTCATGAACTCGAGGATCGATGCCGAGGTGAACTCGGATGGCTTTACCACCACCGTGTTGCCGGCGGCGAGCGCGGGCGCAAGCTTCCACGCGGTGAGCAGCAGCGGGGAGTTCCATGGCACGATCGCACCGATGACGCCGAGCGGCTCAAAGCGCGTGTAGTTGAAGGTGTCTGGCTTGTCGATCGGGATGACCGCGCCTTCGATTTTGTCGGCGAGTCCGCCATAGTAGTAATACCACTGCGCCATATAGGAAGTCTGCGCGCCCATTTCGGCGAGCAGCTTGCCGTTGTCGCGCACCTCGATCTCCGCAAGGTATTTCGCCTTGTCGGCGATCAAGTCGCCGAGTCTCGTCAGCAGAGCGCCGCGTTTGCTCGGCGTGAACTTCGGCCAATCACCCGTCGTGAATGCTTTGCGCGCGGCGCGCACCGCGCGGTCGACATCCTCGGCATTGCCACGCGGGATCAGCGCCCACGGCTTGCCGGTGTACGGGTTATGGCTTTCGAACCGCCGGCCGGAGGCCGAATCGACCCATTGGCCGCCGATGTACATCTTATAGATGACGAGCGTTCCTGCTGTAGTGTCCATATGATCCTTTCAGATTTCGCTTCCCAAAACCTCGGCGACCTCGACGCGGCGCCCGTCGCGCGCGGACTTGACTCCCGCCAGCAGGACGGCAAGCGAGCGGGTTGCCGCTTCGCCGCCCATCTCGGGTTGCGCTTCGCCGCGCACCGCCGCGGCGAATTCCTCGAGTTCCTCGACGAGCGTGTCGTTGGCGGCGCACGGCACCAGGCTCGAACTCTTGCCGCCACGCTTGAGGAATCGCAACCCGTGGTGCAGGTCGTAATACGCCGATGCCTCCTTGCCGTAAATGTTCATCAGATAGTACTCGGAGGCTGATGCGTAACAGGCATTGAGCGTCGACAGCGCGCCGTTCGCATGCTCGAGGATGAGGCTCGCGACGTCGGGATTTTCGCCGGGCAGCACCAGTTGGACGAACGCGCCGCTCACCGCTTTCACCGGTCCCATCAGGTATTCGAGCACGTCGGCGTAATGGATGCCGATCTGCAGCATCACGCCGCCGGGCATGCCAGCGGCCGTGTAGCGCCACGAGCCGGCATCGAACTGGCCCAGCCGGTCACGGCTGATGTTGGCTTCGGCGTTGACGAGCTTGCCGAACACCCCGTCGTCGATCTGGTGGCGTACCCATCGGAAATGCGCTTCCTTGCGCCGCTGGTAGCCCAGCGCGAGCACGACCCCCGCCTTGCGGCAGGCCGCGGTAATGGCGCGTGCGTCGGCAATCGTGGTGGCGATGGGCTTGTCGAGGAACGTGTGCTTGCCCGCAGTGGCGGCGGCGCGCGTGGTCTCGAGGTGCACATGGTTCGGCGTGGTATTGACGATGGCTTCTATGCCACGGTCTTCGAGGATCGCTTCGTAACTTGGCGCCGCGCGGCAGCCGTACTTGGCGGCGAATGCCTGACGCTTGGTTTCAGACCGCGTGTAGCATGCGGCGATTTTGAGCTTGCCGGAACGCACGATTGCATCCGCGAGCACGTCCGACCACCAGCCCATGCCGAGGCATGCGACCTTCAGCGGTTCAAATGCCATGGGTAACTTTCATTTCGCATCAATGAGGTAAGTTGCCCCGATGGCCTCGATTGCTGCGCGCGCGACGCGGTCGTCGAACGCCCAGTCGCCGCCGCTTACGCCGATGCCGCCGACGCACTCGCCGCCGAAAATGATCGGGTAGCCGCCTTCCATCGCGGTCCAGCGCTCCGGTCCCGCGGCTAGCGCAAGACCGATGGCGTGCGTGGTATCGAGCGGTTGCGCCTGGGCGCCTTTGGCCGTGGTCGGCCGCTTATTCGAGGCGGCGCACACCGCCTTGGTGGTCGAGGAATGCACGGTATGAAAGCGCCCGCCGTCCATGCGCTCGAGCATGACGAGGTGACCTCCGGCGTCAGTGATGGCGACCGCAATTGGAATTCCGGCCGCCTCGGCCTCGCCGATTGCGGTGGCCATCATCTTGCGCGCCCCCGCGAGCGTCAGGCGCTTGGTATCTGCCACGTACATGATACTTACTCCCGTCGGTAAACTGGCGTATCGAGCTATACGTAACTACGTTACAACGCTCGATCCCTCACCCCCAACCCCTCTCCCCGAGGGGCGAGGGGAGCATCGAGCGAAACTGAACTGTCGTTCAGTTTCGAATTACTCAGTAATGGTAGCGTCTTTGGCGATCCTGCGCCATTTGCAACCGCGCGCAGACTGCGTTTGCGCTTTGCTATAATTCGCCTATTCGCAATCACCCTACCGCCGGTTCGCGTCAACGCCGCGCCGGTCATGCGGAAGAACCTATGAAACCGGCCGGCCACGAAGATCCTCACAGCGAACTGCGCGACGCCGTGCGCGCGCTTTGCAATCAATACGACGGCGCGTATTGGCAGAAAGTGGACGAAGCACGCGGTTATCCGGAAGCGTTCGTGGACGCGCTTACCAAGGCGGGCTGGCTCGCCGCGCTGATTCCCGAAGAATACGGTGGGTCAGGTCTGTCGCTCGCCGCCGCGTCGGTGATCATGGAAGAGATCAACCGCTCAGGAGGCAACTCGGGCGCGTGTCACGGCCAGATGTACAACATGGGCACCGTGTTGCGGCACGGGTCCCCGGCGCAAAAGCGACAATACCTGCCGCGGATCGCGACAGGAGAACTGCGCCTGCAGTCGATGGCGGTCACCGAGCCGACCGCAGGCACCGACACCTCCAAGATCACGACGACGGCGGTGAAACGCGGCGACCGCTACGTGGTGAACGGCCAGAAGGTGTGGACTTCGCGCCTGCAGCACTCCGATCTCATGATCCTGCTCGCGCGCACTTCGCCGCCCGCCGAAGTGAAAAAGAAATCCGACGGCATGTCGATTTTCATAGTTGACTTGCGCGAGTCGATGGGCAAGGGCATCACCGCGCGGCCGATCCGCAACATGGTTAATCACGAAACCAACGAGCTTTTCATCGACAATCTCGAGGTCCCCGCCGAGAACCTGATCGGCGAAGAGGGCAGGGGCTTCAGATACATACTCGACGGCCTCAACGCCGAGCGCATCCTGATCGCGGCGGAGTGCATCGGGGACGGCTACTGGTTTATCGACAAGGCCAGCAGCTACGCCAAACAGCGCGTGGTGTTCGACCGTCCAATCGGCCAGAACCAGGGCATCCAGTTCCCGCTCGCGCGCGCTTACGTCAACGTCGAGGCGGCGAACCTGATGCGCTTCAAGGCGGCGGCATTGTTTGACGCCCACCAGCCCTGCGGCGCGGAAGCCAACATGGCCAAGCTGCTGGCCGCCGATGCGTCGTGGGAGGCCGCCAACGTCTGCGTGCAGACCCACGGCGGTTTCGGATTCGCCGCCGAGTACGATGTCGAGCGCAAGTTCCGGGAAACCCGCTTGTACCAGGTCGCGCCGATCTCGACCAACCTGATTCTGTCGTACATCGGCGAGCATGTGCTGGGCCTGCCGCGCTCGTTCTGATGCATGCGGCCTCTTGATGGCATTACGGTAGTCGCGCTCGAGCAGGCGGTCGCGGCACCGTTTGCGACGCGCCAGCTCGCCGATCTCGGCGCGCGCGTGATCAAGATCGAGCGCCCCGGCGGCGGCGATTTCGCGCGCGACTACGACCAGAGCGTCAAGGGCATGGCGTCGCACTTCGTCTGGCTCAACCGCTCCAAGGAAAGCCTGACCCTCAACGTCAAACATCCGCAGGCGCGGGAAATCCTCGCGCGTTTGCTAGTAACCGCTGACGTCTTCATCCAGAACCTTGCGCCGGGCGCGGCGGAACGGCTCGGGCTTGCAGCCCCGGTGCTGCTCGCAAAACACGAACGGCTGATCGTTTGCGACCTGTCGGGTTACGGCGACAGCGGCCCGTATGCGAACAAGAAAGCCTACGATCTGCTGGTGCAAAGCGAAGCCGGCGTATTGTCCGTGACGGGCACGCCGGAGACGCCCAGCAAGGTCGGCATATCGATCGTCGACATCAGCGCCGGCATGTATGCGTACTCGGGCATACTGACCGCGCTGCTGCAGCGCGGCAGGACCGGCAAGGGCACGCGCGTCGAAGTGACGATGTTCGAAGCGCTCGGCGAGTGGATGGGTTATCCGCTTTACTACACGCATTTCAGCGGCCAGGCACCGGAGCGCAGCGGCCCCGACCATCCGACCATCGTTCCCTATGGCAGGTTTCGCGTCGGCGACGGCAAGTATGTGATGCTGGGGTTGCAGAACGAGCGCGAGTGGGCGGCGTTCTGCGTACAGATACTCGATCGTCCGGAACTCGCGCAGGACCCGGGCTACGATACCCATCCGAAGCGCGTCGCGCGCCGTGCCGAGCTCATCGCGATGATCGAGCAAGTGTTCAGCACGATGACCACGGAGCAGGTGGTGGCAAATCTCGACGCGGCCGGCATTGCCAACGCCCGCATCAACACGCCGGAAGAGGTCTGGCAGCACCCGCAGTTCAAAGCGCGGAGACGCTGGCGCGAAGTTGGCTCGCCGGTCGGGCCGTTGCCGGCCTTGTTGCCGCCGGTGACCATACCCGAGTTCGAAGCACGCTTCGATCCGATACCCACGGTGGGTGAACACACTGACCGGATTCTGGCCGGCATTGGTTACAGCGCAAGCGAGATTGGCGGACTGCACGCAAGCGGCGCGGTATGAGCCGGCAATAAGCGCTCCCGTGGATAGCACAGGCTAAGCGTGGACGGCATGATTTTCTGTGGCGGCTATCTATTTTTCTAGAATAGTTGAGATAGATCAAACAAACGACGTTGAGCTCAGCGCCGGGAATTGACCGCCCGGCAAGTTTTTCTATAATTGATATTGCGGCAGGGTCTTAGGGTAAACGCGCATGGCATGCTGAGCGTTATATCGAGTACATGATTTCATTGCCAACAACGAAAGGGAAAGCGAATATGAAGCTTACTACGGTGTTAGCTCTGGTTCTGGGGGCGGTCCTGGCGGTTGGAAGCGTCGTCGCGGCTCCGCCCGGGAAACCTGTCGAGTACGCGGGCGGTCCTATGGGCAAGGTGACGTTTGACGGCAAGGTGCATGCGGACAAGGGTTTGAAATGTCCCGATTGCCATACCAGTCCCAAGTTGTTTGAGATGAAAAAAGTCGCGAAGATCACCATGGCCGATATGAATGCAGGCAAGAACTGCGGCACCTGCCACGATGGCAAGAAGGCGTTCAAGTCCAGCGACGCGGCCAACTGCGCGAAGTGCCACAAGAAGTAACCGCGCCCTCAGGTGTGCAGCTCGATCACGTCGCCGTCCGCAACCGCGTGCTCGCGCCCGACCTGCTGACCATCGAATCCGGATTTGCCCCACACCCGCGCATATCTGAGCGAGCGCGCAACGTCCTTGTGCACGAGCCGCGCGACGTCCTCCACTGTCTGGCCGCGGCGCAACGTGAACGGCCGGTCCTTTTCGGGCGGTTTGCCGGGGGCTTTGGTGTAAACCCGCACGATGCCGAGATTTGAAAAGAGCCAGAGCCCGAGCTCGCCGAGTCCGCGGCCGGTAGTCGCGGAAACCGCGAACGCGGGATAGCGCAGCGCGGTCAACTCGAGAAACGCGTCGAGTTCCGCTGCGATGTCGGCGCTGGCGTCGGCCTTGTTCGCGAGCATCAAAGTGGGAAGCCGCAGCGCGAAAGGATCGTCGTCGCGCTCATCCGTGGCTGCAGACTCTTTTCCCGCTGGATTCCAGTGCTCGGTGAGCGTCACGCGTTTTTCGCGCAGCTCGGCGTGTACGGCCTGCACCTGCTCCACGCACGAGGGCTCGCCGAGATCCACCACCAGCAGGCACGCGTCGGCAGTCTGCAACGTGCCAGCCAGCCATGGCACCGGATGCTCGGGAGAAATGGCCGGTAAATCGACGAGCTCGAAATGGATATCCTCATGGGTCATCATGCCCGGCTCGGGATACTGGGTCGTGAAAGGATACGGCGCGACGTGCGCATTCGACCCGGTGAGCCGCGCGTGCAGCGCGGATTTTCCAGAGTTGTGCGGCCCGATCAGTGCGATCTGCGCAGCGCCTTCGGGACGGATCACCAGCGCGGGGCCGCTGCGCGCCGCGCCGCCTTTGCGCGGCCCCTCGAGCTCTTCTGAAAGTTCCTTGATGCGGTGCTTGATGTCAGCCTGGAGGTGGTCGGTGCCCTTGTGCTTTGGAATGGTGCGCAGCATTTCGCGCAGCGAGTCCAGACGCTCACGAGGATCGCGCGCCTTGCGGAACGCAGCTTCCGCGGCCTTGTATTCGGGTGAGAGGTTGGCAGGCATGGCCGATACCGTCCATGAAGTCGCCGAATCGTTTGCGGCAACGTGGTTATTTCGCCAAACCTAATTCGGCGAGCAGATTCTTGAGCTCTTCGTTCTGGCGCTCGAGAAACTTGCGGCTGTCGGCGCTGTTCATATAATCGGGCTCCCAGCCGTTCTGCTCGACTTCCTTTAGCCACTCGTCGGTGCGGACGAGTTTGCCCAACATCTCGTCCCAGAACGCGATCTGGGCCGCGCTCAAGCCTTTGGGGCCGACGATACCGCGCCAGTTCGCGAACACCGCCGCGACGCCTTGTTCGTTCCAGGTCGGTATCGGGGCATAAAAACCGCCCAGGCGCCGCGGCGCAGCGACCGCGACGATCCGCAATGCGCCGGACCTGGCCTGCGCCGCGACCGTCGATGCGCTGGATGCGATGGCGTCGACATGCCCGCCGAGCAGCGCAATCACCGCTTCGCTGGCGCCCTTGAACGCGACGAATTTGAGCTTTTTCAAGTCGAGGCCGGCTGTTTTCATCACCAGTCCGGCCCCGATGTGGTTGGCGCTGCCGACGTTGCTGAACGCAATGCTCAGTGCCGATGGGTTGGACCTGAGGCGCTGCAGCAGTTCCGTGCCGCTTTTGAGCGGCGAATCGGCCTTCACCGAAAAAACGATGTATTCACTATTCAACTGCGCGAGCGGCGTCACGTCGGTGTAATTCAGCTCATGGGTTCCGGTCAGCCGGTTGGTGACGATATTGGGCAGAGTCATGCCGAGATAATGACCGTCACCCGGATGTTGATTGAGATAGCTCCACGCAATTGCGTTGTTGCCACCGGTGCGATTGGCGACGCTGATCGCCACCGCGATCATGCGTTTGTCCTGCAGAATTTTCTGGATCAGTCTCGCCGAGGTATCGAGAGGGCCGCCCGGTGTGACGCCGACGATGATCTCGATGGCTTTTTCCGGTCTCCAGTCCGCAGCCTGCGCCGGAACGGTATGCGCGATAGAACACGCAACCAAGCAGGCGCTGAATACCGAGCGTCCGCGACGGAATTCCTGTAGTGACATCGCCATTTTCCTTGCAGGTAGCTGCGCTGAGGGCCATCGTAGCACATGCTAAAATGCGACGGCACTTCACGAGTGCAAGCGCAGGCTGGTCGCTGCGATCGCGCTTACCCGCTCCTGCGAAATTGGAGAATCATGACCACGCTAGTCGAACAACTGAGTTCCTACACCGTCGCGCTGCACTACGAGGACCTGCCGCGCGAAGTCGTGCATCAGGCCAAGCGGCTCATCATCGACACGATAGGCTGCGCGCTCGGCGGGTATGCGAGCGAAACGGCGAAGATTGCGCGCGACCTTGCCGGGTCGGTCACCAGCACCCCGCCGGCCACCGCCCTCCTGAGCG
>Ga0080064_1004637_pt1 | contig 17267 bp, 22 predicted proteins | sample Subgrocontami54m_FD_69260 | JGI IMG/M metagenome (GOLD analysis project Ga0080064, IMG submission 69260) | Subsurface groundwater microbial communities from S. Glens Falls, New York, USA - GMW46 contaminated, 5.4 m (SPADES assembly) (version 2) ...
CGCGCGGCACGATGCGCTCGGTCTCTACCAGCACCTGTACAATCATTTCAGGCCGCACGCCGCGCTCGGACACCGCCCGCCCATCTCACGGATCTGTCAACAACCTGTCTGAATACGACACATAGGGCGGCTCGTAAACTGTCAACTGTGAACTACGAACTGTGAACTAATAACCCCTACTCGTCCTCGACGCCGAGATCCTTCAGATAGTCGACCGCATCCTGCACCGTGGCGATCTTCTCGGCGTCCTCGTCGGAGATCTCCAGCGTCTTGCCGTCCTTGCTGAACTCTTCTTCCATCGACATGATCAGCTCGACGAGATCCAGCGAGTCAGCGTTCAGGTCATCTACGAACGACGCGCTGGGCACAACCTGATCCTCCTCGACGCCCAGTTGGTCGACGATGATCTTCCGTACCCGTTCGAACGTTGTTGCCACGTTGGTATCTCTCCCTTTGATCGGCCGCGCCGGAGGATTAGTTGCTTGGAGCGAGTGACAGGCTCACCGAGCCGAGCACCCCGTTGATGAACTTCGCGGAGTTGTCACTCCCGAAGCTCTTCGCAAGTTCGACGGCCTCATTGATCGCCGCTCGAATGGGCGCCCCATTATTCATCAGGATCTCCCGTATCGCAAGACGAAGGATGTTCCTGTCGATGGCGCTCAGCTGCTCGACCGGCCATTGCGGAGCCGCCTGCCGAATCACATCGTCAATCGAATCACGCTGCTCCAGTACGCCGTTCACCAGCTCCCGAGCGAACGCCGCCTGGGCGTCGGTCAGATGCTCCTCGGCGCAAAGCCGCTCGAGCGCAGCCAGCGTCTCGTGACTCGACATGTCGGACTCGTACAGCGCCTGGAGCGCCGCGACGCGCGCCTTGCGGCGGGGGTTCGTGGCCATCAGTACATCACCAACCCGCCGTCGACGGTCAGCACATGCCCCGTGACGTACGCTGCCTCGTCCGATGCCAGGAACACCGCCGCCGGCGCCACATCCGCGGGCTTGCCGGTGCGCCCGACGGCCACCATCCGCATGATCTCGGCCCGCTGCGCGTCCGTAAGGTCCGCCGTCATCTCGGTGTCGATGAACCCCGGCGCAATCACGTTCGCGGTGATGTTCCGCGACGCCACCTCTTTCGCGATGGCCTTCGTGAAGCCGATCATCCCGGCTTTCGCGGCGGAGTAGTTCGACTGCCCGGCATTCCCTACGATGCCGGCCACGCTGCTCACGCTGATCACGCGGCCGAAGCGCTGCCGCACCATCGGCCGGATCGCCGCCTTGGTCACGCTGAACGTCCCCTTCAAGTTCGTGTCGATGACCTTGTCCCACTCCGCTTCCGACATCCGCAGGATGAGGCCGTCCGCCGTCACGCCCGCGTTGTTCACCAGGATATCGATGCGTCCGAACGCCGTGATCGTCTGCTCGACGAGCGCCGCGGCTGCCGCCGGATCGCCGACATCGCCCGCGATCGTGATTGCCGCGTCGGGTCCGCCGATCGCCCGCGCCGTCTCCTCGGCTGCCGAGGCGTTGGAAGCGTAGTTGATGGCAACTCGAGCGCCGTGCGCGCCCAACGCCAGAGAGATCGCGCGGCCAATCCCCCGCGACCCGCCCGTCACCAGCGCCACCTTGCCGCTCAGGTCGAACAATCGCGTCATGCCAGTGACCCCACGCCGTTGATATTCTTGGTCTGCGTCCCCGATGCGATGCGCTTGATCAGACCAGCCAGCACGCGTCCGGGGCCGATCTCCACAAACGTCGTCACGCCCTGCTCGGCCATGTACTCGACGCACTGCACCCATCGTACAGGGTGCGTGAGTTGGAAGGTCAGCTCGTGCTCGATGACCGCCGCGTCGTTCGTCGGCCGTGCCGTGTCGTTCGTCACGACTGGCACGCGCGGAGCCCGAATGCCGGCCGCCGCCACCGCCTCGGTCATCGCCGCCACCGCGGGCTGCATCAGCGATGTGTGGAACGCGCCACCGACCTCAAGCGGGATCGCCCGTTTCGCGCCGCGCTCCAGCGCCAGCGCGCACGCCCTGGCGATCGCGTCCTTCGTCCCACCGATGACGATCTGGCCGGGCGAGTTGATGTTGCACAGCTCGGCGCCCGCGTCACGGCAGACCGCTTCGGTCGCCGCCTCGTCGAGCCCCATGACCGCCGCCATGGCGCCCGGCGTCGCCTCCGCTGCCGCCTGCGTCACGCGGCCGCGTGTTTCGACCAGTCGCAGCCCCGCGTCAAAATCGAGCGCGCCGGCTGCTGTGAGCGCCGTGTACTCGCCCAGGCTGTGGCCCGACATGAAAGCAGGGTCATCGCCCAGTGCGCCGTGCGCGCGCGCCGCTGCCAGGCACGCCAGGCTCGTGACGTAGATCGCCGGTTGCGAGTTAAAGGTCTTGTTGAGTTCGCTGTCCGGCCCCTCGAAGCAAAGCGCTGAGATCGGCCGAGCGAGGATGGCATCGGCGCGGTCGTACAACTCGCGCGCGGCAGGGTACGCCTCGTAGAGGTCGCGGCCCATGCCTGGCGCTTGCGACCCCTGTCCGGGGAACACCCACGCGACGGATGACTCAGGCATGGAGGGATTCAGCGGACGGAGTGGATGTGGAGGTAACCCCCGTCAAGGCTACTCCGCCGCCTTCGCGGCCTTCACCTCGACGGCCAGGACGCCCTTGTAGAATCCGCACGTCGGGCACGCCGTGTGGGGCAGGCGGTGATTCCGGCACTGGGGACAGCGCGACAGGCCCGTCGGCTTCAGGGCCAGATGGCTGCGCCGCTTTCCCTGGCGCGCCTTCGGATACTTACGCTTTGGCAGTGGTGCCACGGTCTAGCTCTCCTCCCTACGGGGGCGTCGGCTCCTCGAGTTCAGCGGGCAGTCTAACGGAAGCGCCTCGCCGGGGCTAGGAAGAGCGAGCGCTCAGGCCGTTGAGCCTGCCTCGGCGCCCGTGCGCCTGTCCCCCCATCGGCGTCATCCTGCGCGCGCCGGGTGAGGTCGGGCGGGGCGATCCACATCACCGCTCACGCCGGTTAACCCGTCTAGTTCTTCGTGATCTTCCGGGATCGCCGATCCCCGGCCACCCTTTCGTGTTCTCGGTGCTCCCCACGGGCCGCAGGCTGCGTGGATCGTCTCCCCGCGCCCTAGCAGGGTGCTGAAAAACGATTCTTGTTCTCGTGGCGCGGGCTTTCAGCCCGCGTTCGTAGCTTCAGTTCGCCGCTTCATACTCGACGTTAAAGCGCCATCCGGCGACTTTTTCAGCACCCTGCTAGCCGAGCTCGAGCCTCGCCAGCGCCGCCCACCGGGAGTCCACCTGATCGCCTGTGCATGCATGCTCTGGCGCGGCCATCTCCTCGCCGCACACCGGGCACAGACCACGGCACAGCTCTTCGCACAGCGGTGCCATCGGCAGTGCCAGCGTCCAGTACTGCGCCACCGCTTCCGTGAGATCGATCACGTGATGCGCATCGATCCGGTACGCATCCTCGTCACCCTCCTCGGGCGCGACGGGCGCGCCGCTCACGACATCGATCATCGGCAGGTACTCCTCGGCGATCTCCAGGTCGACCGGGTACGCGATCGGCTTCACGCAGCGGGCGCAGACGTCGTCCATGGAGCCGTGCAGCTCTGTGCGCACCAGCACGCCCCGCGGCGTGCGGTCGAAGCGCAGATGCCCGGCGACGCGATGCTTCGCGCGGTCGATCACGATCTCTTCATCGATGTCGTATTCGCGCGTCGAACCCGTCGGCTCTTTCAGCAGCGAGGCAACATTGAACTGCATAGCGCACCCACCCCGAGGGCTGGCTCAGCGTAGCGGTCGCTAACTTCGCGGGTCAATTCCACTCGCACCTTGTCTCTGGCACGCCGGGATCACCTATAATCGCCACACAACGTCCGAATCCGCGCTGCACGAAGACTCCTCTCACCCCGCGCTGGGTAGCATGGCCGCCCCGGTCGAGCGTCTCCGTGGAAGGCCCGAATGGTAATCATCCAACCTATGACCTGGATATCCGATCTTCGGCGCCTGCAAGAAACCGACGTGGCGCTCGATAGCCGCCGCGCGTCACGCGACGACGCCGAAGCGCGCCTCGGCGAGTCGGACGATCTGATCGCCGTGCGCGTGCGCGTTGATGTGCTCGCCGCTGCGCTGAGCGCGGCGCGCGGTGCGCAGAAGGACATCGAGCTGGAAGCCGACGCGCTCAAGTCCAAGATCGAACCCGCCGAAACCAAGCTCTACAGCGGCGCGATCAAAAACCCCAAGGAGCTCGCCGACCTCCAGGCTGACATCGATCAACTCAAGCGCCATCTCTCCGCCGTCGAGGATCGCGACCTCGAGGCACTCGCGCAGCTCGAGACGGCTGAGAACGAACACCGCGCCGCCGCCGCCGAACTCGCCGCCATCGAGGCCGCGTGGAGCGAAGAGCAAGCCGAACTGACCGAGCGCGTGGCGACGCTCGCCGTCGAGATCGCCGAGTACGAGGGCCAGCGCGCGGAGGAAGCGGCCGAGATCCCCCCCGACATCCTCCAGACCTACAACCACACCCGAATCGCCCGCCAGGGCCGGGCGCTGGCGAAGCTGGACCGCAACCTCTGCCTCGGGTGCCGTATCTCGCTGCCCACAAACGTCGTGAACAAGGCCAGGACCGGGAATGTGCTCGTGCAGTGCCCCAACTGCGAGCGCATCCTGCATGCGTGAGCTATGAGGGCGATCGGCTACTTCCGTGAGTCCGCACCCCGCGGCGAAACCCTCGCCCAGCAGAACAGGGCGTTCCTCGAATTCTGCGAGCGCGAAGGCTACGAGGTAGCCGGCTCCTTCGTCGATGCCGCGAGCAGCAACGGCCATGCGCCCGGATTCCGGCAGCTCGTCGCATTCCTCCGCGAGCGCGACAAGGGGTTCGTGGTCGTCGTCGTCCCGAGCATTGCGGCGCTCGGAGGCGACTTGCGCGATGCCGCCCGCCGCTACTTCCAGATCGAAGGCCTCGGCGCTCAGGTCGCGCCGATGACGGGCACGGCCGACCTCATGGCGGCGTGGACGTCGCAGGACGGGAACAGCCGCCTCAGCGATCGCGTGCGCGCTGCCATGCGCAAGAAAGCCGTGAAGGGCGAAGTCCTTGGACGGCCACCATACGGCTACAAGGTCGGCAATCGCCGCCGTCTCGAATTGATCCCCGAAGAGGCCGTGGTCGTGCGCTACATCTTTCGCCTCTATGTCAGCGAAGGCATGGGCATCCGGCTCATCGCGCGCCGCTTGAATGGCGAAGACCTCAAGACGCGCCGCGGCGGCAACTGGAGCATGGTCAGCATTCGCGACATCCTCCGCAACCGCGCCTATCTTGGCACCTACCTGCGTTTCGGCGTGCGCGTGCCCGGCAGCCATCCGCCGCTCGTCTCCGCCGATGATTTCCGTCTCGTGCAGGATCGCCTCAACGCCCGGCGCACGAGCTACGCGCCGCGTGTCGCGTCGCAGTTCCTGCTGTCCGGACTGGCGTACTGTGGCCACTGCGGCAATAAGCTGATCGGCGTCAGTCGCAAGCAGTCATGGAAGCGCCGGAGCGGCGAGCAAGTGTCGAACTCGTACCGCTACTACCAGTGCGAGTCGCGGACAAATCAGAGCGTCTGCAGCTACCACACGCGCCGCGCCGATGATCTCGAAGCGCAGACCCGCCAGGCCCTCGGTGACGCCTTTTCGACGGGCTCAGGGTTCCCGCAGGCGGGCGACGATGCGGCTGTGCTCGCCGAGCAGCAGTACGAGCTCGACCGGCACCGCGCGCGCCTTCGCGCCATCGATCGCCGCATCGAGGGCTACGTTGACGCGGCTTCGAAGGGCCGGCTCGTCAGGGAGAAGATGCATCAACTCAGCGTCGCGGCGGCGGCCGATCGACTCGCCGTCGAAGACGCGATCGAGGTCGCCGAGCGCCGCATCGAGGAGCACCTCAGCGCCTCCGACCGCAAACACGACCGCGAACAACAGGTCGCGCATCTCCTGGAGGCATGGGATGAGATGCCCTTCGCGGAACGCCAGCCGGCGCTTCGCGATGCGGTCGCCCGCGTCACCGTCGCCGACGACCGGGCCCTCGCCATCACGCTCCGGGCCTGACCGGTGGCACCCAAGAGCATCACCATCGCAACGGACGCCGCCCGGGTGACCGCCCGGCTCGAAGAATACGCGTCCGCGAACGCCGCCGCCCTTCAACGCCTGCCGCTGCAGAATGGCGCGCGCTTCAAACTCGAACTCGGCGGCGTGAGTCTCGGACTCAACCTCTACCCCTCGAAGGGTGGCGGCTGCAAGATCGTCTTCGACCAGCCGCAGTCCGACCACGCCGACGCGATCGCCGCGCTCGTCTCCGGCACTCCGTCCGCCGCGAAATCGAGCAAGAGCGCCGGAACCACGATCGAGCCCGTCCTCGCCGATGCCGTCTGCTGGGTCGGCAGCGACGAGAGCGGCAAGGGCGACTACTTCGGCCCGCTCGTCGTGGCGGCCGTCGCGCTCACGCAAGAAAACTGGCGCGTCCTCGTCGAACTCGGCGTGCAGGACAGCAAGAACCTCTCCGATGCGCGAGCATCATCGATCGCCCAGCAGGTGCGCGACGCCTTCCCGCACGAGGTGCTGACGATCATGCCGCCGCGCTACAACGAGCTCTGGTCGAAGTTCCGCAACGTCAACCGCCTCCTTGCCTGGGCGCACGCGCGCGTTATCGAGAACGTGATCGAGAAGGCGCCGCAGGCAACCGCCGCGATTGCCGACCAGTTCGGCGACGAATCGCTGATTCGTAACGCCCTCTTCGATCGCGGACGCGAAGTCCGCCTCGTACAGATGCCGCGCGCCGAGCGCGACCCCGCCGTCGCCGCCGCATCGATCCTCGCCCGCGCCGAGTTCCTCCGCCGCCTCGACCAGCTCGGCCGCGAAGCCGGCGTCCGCCTCCCGAAAGGCGCATCGTCGCAGGTCGACGCCGTGGCGCGCGCCATCGTCGTCCAGCGAGGCGCCGAAGCCCTCAACGCCATCGCCAAGACCCACTTCAAAACCACCCAGAAAGTCACCTAGCAAAGCAGCTCAGCCGAAACATCAGCACACCCGTCTCCGAAGCGAGAGAGCGAGAGTGGCACAGCCGTCCCCGGCTGTGAGCCGCCGCCCGTCTAGCGATACAGACCAGTACGGCCGCGTATCTCCGATTCGCACCAATCTGTGAAATCTGCGAAATCTGCGGTTCCTCTTCGTCCCAATCCGTGTAGTCCGCGACAGAGAAAGTGGCACAGCCGTCCCCGGCTGTGAGCCGCCCGCCTGGCAACAACGATCGCCAACCGGCCGCAATCACCGGCCCATCCCAATCTGTGAAATCTGCGAAATCTGTGGTTCCCCCGCCGTCCCCTATACTGTGAGAGCCAGCGGGCCGGGTGGCCGCTTGCTCCGCTTCGGCGGGGCGAGAGGAAAGTCCGAACTCCATAGGGCAGGGTGCCGGCTAACGGCCGGGCGTTGTGAAGCGACGGAAAGTGCCACAGAAACATACCGCCCGCCTCGGCGGGTAAGGGCGAAATGGTGCGGTAAGAGCGCACCGGCGGCGTGGAGACACCTCCGCCGGGAAAACCCCACCCGGAGCAAGGCTACATAGGGGACCGCGCTCGCTTCGGCGAGCTAAGGACGGCCCGTCCGAGCGTCCCGGGTAAGCCGCTCGAGCTGCCGGGTAACCGGCAGCCCAGATAGATGGTCACCCCCGCTTCGGCGGGACAGAATTCGGCTTACAGGCCCGCTGGCGCACCTGCAAGCTGCTGCTCAGTTCCGCTTCGGCGGTTCTTCTGATTCGCTCGTAGGCCTTGGCATCCAAGAGCCGCACGAACCATCAAATGAAACTCTCTGTGCCTCTGTGCCTCTGTGGTGAGATAACAAGCACATTTGCCCACGGCCACCCCACCCCGCACAATGTGGCGGTCAGAAGGAGACACCACGCATGAAACTCACGCTCATCACGTCGCTCGCCGTCACAGGCGTACTGCTCGCCGGATGCGGCAGCAGCTCGAACAGCGCGGCCAAGACGCCGTCCGGCTCACCTACCGTCGCCTCGAGCGGTGTGAAGCCCGCGCAGTCCGCCGCAACGAACCCCACGCCTGGCGCGCCCCAGCCTACGAAGGCCGCGCCCCCCGTGGCGAGCGACGGCAACGCACCCGGCATCCCGGCCCTGACCGGCCAGGTCCAGACCACACCGAGCGGCCTCCAGTACGTCGACGAGAAGGTCGGCGACGGCGCTTCGCCGAAGCCCACCGACAGCGTCACCGTCCAGTACACCGGCTGGCTCACCGACGGCACGAAGTTCGATAGCTCGCGCGATCCGGGTCGCGCCGCCGCGACCTTCCCGCTCAGCGGCGTCATCAAGGGCTGGACCGAAGGCCTCGGCACGATGAAGGTCGGTGGCAAGCGGCGCCTGATCATCCCGGGCGCGCTCGCCTACGGGCCCAATGGCCGGCCGCCCGTGATCCCGGCCAACGCGACGCTCATCTTCGACGTCGAACTGATCAAGATCAACTAGCGCCGGTGCCATTCGGACTCGGACGCACGAACAAGCAAGGAGCAGCAACATGGCCGATGCCGTCACCACACCGAGCGGGCTGAAATACATCGACGAAGTCGTCGGCACAGGCGATGCGCCGACGAAAGGCAAGTCGGTCAAGGTGCACTACACGGGCCGCCTGACGGACGGCAAGAAGTTCGATAGCTCGGTCGATCGCAACGAGCCGTTCGTCTTCTCCATCGGCGTCGGCCAGGTGATCAAGGGTTGGGACGAAGGCGTGATGTCGATGAAGGTCGGCGGCAAGCGCCAGCTGATCATCCCGCCCGACCTCGGCTACGGCGCGCGCGGCGCCAGCGGCGCCATCCCCCCGAACGCCGAGTTGATCTTCGACGTGGAGCTCCTCGGCGTCGGGTAGCAGCTATCGGGACTGCTGCCGTTGCTCGCGCTCCAGTCGAACCGTCTCCCAACCTGTGGAGACGGGAGCCAAGATCGTTCGGGCTGCGATCGTCTCTGTCGTCACGTCGAGATGCTGCCAGCCGAGGAGTTCTTGTTGAGTGCGAAACGTCGTCCTGAAGCTGCCACCAAAGATATCGTCGTACTCAACCACAAGTGAACTGATCTCGTCCATGTGGCCTTCACTCAGTTCCGCGCCAGCGCGGTAGTGGAGATCGATTACCTTTGATTCCTCGTGCGCTGCAAGCACGGGCAACCATTCCTCACTGAACCGATGCGCGGGATTGTCGAAGCGGATTCCCACGTTGGACGCGGGCCCGGTGCCGCTGTTGTGCAGTTTCACCCGCGGATTAGGCACCGTACCTACCTGGGTAGTCAGCGCGAGGTCACCCGTGATCATCGGACGGAGGGCGTCCTTCCGCATCTGCTCTTGACCTTCGGCCATGCGCTTCGTCTGCCATGCGTAATAGGCCGTGACCACGACCAAGACCGCAGTTGCGACAGCGACGGCCCACCCTTCAGGACTCATGTGGCCTCCTTCGATTCGCGGTGCTCGCCAAGGAAATATGCAAGGCACTGCGTTCGGTCAGGGAGTCGTCATCGGTCCCCAGATGTACTCGCCGCGCATCCCGCACAAACTGCACCGCTGTAGCCGCGCAAGACGCTGACCTTCGATCCGTCCCAGCACTCTGTCGCTCACATCCTGACGGAAGTCGGCCTCGATCTGAGCGAGACGGCCTGGATCAGAGATGACGAGGAACTCGTGGTTGGCTCCACCCACGCAGATTGCCTCTGCGTCGGCCTCGTCCATTCCAAGCAGGCGATGAAACTGTCTGACGAACTGGCGAGACGCGGCGACAAGGTGCTCGGCCGCACCACGCAACGTCTGACGATCATCCGTCTGGATCGCAACGGCTGCCGCATCCTTCACGTTGGTTACCAGTGCGAGATGATTCATGAGCAGTCGTTTGTCTTCGGCACTTAACACAGGCCACCCTCTTTCGACGATTTGTCCCATACGCAGTGGTATCGCTCTAGTGCGCGAGCGACAGGTATGAGGGGAGCCTCGACTTACGCCACATTTTCCCCTACGGTGGCCTATTTGCACTCGCGTGGGTTCTTAGGCCATTCACTGAGGTTCTTTATGCCGGGATGGTTCTGTTCGACACACTTAACGCGCTTGTAGAGTTCAGCCAGTTCCCAGAAATGGGTCAGCCCGCGTCCGCCCTCACTGATGGGCTTGCGAAGGGCATCGACGTACGTCCCCAATACCTGTCCCCATAAGAGCACGAGGGGCGGTGCGTAGAACTCATCGACTATCTCCTGCGGTATGTAATGGTGGCGGTCGAGGAAACCCAAGAGGTCGAAGGCACGGCATACATTACTGGCGTGTTCCTCGATGTCAGGCATGATGCTAGTGTCGAACGGAATCTCGTCGGTTGGAGCCTTACGCTTCTTCCGTTCGTTTACGTACACCCGTAGCGCCGTTCTGGATGGGCGCGATAGCTCCATCAGGTTGAATACGGTCTGCATCATGCTTACCCGTGCCGTGTCTGCCTGAACCTTCGCGGCCGTCATCTGCGCCTCACCCGCGTCGGTTTGGCGTGCAATGTACGCCGTCTGCTGACGAAGGTTCAGATACATGAACGCCGTGATGATTACGTAGCCAACCGTCGCGATGACAAGTACGATCCCGCTGGTGATTTCCACTCGGTTGCTCTCCCCCTCTACAGGAAGTCGTCAATCGCGATAGTGCGTATCTGCATCTATTCACCTCCGTTGTTCACTATAGTGAAGCGCGCCGCGTGGCGCTGTCAAGCCCGGCTGCACGCATAAGAGCCGTATGCCTTCGCGTTCCATCGACACGCGACACGTGGATGCGGGACGCGGAGGAGCCAGCCACCGTCGGCGCCTACAGCGTCCCCACCAGAAACCCCATCACCGCCGCGTTGAACGCATCCGCCCGCTCGAAGTACGTCGAGTGCCCGCTATTCGCGATCACCGCGTATTCCGACCCTGGCGTCGCCCGATGGCACGCCTCGATGATCTCGGGCGGCGTCACGGCGTCGTGATCGCCCACGAGGAACAGGATCGGGAAGTCGGCCTGCGCCAGCCGCTCGGCCGAGCTGCCGCGATAGCCCGCGATCGGCGCCAGGAAGTCCTTCGGCCGCGCCGGGTTCAGCCGCCCGATCGACCGATAGAGGAACTCCATCGCCGCGGCTCGCTCGATCAGCGCCGGCGAGACCGACCGCTTGCCGAGCGGGAGCTGCCCCATCTCGGTGTCGCGATACGCGTCTTGCAGCTCGCGCACGTCGTCGTCGATCGCGCCGCCGGTCGTGCCGGCGAGCACCAGCGCCTTGCAGCGCCCCGGGTTCAGCAGTGAGAACCCCACCGCCGTCCGCCCGCCCATTGACTGCGCGACGATCCGCACGTCGTCGATCTCGAGCAGATTCAGCAGTGCGCGCAAGTCGTCATGAAACCCACGGCGCCCTTTGCGCGCCTCGCCGTCGCCATCGAGTGTTCGTCCGAACGCCCGATGGTCGAACGTGATGCAGCGGAAGCGCGTCGAGAATGCCGGGATCTGCTGCCACCAGCTCAGGTGGTTGCCGCCTGCGCCGTGCGCGAAGACAACCGCGGGCCCAGAGCCATGCGACTCGTAGTACAGCTCGATGCCGTTGACGGCGGCGAAGGGCATGCGTGGATTCTAGTGTGGGCGGCGGGCAAAAGGAATCGCGGGCGCCGTCGGCGCCCGCGATCATCGCTATACCGGTGCTTGGAAAGCCGGGCCAGGACGCTCTTCTGTCTCGCCACGAGTGTCTGTGCGTCCTGGCCCCGACCGGAACTCCCTCGTGCAGGAGGTCATCTATCACGAGAGGTAAGCCCTACAACACCATCCTAGGCGCAACCTGTTAAACGACTGTTAACTGCCAGATAACAATGCATGACGCGAAGAAAACGTCCCCAGACCCGCCCCGGCGCCGCCTCGAATCGCCCGAGCGCGCGGGCCACGATACCCTGAGCCGTGCGAATCGTGTCGAACAGCCCAACCACGGCCGCCCGTGCCTAGGTGGATGCCCCTCGTGGGCGGCATGGCCGGTTTCGTCATCGCCATAGGCGTGCTGCTGCTCTGGCTGATCTTCGGCGGTTCCACCGGCAAACAGCGCGGCCTCGTGATCATCAATCTGCGCAGCACCCAGTCGGTGCTGACGCTGGACGATGGTCAGTCCGCGCGTTTCAACCCGGGCCAGTCGCAGACCCTCTTTGCGATCAAGCGTGACTTCCCGCAGACGTTGCGCGTTACCGATGCGGCCGGCGCTCCATTGTTCGAACAGCGCATCGACTACGCGCAACTCGTCGATGCCGAGTTTCGCATCGCAATCAACGACGACCGCATCGTCTTTCCGGCAAAGCCGCCGGGGTCGTAGGAGAAGACATGCCCGCGCTCTTGCTCAACGACGCGACGCTCTTCGACGGGACAGGCGCCGATCCGCGCGCGCATGTCAGCCTGCTCGTGCAGGACGGCAGGATCGCCAGCATCGCCGCGGCGGGCGCGATCACTCCGCCTGACGGCGCGCGCGTCATCGACTGCGCCGGCCGGACGCTGATGCCCGGACTGACGGACGCGCACGTACACTTCGGCCTCACGAACACGAGCGACCAGGATCCGCCGGAGAGTCACGTCAGCTACGTGTTGAAGGTGGTCGAGAACATCCGCATCGCTCTCGACGAGGGATTCACCACCGTCCGCGACGCCGGCGGGCTCGACCCCGCATTCGCGCTCGCCGTCGAGGCGGGACAGATCCCCGGGCCGCGCATCCTCCCGTCGGGCTCGTTCCTCTCGATCACCGGCGGCCATGGCGACCACCGTCATCGCTGGTCGGACGATGCGCCCGCCTCCATCCCCGGCCTCGTCGCGCACAGCGAGATCGTCGATGGCGTCGATGCCGTGCGCCGCGCCGCCCGCACGCAAATCCGTCGCGGCGCCACGCAGGTGAAGCTCATGGCGTCCGGCGGCGTCATGTCGCCGATCGATCCGATCGAGAGCCTGCAATTCACGGTCGACGAGATGGCTGCCGCCGTGCAGGAAGCGAACGCCTTCGGCAAGTACGTCATGGCGCACTGCCACACGTCCGGCGCGATGAACAATGCGCTCGACGCCGGCGTCCGCTCGATCGAGCACGGCAGCATCCTCGACGAGCAGACGGCGAAGAAGATGGCGTCCCATGACGCCTACCTGGTGCCCACGCTCGTCATCATCGAGCTGCTTTCGCGTTCTCCCGACCTGCCGGACTTCAGCCGCGCAAAGCTCAACATGGTCCACGGCGAGATGGCCGCGAGCGTCGCTATCGCGAAGTCGGCCGGCGTGCATATCGGCTCCGGCTCCGACCTGCTCGGACCGCGCCAGCGCCGCCGCGCCGCCGAGCTGGTCGAGAAGGCGAAGCACGTCGGCGCCATGGGCGCCATCGTCAGCGCGACCCGCACCAACGCCGAGCTGTTCCGCCTGCAAGATCGCATTGGCACCCTCGCCGAGGGCAAAGACGCCGACCTGATCCTCGTAGCGGGCGACCCGTTGGCCGATATCGCCCTCCTCGCCGACGCGCGCAACATCCCGCTCGTCGTGAAGTCAGGCGCAATAGTGAAAGACATCATGTAGCGGCGTAGGGGCGGTCCCGCGTGACTGTCAGGTGCCGTGTTCGCGCCGCCCGCCCGCCGCCACCACGCGTCCGAGAACCCTGCCCCGTTCGCCGATCTGCGAAATCTGCGTAATCTGCGGTTCCGACCCTTACGGCAACCCCGCAGCCGCGAGCCGCTCCCGCATCTTCGCCTCCGTCAGGAATCCGAACTGGAACGCCGCGATCTTGCCGTCTCGGTCGATGAAGAAGCTGTCGGGTAACCCCTGCAGGCGGTACTGCTCATACACGCTGCCGCTCTGGTCGAGCAGCATCGGCAGCCGCAGGTTGCGCGACGAGAAGAACGCCTGCGCCGTCGCCAGGTCTTCTTGCCAGTTCACCGCCAGCACTTCGAGGCCGTCGCCACGCTTCTCGTCGTAGATCTTCTGGATGTCCGGCAGCTCCTTCTTGCACGGCACGCACCACGTCGCCCAGAAGTTCAACCACACGACCTTCCCGCGCAGGTCGCTGAGCTTCACGAGATGGCCTTCCGCGTTTCGCAGCACGAAGTCCGGCGCCATCTGCCCTTTGATCGGCTTCTGCCCGTCCAGCGGCCCCAGCCCGGCCTCCAGCGTCGCCGATGCCGGCCGCGGCGGCGCCCCCGCGATGCTCACAGGCCCGCCGCCACTGGCGCCGCGCTGCGATCGCGCGAGCAGCACCGCGCCGCCCAGCGCCGCCAGCAGCACGATGGCGACCGCGGCTCGCACGAGCGGACGTTCGAGCGGCGGACGGCTCGATGGTTGAGCATCTTGCATCACACAACTATACGCCGCGAGCCTCGCGAGAGGTTGCTCCCGCTCGACCGCGTTCAGCCGCCCGGTTCAGAAAGGGGTCGGCGCTTCGCGCAAGATGCGGGCGAACAGGCCCAGCCTCGTCGTAGCCAAAGCGACGCGCTAGACTTGAGCCAGATTCAAGGCATCGCCGGAGGAAAACCTGTGCCAACCTACGAATACGCGTGCGCGAGCTGCGGCAACCGCTACGAAAAGCGCGAAGGCTTCGACGCCAAGCCGCGCCAGAAGTGCCCGAAGTGCGGCAAGATGGCCCAGCGTCTGCTCTCCACCCCGGCGGTCGTCTTCAAGGGCAGCGGCTTCTACAAGACGGACAGCCGCGGCGCGGCCTCCGGCGAGTCATCGTCCGGCGATTCTTCATCCGAGAAGCCGTCAGCCACGCCATCTGAGACACCCGCGGCCGCAACCGACGGCGCCGGCCACACGCACGACGCAGGCGGGCACAGGCACGACGCGCCAGCGCCCGCCACGAAAGCAGCCGATACCCCCACGCCCACAGCCAAAACCACGACGACCGACAAGCCCTCGGCGAAATAACTGGTGCGCGTCGCCGTCCAGCGTGTCAGTTGTGCAGGCGTCACCGTTGACGGCGAGACTGTTGGCGAGATCGACGGCGGCCTGCTGCTGCTCGTAGGCGTAGCGGCTGCCGATGACGCCGCCACCGCGCAGCGCGTCGCCGCGAAGATCGCCGAAATGCGCATCTTCCCCGACAACGAAGGTCGCTTCGACCGCTCGCTGCTCGATACGGGCGGCGCCGCGCTGGTGGTGTCGCAGTTCACCCTCCTGGCCGACGTGCGGAAGGGCCGCCGCCCGAGCTTCACGGCCGCCGCGCCACCCGAGATCGCCGCCCCGATCGTCGAAGCGTTCAGCGCGTCGTTGCGAGCGCTCGGCGTCCCCGTAGCGACAGGCGTCTTCGGAGCAACAATGTCGGTATCACTCGTGAACGAAGGCCCCGTCACCATCGTCGTCGACAGCAATGATCTCGACCGGCCCCGGCACGAGAAGTAGCGCCGCCGCCGCGGCCGGCGCGCGCGGAGGAGCGTCGGCGTTCCTCCGACCACCTCCGTGTAATCCCTGTTTCCCTTACGTCGGCGCCCACACGAGCGCGTCGCCGCGCCCACACGCCTCCATCACGGCGTCCGCCGCCTGTTCCGCCGTCATGTCGCTGTTGTCGAGCGTCCACCCGGCGAACGGACCATTGGCGTCGAACTGGCGGTGCAGCTCGCGATGCAACGTCTCGTCCATACGCCTGGCCGACTCGCGGGGCTCCACGCGGCGCAACGTCTTCTCGACCGACGGCATCAGCAGGACGAAGTGGACCGGAACGCCGGCCTGCTGCAATGCTTCGAGGTAGATCGGCAGCAGGTGCGGCCCGATCACACCGTCGATGAACACGCCGTACTGCTGTTCCGCGTACGCCGTCGCGGCCCGGGCCGCCGCGCGCGCAACCATCCGGTTCTGCGCGTCGGAAGCCGGATCCATCGGATTGATCCGTCCCATCCGGATCGCGGCGAAGAAGTCGTCGGTCTCGATGTGCACGGTCCGGTCGTAGCGCTCGCAAAGCGCTTCGCACACTGAACTCTTGCCCGCGCCCGAAGGGCCGCTGACGATAACGATCTGCGACATCAGCCTTCGCCCACGTCCAGACTGATGTCCAGCGATGGCGCGGAGTGGGTGAGGCGGCCGACTGAGATATAGTCGACGCCGGTCGCGGCGATCGCGCGCACGTTGTCGAGCGTGACACCGCCGGAAGCCTCGACGAGCGCGCGACCCGCGACGAGTTCTACGCAAGCGCGGATCTCGTCGACCGTCATATTGTCGAGCAGGATGATATCCGCGCCCCCGTCCAGCGCCTCCTTCAGCATGACGAGGTTCGTCACCTCGATCTCGATCTTCATCGTGTGCGGCGCCGTGTTCCGCGCCAGCGTCACGACGTCGGACAGATCGTCGATGCCACGCGAGCGCACAGCGGCGATGTGGTTGTCTTTGATCAGCACGCCCGACGCCAGGTTGTAGCGATGGTTCTGACCTCCGCCGCAGCGCACGGCATAGCGCTCAAATTGACGCAGCCCTGGCGTGGTCTTACGCGTGTCGAGGATGATCGCCTTCGTGCCGATGACGGCGTCGACGTATTCGCGCGTCAGCGTCGCGACGCCGGACAGCCTCTGCAGGAAGTTCAGCGCCACGCGCTCAGCGACAAGAAGAGACGCGAGGTTGCCCTCGACTTCGGCCAGCCGAGCGCCGGCGGAAATGCGTTCGCCGTCCGCGACGAGCGTATCGAATGCCACCTCCGAGTCGAGCGCCGTCATCGCCGCCGCGGCAACGGGCAGCCCCGCGATGATGCCGTCGTCCTTCGCGATGATGACGCCCGCGCCCCACTGGTCAGGCGCCACGAGCGCCCGCGTCGTCACGTCGTCGTGTGCGCCATCTTCATCGAGCGCGGCCAGCACCATCGCGTTGATGACGTTCGGCGCCGGCGGCTGTAGTCCTTCGGCCATGCTAACGTCCTAACCCTTCGAGGATCCTCATCGTTCGCCCCAATCAATCGGTGAAATCTGTAAAATCTGTGGTTACCCCCGCCGAAACGTGATGTGCCGCCGCCACTCCTCGCGCGGCGATGGGAAGTCCGTGCGATAGTGCGCGCCGCGGCTCTCCTCGCGGATCAGCGCCGCCTCCGCCATCAACCGCCCCACGAGCAACAAGTTCGCCAGCTCGTGCGACGCGCGGTCGTGCGGCTCCGGCAGCGCCGCACGCCACGACGCGAGTTGGCGCGCCGCTGCCGCCAGCCCGTCGCCGTCCCGCACGATGCCAACTTTATCCCACATCAGCTCCTGGAGCGACGCGCGGTCAGGCGCCGCTCCCGCCTCGTTCTTAAACG
>Ga0080064_1004638_pt1 | contig 17260 bp, 9 predicted proteins | sample Subgrocontami54m_FD_69260 | JGI IMG/M metagenome (GOLD analysis project Ga0080064, IMG submission 69260) | Subsurface groundwater microbial communities from S. Glens Falls, New York, USA - GMW46 contaminated, 5.4 m (SPADES assembly) (version 2) ...
GCCGCCGGCAACATGGCGAGCGCGAGCGCCATCACGATCAACGTCAGCAACACCACGACCGCCTCGAGCGGCACGACCACTTCGACCACCACGTCGGGCACGACGAGTTCGTCGACGACGACGTCGGGCACGACTTCGACCACGAACACGACGCTGCCCACCGGCATGACCGTGTGGGCCGACGACGCGCTGCCCGCGGGCGCCAGCGGCACCGGCAGCGGTGGCGACACGTGGAATTGGGTCTCGAGCAGCCCCGCGCCATTCTCCGGCGCGAAGGCTCACCAGTCCACGCTCGCCACCGGCCTGCACGAACACTCGTTCAACTGGGGCGCGACCATGGCCGTCAGCACGGGCGATGTTCTCGTCACCTACGTGTATCTCGATCCGGCGAACACGCCGACGACCATCATGCTGAGCTGGGTCGCCGACAACTGGGAGCACCGCGCGTACTGGGGTGCCAACGAAATCAGCTACGGCACGAACAACACGAACGGTCGCCGCAACATGGGCGCGATCCCCGCGGCGGGCCAGTGGACGCGGCTGGAAGTGCCGGCGAGTTCCGTCGGGCTCGAAGGCCAGACCGTGCTCGGCATGTCGTTCTCGATTTACAACGGCCGCGCTACCTGGGACGCCGCGGGCAAGGCGTCGGCGTCCGCGCTGACTTCGTCCGCGTCGAGCCCGACGAGCACGACGACTCCGTCCACCAACACCACGACGAGCACTTCGCCGACGACGACCACCACGACGACGAGCACCGTCGACACGGTGTGGTTCGACGACGCGTTGCCCACGGGCGTTTCGCCGAGCAGCAATGGCGGTGATGCGTGGACGTGGGTGATGGGCAGCCCCGCGCCGTATTCCGGCTCGCTCGCGCACCAATCCAGCGTCGGCGCCGGCCTGCACGAGCACGCATTCTATTCGTGGGGCAGCGCCTCGTTCCCCATCGGCACCGGCGACACGATCTTCGTCTATGTTTACCTCGATCCGGCGAACACGCCTTCGGAAATCATGCTGAGCTTCGCCGCGGACACCTGGGAGCACCGCGTGTTCTGGGGCGCCGACCAGATCGGCTACGGCACGAGCGGCACCGCCAGCCGGTATCGCGCCGGCGCGTTGCCGGCCGCCGGCCAGTGGGTGCGACTCGAAGTGCCCGCCAGCGCGGTCGGCCTCGGTGGTCAAACGATCAAGGGCATGTCGTTCAGCCAATACAACGGCCGCGCGACGTGGGACAAATTCGGCAAGGGCACGATCACCACGACCAGCACGCCAGCGACGACGACCACGACTTCGACCACCACCACGACCACTCCGACCACGTCGGGTGTCGACTTCGTATGGGTTGACGACGCGCTGCCCGCGGGCGCGAGCGGCGCCGGTTCCGGCGGCGACACCTGGAACTGGGTGACGAGCAGTCCCGCGCCGTACACCGGCGGCAAGGCGCACCAATCCGCCGTCGCGTCGGGCTTGCACGAACACGCGTTCAACTGGGCGTCGAACAAGATGACGCTCGCCGCCGGTGATGTGATCTACACCTACGTCTATCTCGACCCGCTCAATCTCCCGTCGACCATCATGCTGAGTTTCGGCTCGGACAACTGGGAGCATCGCGTGTATTGGGGCGCGGATACGATCAACTACGGCACGCGTGGCACGGCCGGGCACTACAACGGCGGCGCGCTGCCGGTCGCCGGCCAGTGGGTGCGACTCGAGGTGCCCGCCGCCGCGGTCGGCCTCGTCGGCCAGTCGGTGCAGGCGATGTCGTTCAGCACGTACAACGGTCGCGTGACCTTCGACAAGACGGGCAAGGTCTCCCCGGCGCAGTAACCCCGCGTTCCGCCACTCGACCCAATGCGTACAGTGTAACGTATTACGTTACACTGTACCCAATCCAATTCCAGGCGACCCACCCGAGGCATTTTCGGGGGCGTTGCAAGGCAAGGCATCCAGGCCAAGCTCCAACCAAGGTAACCAGGTCATCCAACATCGGTTCACGGCCGGCAAGCCGCGGGCCTCATAGCATCAAGCGCCGGGTGGCATCGAGCCGCCCGGCGCTTCTTGTTTGGCAATATTCTGCGCCTCGGATCGGGCGAGCGCTCCAGTCATCTGCGCGGCGCAGCGGCCATGAGCAGCTTCCAGAATTCGTTCTGGAATGCCGGCCCGCTGCTGTTGCCGAGTCGCGTGACCACGATCCCGAGGCTGGGTACGACGTAAAGTTTGCGATCGATCGCGCCAAGCGCGGCCACCAAGTCCGGCGGCGCCGTGGGAATCAGCGGCCCCTTCACCCGCTCACCCGCGCCGCGTGCCACCTCGGCCTGGCCGTTCAGCCACCAGAGATACCCATACGACGGGTTCAGCGATTGCGACGGATGCAGCGCCGCCTGCAGATAGTCGCGATCGGCGAAGACCGTCGCACCGTCCCACTTCCCCTCGCCGAGAACGAAGAGTCCAAGGCGTGCGAGATCGCGCGCGGTCGTCGCAAAACCCAGCGGATTCGCCGCCACCTCGCGGCCGGCTCCGGCCCGCTCGACCCAGTGTGAATCCGCCATCCCGAGCGGGCCCGTCAGCCACTCGCGCGTCACGGCGTCCGGCGACTTCTTCGCGACCGCCGCCACGACCTTTACCGTTCGCGAGTACGCCGCCGAGTTGTACCGCCAGCGCGTGCCGGCCGGCGCCTCGAACGTGAGATCGTCCGTCAGCCCGCTCGTCATCGTGAGGAGATGGCGGATCGTGATCGCCGCTTCCTGCTCCGGTGACGCTTTGGACCAGCCGCGGCCCAGGTGTTGGCTCACGACGTCGTCGATCCGCAGGAGTCCGCGGTGCTGCGCCATGCCGACGAGAATGGCCGCGACGCTCTTTTGGACGGAGGCAACGTCCTCGATCGCGTGGCCCGCAGCGTCACGCCCGCGGACCATGGCACCATACTCGCGCGCCTTCTTCCCCGCCGGCGCGCGTTCGTCGGGCGACCAATACTGCTCCGCCAAAATCCGGCCGCGATGCAGGATGACAACACCCGAGGCGCGCGTCTGCCCGGCATAGGCGAGCGTGGCCTGCAACTTCTCCGCGTTCCAACCAACCGCTTCGGGCGCAACGCGCGGCCACTCACTCTTCTCGCGCGGAAACACCAGCGGCGGTGCCGGCTGATTCAGCGACGCCGGCTCCGCCCCCAATTGCGACGCCACCGCCACAGCAATCAGGCCGAAACACGCGGCAGCGCGCCACGCCAGCGAACAGGGGTATCGGTTCACGGCGGCAGGCGTAGTCGCGCCGCTCAAAATTGGAAACAACGATTTGAGGGCAACCGGACGCTGCCTCATGGTCGTTTCGTTTTGATAACGGAAATTGCGTTGTAGGAGCGAGCCCTGGTCGCCTTCGGCGCCGCCGGAGGCGGGTAAACTTGCTCGCGGGAGGCCAATCCATCGCCTGCAAGCAGGCTCCTACAGTTTACGATGCCAAAACGAAAGAACCCGGTCGCTGCTCCACGGCCCGCGCCGTCATCCGCCGCCTCGCAGGCTGGACGCGACCGCGCCGGACCGCCACGCTCGGAGCCGCCCCATGAATCGCCGCCGCGTCGCCGCCCTCCTCGCCGCCTGGCTGGCGTTGATCGCCCCGTTCGTCGCCACCGCCGCGGAACCCACGCGTCCCAACATCATCTTCATCATCACGGACGACCAGCGCGCCGACCTGCTCAGCATCGCGGGGCATCCGGTGGCGCGGACGCCCCAGATCGACCGGATCGGCCGCGAGGGCGCGTGGTTCAAGAATTTCTTCACCGTCACGCCCCTCTGCTCGCCGAGTCGCGCGAGTTTCCTCACCGGGCTGTATCCGCACGCCCACCGCGTGATCAACAACGACAAGCTCGGGCTCGACGTGATCAGCCACACGCTGATGACGTGGCCGCGGCAGTTGCGCGAGCACGGGTACGAAACGGCGTTCATCGGCAAGTGGCACATGGGGCTCGACGACTCGCGCCGGCCGGGCTTCGACCGCTGGCTCAGTTTCAAGGGCCAGGGCATCTACATCGACGGCGTCGTGAACGACGACGGGCTGCAGAAACAAATCGACGGCTACATGACCGACTACCTGAACGAGCAGGCGCTGGCGTTCGTGCGCAAGCCGCACCGGAAGCCCTTCGCGCTGATCGTTTCGCACAAGGCGGTCCACGTTCCCTACCTGCCCGCCCTGCGCCACGAACCGCTGTACGCGGATTACGAATTCGTGCCGCCGCCCGCGGCCAGGAGCGATCTCGCCGGCAAGCCGATCATGACCCGGCCGATCCCGCGCGTCAGCCCCCTCGATCTCGAAGGGGTTGCGCCCGAGCCCGCCGAGCCACGCCGCGGCCGCGGCCGCGACCCGGCGAGCGTCACGCGCGATCAACTGCGCTGCCTCGCCGCAGTCGACGAAGGCGTTGGCCAGCTGTACGCGGCGCTGCAGGAGAGCGGCCAGCTCGCCCGCACGATCATCGTTTACACGAGCGATAACGGCTACCTGATGGGCGAGCACGGCGTCATCGACCAGAAGCGCTGGGCCTACGAACCCTCGATTCGCGTGCCGCTGCTGGTGCGTTATCCGCCGCTGATTCCGGCCGGCAGCATTCGCGAACAGATGGTGCTCAACCTCGACCTGGCGCCGACGCTGCTCGAACTCGCCGGCGTCAAATCGGTCATCGCGATGCACGGCCAGTCGTTCGTGCCCTTGCTGCGCGACGGGCAAGCGCCGGGCCGCGCATCATTTCTCGCGGAATACTTCGTCGAGAAAGTCGGCCGGCGCGTGCCGACCTGGCAGGCGATTCGCACGCCGCGCTGGAAATACATCCGCTACGTCAGCGAGACGAAGAGTTTCGACGAACTCTACGATCTCCAGACCGATCCCAACGAGGAGCACAATGTGGTGGCCGAGCCCGGGGCGGCCGATCCACTCGCCGCGCTGCGCCGCGACCTCGAGCGATTGATCGGGAACGCGCCATGAACCGGCGGTTTCTCATCGGCGCCATCGCGTTCGGCGCGCTGTGCGCCGCCGCGCCGGCGGCGGCGGCGCGCCCCAACATCGTCCTGATTCTCGCCGACGATCTCGGCTGGTCGGACCTCGGTTGCTACGGGGCGGATTTGCACGAGACGCCGCAGCTGGACCGTTTCGCCCGCACGGGTATCCGGTTCACGGATGCCTACGCGATGTCGGTTTGCAGCCCGACCCGCGCGGCGCTGCTCACCGGGAAACACGCGGCCCGGCTGCAAATCACGATTTGGGCGGAGGGTTCGCTCAAGGGGCCGGCCAACCGCCGGCTGCTGCAGGCCGCGTCACGCCACGATTTGCCCCATACCGAAACAACGCTGGCGAAATCGCTGCAGGCCGCCGGCTACCTCACCGCGCTGGTGGGCAAATGGCATCTCGGTGACGGCGATCATTACCCGGAAACGCACGGCTTCGACGTCAACATTGGCGGCACGCACTGGGGCGCGCCGCACACCTATTTCTGGCCATACCGCGGTGCCGGCCGGTTCGCGGAGTTTCGTTATGTGCCCCATCTCGAATTCGGCCACGCAGGCGAATACCTCACTGACCGGCTGACCGATGAAGCCATCCGGGTGATGGACCGGGCCGCCGGCCGGCCGTACTTCCTCTATCTCGCGCACCACGCGCCGCACACGCCGATCGAGGCCAAGCCGGAGGATGTCGCGTATTTCGAAAAAAAACGGCAGCCCGGTCACGCGCATCAGAACGCCACGTACGCCGCGATGGTGCGCAGCCTCGACGAAAGCGTCGGCCGCATCCTCGCGGAGCTTGAGCAACGCGGTCTCGCCCAGAACACCATCGTCATTTTCGTCAGCGACAACGGCGGGTACATCGGCCGGGACAAAGGCACGTCGCTGGCGGTGACGAACAACGCGCCGCTGCGTTCGGGCAAAGGTTCGCTGTACGAAGGGGGCATTCGCGTTCCGCTCATCGTGCGCTGGCCGGGCGTGACGCCCGCCGGCGCGGTCTGCCACGAGCCGGTGGTCGTGATGGACCTCTTCCACACGCTGCACCGCATCGTCGCGGCCGATCCGCCCGCGAGCGGCGACGGGTTCGATCTCGCTGCCTTGCTCGCGAATCCCGCGACCCACCTCCAGCGCGACGCGCTGTTCTTCCACTACCCTCACTACTACGAAACGACGACGCCGGTTGGGGCGATCCGCGCCGGCGACTGGAAGCTCCTGGAGTATTTCGAGGACGATCGCGTGGAGCTGTTCAATCTTCGCGCCGACCTCTCGGAAAAAAACAATCGCGCCCGCGAGCTGCCGGCGAAAGCAGCCGAGCTCCGTCAGCAGCTGCACGCCTGGCGTGACAACGTAAATGCCGCGATGCCGAAGCCGAACCCGGCTTCCAGAAAATAGCCCGGCGCGCCAATAGCCTTCGCCATGCCCGGCGCGCCGGCTTCTGTGCAGGCCGCGGACGACACGGAGGTCGTCCCTCCAGGAAGGGCGCACGTTGCCTGAGGCGCTCGTTGAAGTTGTGTTGCCGCCGCTCCGCAACGACCGCGCACGTTACCCTACCGCTTGGCCGCCACTGGCGGCTTCGCCTCGGGATGCGTCGCGAGCATCGCACGGAGTTTCGCCACGACCTGCGGCTGATCTTTCGCCAGATTCCTGGTTTCGCCCGGGTCCTCGCGGTAATCGTACAACTCGAGGTCCGCGGTCTCGGGCGGCGCACCGATCTTTTTCCACTCCACCAGACGATACCGCTCGGTGCGAATCGCGCGGCCCATGACCTCACCGCCCGGGCCGCCGCCACGATTGCGCGGATACGCGTGATACGCGTGGTCGCGGAGCTTCACCGACGGATCCCGCAGCACACGGGCGAAACTTCGCCCATCCATCGGTTGCGGCACGGTCAACTCCCCCGCACGCGCCGACTTCGCTGCAGCCGGGCCCGCCAAGCTTGGCCCGCGGTCAGCGACCGCGGCGACAGAGGTCGGCACCGGCAGCCCCGCCAGTTCGCACAGCGTCGGGAAAATATCGACCGTTTCGATCAACGCCGGCGAATGCATCCCGGGCTTCGTCACTCCCGGGGCCACGATCAGAATTGGGATGCGCGTGGCCTGCTCGTAGTTCGTGTGCTTCGTCCACATCCCGTGGTCGCCGAGGTGCCAGCCGTGGTCGCCCCAGAGCACGATAATGGTCCGCTCGGCCAGTCCGAGCCGGTCAAGTTCGTCGACCACCTTGCCCACCTGCGCATCGGTGAAGCTGGCGCTCGCGTAGTAGCCTTGAATCAACTTGCGCTGCAGCTCGGCGGGAAGCGGTGGCCGCTCGGGCACCGGCTCGTAGTTGTTGAGTTCGAGCAGCGTCTTGCCCGCGTACGGCGGCGCGCCGTCGGGCGGCGTCGTGCGCAACGCAAGCGGCATTTTCGCCGGATCGTAGAGGTCCCAGTATTTCTTCGGCACGCAGAACGGCAGGTGCGGCCGCGCAAAGCCCACGGCGAGAAAGAGCGGCTCGTTCGATCGCTCGCGCGCCGCGCGCAGCCGGCGGATCGCCTCCTGCGCGAGCCGCCCGTCGCCGTACGCTTCGTCAGGCACATCGGGATCCTCCCAGGCCGCGCCGCGCGGCAGCGAGTTGATCGGGCCCGCCTTCGCATTGGTGAAGAACGCCTCCTCGCGCGTCAGCTTGCCGCCAGCGGTGCTCTCCGGCCGGAGGTACTCCACGAGTTTTTCCTTCACGAACGGCACGCTCCACGACGCGTCGTCGTTCACGTTGCCGTGGCCGACGTGTAGGATCTTGCCCATGCCTTCCGCGCGCCAGCCCGCCCGCATGAAGTACTGCGTCATCGTGACGGCGTTCGGCACCGCCACGCGAAAGTTCGTCGAGAGGTTGTAGATCCCGAGGCTCGTCGAGCGCGACCCGAGCATCAGGTTGTTGCGCGACGGAGCGCAGACTGCCTGGTTGCAATACGCGGCATCGAACCGCATCCCGCGCGCGGCGAGTCGATCGAGGTTGGGCGTCTTCGCGATCGGATCGCCGTAGCAACCGAGGTTGGGCTTCAGATCGTCGACACAGATGAGGAGGATGTTCGGCCGCGGCGCCGGAGCGGCGGCAAGCGTGAGGCGAACCGCAATGGCTAGACCGAGAAGCATTCGGACGAACACACCCCGGCGCTGCGCGCCACCCCTCTTGTTAGAGGGGATTCTTCGTCCGCGAGCCGCGATTGCTTGAAAATCCCCTCTAAAAAGAGGGGTGCCCGAAGGGCGGGGTGTGTATGTGTTCATTTCGGGCTCCGGATCGCATGATCAACCGGCAGATCTTCGCCCGACCAGACTTTTTCCCATGTCGTTTTCGCGGCCGGCGCAGTCCAGAAGTCGTCGTTCGGCGTCAAGCCCAGTGGCAACAGCGCCACGCTGCACAAGTACAAGCTGCCGGTCGAAATATAGGTCTCGCCCAAACCGGGCTGATGGCCCGCCAGGCCGATGCGCAGCCAGCCGTTTTCGTCGAACGTGCCCGGCGCCTCGAGGGTACGCGCGATCACGCGCGCCAGCGCCACGCGCGCCTGCGCGGGCGAGAGCTCCTTCGGCAGCAGTTTCCGCCACGCCGCCATCGCCAGCCCCTGGAAGGCGCCGCAGCGGTACGCGATCGAGCGTCCCATCACCGGGTACGAGCCATCAGGCGCGACGAACCGCTCCTGGACCGCCGCCCATCGCGCGAGTCGTTCGCGAGCCTTGTCGGAAAACGCCTTCCACTGCGGCGCCTCGTCGCGCACCGCCTCGAGCGCCTCGACCAGCATCGGCTGGATGACGAAGGAATTGTAGTAGTCCCAGTGAAATTCGGCGCCGTCGCCATAAAACCCATCGCCCACATACCACTCACGGTGCCTGGTGATGCCTTCGAACAGCCGCGCGTCGTCGCGCCGCGCGCCGGCGCGGTGCAGGAACACCTCGACCATCGTCGCGAACAACTTCCAGTTGTTCTCGCCCGGCCGGATCACGCGCGTCGCCATCATCGCGGCGACGACATTGCGCTGCACGCGCGGATCGAGCTTCCGCCACAGTTCGTTCGGTGCGCGCAGCATCGCCTGCGCGAGGAAGGCCGCATCGACGACCGGCTGGGCGCCGTGCGAAAAATTGCAGAAGTCCGGCGATTGCGGATCCGTGCCCGCGTCGATCGCCGCGCGCGCCAGCGTCGCGAGCCGCGCACGTTCCCCGCCCTCCGGCGTTTCGTCGGCGGCGAGTTCGAGCCAGGGCGCGATCCCCGCGAGCAGCCGGCCGAGCGCCTCGAGGTGCGTGTAGTTCGCGCGGTCCTTGGAATTCGCATGCGCCTCGACCGGCATCGTCGCTTTCAATCTTCTCTCCGCGAGCGCGGGCAACAGAGGTGAAGCGAGCCGGCGGGCGACACTCCACCAGTACGCTCGATTGCCCGCGGAGTTTGCGGCGGACCCCACCGGCTTGGGCGGCGTGTCGGCCGCGTGCACCCGGGCGGCGGCCACGGCTCCCGAAACGGCGGTCAACTTGAGGAAATCTCGTCGGGTGGTCATGGTGGGAAGGGGCGCCTCGGGCTGCGGGCGAAAACTGCCGCCAATCGAATCACTGCGCGACTGAGGCGAGTCATTCAGCCGGATCGAGGTGGAACGCGACCTCTCCCTCGACAGGCTCGGGACCTTGAGCTTGTCGAAACGGCGGGCGCATTCTGGCGGCGCAAGCTGCATGACGGCGCCCGGCGGTCGCCGTCCACCTTCAGGAGCTTCACGAGCAAATCCCGTTTCTCGGCCTGCGCCGGCTCACCGATCATCGTCGTCGATGTCGACGGAGAGCGCGGCAAAGGCCGCGCGCTTCACGCCGGGATAAGGCACATCCCAGCCGCGCACGTTGTGCCAGAGGATCCGGTTCAACTGCTCCGAAGGCGCGGCGTCCGGCACGTCGAAGCGCATCCGCGCGGAGGCGAGCGCGCCTCGTCGCGCCTCGCCGCGCAGGACAGTCGCCGGCGGGTTGACTTCGTCGAGCGGCTGCTTCGGCACGACCGCCGCGTACGGCGTGAAATCCGGTTCGTCGCGGAAGCTCGCCCGCATGTCGTTCGCGATCAGGTCGAACAACGACATGGTCGGCAGCCCGAGAATCAGTTCGATCGTTTTCACGATGCTCGTGTGCGCGTACATCGTCGAGTCGATGTGGCCGCGTCGCGTGTACGGGCTGATCGCCTGCGCGACGGTGCGGTGGCCGTCGACGTGATCCACGCCGTTCTGCGCGTCGTCCTCGACGACGAAGATCGCCATCTTCTTCCAGAACGGCGAATGGCTGAGCCCCTCGACGATTTGGCCGAGGGCGAGATCGTTGTCGGCCACCATCGATTTCGGCGTATGCCCGCCCGGCGTCGTGCCGCGGGTGTGGTTGCTCGGCAGCAGCATGATCACGAGGTTCGGCATTTTCCCGGAAGCCTTCCATTGCTCGAGCGTCGCGAGAAAAATGCGCGCGCGAATCACGTCCGGAATCTCCAGCGAGTAACTCGGGAAATTCCGCACGAGCACGCCATCGAGCGGCGGGATGGGCGAAGTCACCTTCCAGCTGTTGGCAAACGTTTCCCCCGCCCGCCACTCCGCGAGCAGAGCCGGACGCGTCTTGCCGGCGGAGCCGATGCTCGGCGCAAATTCACCGCAGACCTGCACGCTCTTTTTCGCGCGCAAGGCGTAGTCCCACAGGAAGCCGTTCGACGAATAGGCGACCGGATCCGTACCGTCGTAAGGATAGCTGCGACCATCCCAGCCGGGCCACATCGCGTACGGCGTCTCGTTGGCCTGCGTGATCCATTGGTGACCATCGCCGCTGTTGCCGCCGGAGGCATACAAGTTGTCGAGCAGCACGAACTGGTCGGCGAGCCGGTGCTGGTTCGGCGTGACGTCATCACCGAACATCACGAGCCGCGGGTCCGCGTTCCCCTTCGGCATGTCCCCGAGCACCTGGTCGTACGTGCGGTTCTCCTTCACGATGTACACGACGTGCTCGATCAGCGACGGCTCGCCCGCGCGACGGGGAATCGCGGTCGGCTTGGCTTTGGCCGCCGCCGCGGTCGCCGCGGCCGGAGCGGGCGTCAGTGGCAGCCGGTTGTTTTCCGCCACGGCAGTCGTGTAACTCGCCAGCTGGCCGGCATCCGGCAGCGGCAGCACATTGACCGTGCCGCGGTAGGAGTGCACGAATCGCTTCCAAGATTCCTCTTTCCAGCCCGAGCCCACGCCGAGCAGGGTGGAAACCGCGAGGTGCTTGTTATCCGGACTCAGCGCGACGCAGTTCGGGTACCATCCGGTCGGAATCAGCCCCTGCGTAATGCCATCGGCAGTACGGACCACCGCGACCGCGTTGATGCCGCCGCAGGCGACGAACAGCGTCGCCCCGTCCGCACTTACCGTCAGCGAAGTTGGCGCGACCCCATGCGTGTTCGCGCCGAACGGCCGCAGCGCGAAGGTCTGCACGACCTTGTCGTTCCGGGTGTCGATGACCGACACCGAGTCGCTGTTGCCGTTGGCGACGTACAGCCGCGCATGCGCTTCATCCCAGGCGGCGGCCACGGGCTGGAGTTCGACCGCGATTTGCGCCACGGGCTGCAACGCCGCCAGATCGATCTTCGTGACCGTGCCCGTCGACGCAATGCCCCGCGCGTCGATCACGACCTTGTCGGCATGGGCCTTTTTTCCGTGGCCGGTCTTCGCGGTCGCATCGCCGGCTTGCGCCACGCGGCCCGCCCAGTTCGTCACGTAGGCCACCGTGCCGGCCGCATTGATCGCGGCGCCAACGGGTGCGATTCCCGTGGGCACGCTGCCAACTGCGCGGCCGGTTTCCAAATCGAGAACGGCCACCTTGTTCTGCGCGATGATGGGCAAGATCGCGAGCCGCTGGCCGGCGGGGTTCTTTTCGCGGGCCACGGCGATGCGGCCCGGTGTATTGCTGCCCAGCCCGCGCGCGAAGACGGCGGCTTTTCCATCCTGCACCGCAGCAACTCGCACGTCGCTGTCATTGCCACTGGCCACGAGCACTCGGCCGCTGCCGTCGCTGGCAATCCCCTGCAGTCCAGGTTTGCCCTCGATCGACGCCGTACTCAGCACGCGGTTCTCGCGCCAGTTCAGGCCGACGACGTGCTTCGCATCAAGGACCCACACCTCGTCCGGGTTGGACCCGAACGTCACGCCGTAGACGCGGCCCTGAAACACGCTCTGCGCGCCGGCCGGCGTGATGGCCTGTCGCGTCACCACGACGCCAGGATCGGTCACGTTCCGCACCGGGACAGTGGCGGCAGCCGGCGTGGCGCTGGCGGCGGCGGCATCGGCCCCCTTCTTGGCCGAGCGATCCGCACGCGCCGCAAACCCGGCGGCGGCCGCGAGCAGAGGGGTGAGTGAAGCCAAAAGCAGCCGTGAGAGACTCATTGAAACGGAAGCGTAGAGTGAAATCGCACTGTGACGGAAGCGCTTTCGCGGCATGAGACTCGTCATGTTCTCGCGTAGCGCGGTCAACGCGCCGCAGGCGCACAAGCCTGACCGCGCCTCCACCGACCGGGAATTTCGCCCGAAATGCGCGGTCAGATTGACCGCGCTACGGCTCGCCTTTACCAAAAGGGGTCATGTCCGGAATCCGGAATTAAGGTCCGTGGCCCACGGGCAACGTGACCGGGCTTCTCCGCAACGCCAGATTTTCACCCGGTTATCGACACTCGTCTGACAGGGAGTCACGCCAGCGTATTTGACGCTCCCTGCCGTTTTTCCGGATTCCGGACATGACCCCTTTTTGTAAAAATCTACAGTGAGGGGTGCGGGCTTTTTCGACGCTCGCTACGGCGCCGAGGCGCGATCGCTGGAGCCGCCGCCCGGGCCCTTCATGCCGAGAAAGTGCGCGCCGAACGCGAGTTTGTCGGCGGCTTCCTCAATCAGTTTTGTCGTCGGCTTGCCGGCGCCATGACCGGCGCGCGTTTCGATCCGGACCATCACCGGCCGGTTCACCAGATCTTTCGCCACCACCGCCTGCATCGCCGCGGTGTACTTGAAGGAATGCCCAGGGTGCACTCGGTCGTCGTGATCCGCCGTCGTCACGAGCACGGCGGGATACTTTGCACCGGTTTTGATTGTGTGCAGCGGTGAGTACGCGCGGAGGTATTTGAAACCTGCCGGGTCGTCGCTCGACCCGTAGTCGCTCGCCCACGCGTAGCCGACGGTGAATTTGTGGAACCGCAGCATGTCCATTACGCCGACCGCCGGCCACGCCACGCGGCAGAGATCAGGCCGCTGATTGATCACGGCGCCGACGAGCAGGCCGCCGTTGGATCCCCCGCTGAGCACGAGCTTCTGTGGCGACGTGTACTGGTGGGCGAACAACCACTCCGCCGCCGCGATGAAATCGTCGAACACGTTTTGCTTCCTTTCCTTGGTGCCCGCCTCGTGCCACTCGCGGCCATACTCGCCACCGCCGCGAAGGTTCGGCTGCGCAAAAATCCCGCCCGCCTCCATCCACGTGAGCATCGTCACCGAGAAAGTCGGCGTCAGGGAGATGTCGAAGCCGCCATAGCCGTACAGGATCGTCGGCGTCGTGCCGTCGAGCTTCAGACCCTTCTTGTGCGTGATGAACATCGGCACGCGGGTGCCATCCTTTGAATTGTAGAAGACCTGCTTCGTCTCGAAGTCCGCCGGATTGAACGCCACCTTGGGCGCCTGGAAAACCTCGCCGCGGTTGGTCGCGACGTCGTGCCGGAAATTCGAGGGCGGTCGCGCGAACGACGTGAAGTTGTAGAAGAATTCGGTCTCGTCCTCGCGCCCGTTGACGCTCGCGACCGTGCCCAGGCCGGGCAGCGCGATCGCGCCGAGTGGCTTGCCGTCCTTCGCATAGACCGCGAGCCGGCTGCTCGCATCGTGCATCGTCTTCACGACGAACCGGCCGCCGATCAGGTCGACCGAATCGATCACGTCGGTTCCTTCCGGAATCAGCGTCTTCCAGTTGGCCTTCTGCGGCGCCTTCGTGTCGATCGCGACGAGCCGCTTGCGCGGCGCATCCAGCGTGGTCACGACGTAGAACACATCGCCATCGTTGCCGACGACGTCGTGCTCGGTGCCCCACTCTTCGATCAACGGTTGCACCGGCGCGCCGATTTTCGGCGCCAGCGGATCGCCGAGATCGACGTACCGCAGCAAATTCTCCGAGGAGGAGCCCCGCGCGATGTAGATCACCGCGAACCGGCCGTCGTCCGTCGTGCCGCCGCGCACGAACCACTTCGGTTCGTTCGGCAGCTCGTGCACCAGCCGGTCCTCGCTCTGCGGCGTACCCAGCCGGTGGTAGTACATCCGCTGGGACTGGAGTTCACTGAACGTCTTGCCGGTGCCGGCCTCGACCTTCGGCGTCGGATAGCGCGAGTAGAAGAACCCGCGGTTGTCCTTCGTCCACGCGAGGCCCGAGAACTTCACCCATTGGACAAGATCGTTGGTGTCGGCGCCGGTGTCGACCGAGCGCACGCGAAACTCGTTCCAGTCGGAACCCGCCGCCGCGGTGCCGTAAGCGACCCATTTGCCGTCCTTGGACACACGCGTCGTGGTGAGCGCGACCGTGCCGTCCTTCGCGAGCGTGTTCGGATCGATCAACACGCGCGGCTCGGCCGTGAGTTTTTCCTGCACGTAAAAGACCGACTGGTTCTGCAGCCCGCTGTTCTTCGAAAAGAAGTAACGGCCGCCTTCCTTGAACGGCACGCCGATCCGTTCGTAATTCCACAGCTTGGTCAGCCGATCGCGAAACGCGGCGCGCTGGGGCAGCGATTCGAGAAAACCGAACGTCAGCTTGTTCTCCGCCTCGACCCACGCGGTGGTCTGCGGCGAATCGAGGTCCTCGAGCCAGCGATAGGGATCGGGAACCTTTGCGCCGTGATAAACATCGACGTGATCGCCCCGCGGCGCCGGGGGATAATCGGTGGCGGGGGCAGCGGCTTCGGCCGCGGCACAGGCGACCAGCGGGACCAGAACAGCGAGATGGCGCATGCCGCGGACGGTGAAGAGGACGCCGCGAATGGCAAGAATCGGAACGGCAGAGCACGCGGAGGAATGCCGTTTCACCGCGGACCACGCGGAGCACGCCGATTAATTCTACTATGTTACGTCCGTGAGATTCTTCCGTGAAAACTCGGTATGGTGGGCGGGGCACCCCGCCCACATTCAGAAGCCGGGGCCGACGATTAGATCTTTATCTGCACCCACGAGTGCGTTTGGTTCCGTCCATGCTTCGACGATCCTTCTCGCTGCTGCTCGCGTTCACGTTCGCTTCGCTCGCCATCGCGGCGCCGGAAAAATGGACGACGGCGATCGACAAGTTCACCAACGCTGACCAGACCAATCCTCCGCCGCGCGACGCCGTCGTGTTCGTCGGCAGTTCGTCCATTGTAAAGTGGGCGTCGCTGGCGCAGGATTTCCCCGCGCTGAAAGTGATCAATCGCGGGTTCGGCGGTTCCGAGCTGGCCGACAGCGTCTTCTACGCCGACCGCATCGTGATTCCGTATCGGCCGCGCGCGGTGGTCCTCTACGCCGGTGACAACGATCTCAAGGCCGGCAAGACGCCCGAAACCGTTTTCGCGGACTTCAAGGCATTCGTCGCGAAGGTGCACGCCGCGTTGCCGCGGACGAGGATCGTGTACATCGCGGTCAAGCCGAGCCCCTCGCGGTGGAGCATCAAGGAGCAAGGCGAAAAGACCAACGCGCTGATCGCCTCCGAGTGCGGGAAGGACCGGCGGCTGCGGTTCGTCGACATCTGGGAGCCGATGTTGAACGCCAAGGGCGAGCCGCGGCCGGAACTCTTCGTGAAGGACATGCTGCACATGAACGAGGCGGGCTATCGGATCTGGACGCCGCTCGTAGCGGCAGCGCTCAAGTGAGGCGGAACTGCCCGGTGACGACCACGGGCAGCGCAGCGGAAAGCATCAGTTTTCCGCGGACACCGTCTCGACCAAATCGTGAAACGCTAACGCGTCCCGCAACACCGGACCGACAGCCATGATCCCCTCCCCCGCCGAGCGGCTCGCGCGGCAAGTCGCGTTCATCGCCGAATGCGACAAGCTGAAGGAAATCTTTCGCCAGACGCAAAACACCCAGAGCCGCCGGCCGGAAAACGACGCCGAGCATTCGTGGCACCTTTGCCTCAGCGTGATCGTCCTCGCCGAGCACGCGAACGCGCCCCAACTCGATGTGTTGCGCGTGCTCAAGATGGTCATCGTGCATGACCTCGTCGAAATCGACGCCGGCGACACGTTTGGCTATGACACGGCACGACAAGTGGAGCAACACGCCCGCGAATGCGTCGCGGCCGATCGGATTTTCGGCATGCTGCCCTCCGATCAGGCGCAGGACTTCCGCGCGTTGTGGGATGAGTTCGAGGCCCAGCAAACGGTCGAAGCGAAGTTCGCGCTGGCGGTCGATCGTTTCCAACCCGTGCTCCTGAATTGTCTTGCGCAGGGCGGCGGCTGGAAGCGGCACGGGGTCACCCAGGACCGTGTCGTTGCGCGCAACGCCAGGATCGCGGAGGGCAGTGCCGGATTGTGGCGGCACATGGAGCGAATGATCCAGCGAGCCGTCGACGCGGGCGACCTCGCACCCGCGCCGAAACCGTAGGTAGTGCATTTCGTTTCAGCAAAGGTTCGCCAAATCGCCAGAATTTTGCCTTAACTGGGTTCGTGATCGTTTCACCCCACTTACGATTCCCACGATCGCTTGCGTTCATCGGCCTCGTCAGCGCCGTGATCCTGGACGCAGCGCATGGTCAAACCGTGATTTCCGGGACGTACAATGGTGCGACGATTAGCGGCGATATCAGCATCGCCGCGAGTACGTCGGCGACGTTCACCGGCGGCACGACCTTCAGCGGAGCCAATGCGACGTTCAACAACGGCGCCGGGCTCTACTGGCAGCAGGTCGGCACGCTGGATGGCAAGACGCTCACTTTCGGATCCGGCGCGTACCTTTACATCAATGGCAACAATAACACGCTGACGCTGGGAGCGACGTCGTCCGCCACCGGTGATGTGCAGATTTATTCGAGCGGAAGCACCGGGACGGTCTTCACCAATCAGGGCACTCTCACTCATACTGGCGGCACTGGTTCCATTTACGCGCCGACGTTCACCAACTCCGGCACCATCTCGGCGACCGGCGGCACGCTCTACCTCGGTTATCCGAATAGCTACAACTCAACGAACACGAGCACCGGCACGGTCACGGCCAGCGGCTCGGGCACGACCGTTTACATTCGCGGCAACTTCGCGAACGCGGGCACGCCCGCCGCGCAGAATTCCGGCGT